>Ga0210023_1001846_pt1 | contig 14375 bp, 14 predicted proteins | sample CryGeymeta201524_FD_183987 | JGI IMG/M metagenome (GOLD analysis project Ga0210023, IMG submission 183987) | Groundwater microbial communities from Crystal Geyser aquifers in Utah, USA - Crystal Geyser metaG 2015-24 (SPAdes) (version 2) | ecosystem: Environmental > Aquatic > Deep subsurface >... | reverse complement strand
CGCTGCACTGCCCCGCACGGTCGCAGACGAGCCACCAGCGAAGCTGGCTGGTGCGTTCCGCTCTCTGCGGCGGCAGGCAGACATGGTGGTTCTCGTCAGCTACGCGGGCCTCGAAGCCGACAAGCGGTTGGCGCGTGCCCCGGAGACCGGCGGGCTGATCGACATCATTCTGGAAGCCGATGAGATCCGGTTCGAGTCCGAGCCGCTCATGGTCGGCACCACCGGCATCTTCACGGCCGCTCGCGGGGGGAAGTGCGTCGGGGAGATCTCTGTCGAATTCGCGAACGGGAAGCCCACGCTCCGGCAAGCCGTGCACCAAGTGGAGCCATCGCTCACGCCTCACCCTGGAGTCTATGAACGCATGTCGGCATTCCTCGCCGCGCAGCCGGAGCACAAGTCGGTCGCCGGCGAGCCGCTGCCGCTCGGCCTGTGGGGCTACGCGCCGGCAAGCATGTGCGTCGAGTGCCACCAGTCGCAGGCGGTTGCATGGAGGAAGCAGGCTCACGCGCATAGTGTGCAGACGTTGCAGCGCGAAGGTCGCCTGCTCCCCGAGTGCCTGACCTGCCACTCCGAATACTTCCGCATGACCAACCAATTCGCCCTGCTGCCCGCCGGCGAAGACGGCGTGCAATGCGCCACCTGCCACGGCGACGGGCTGCTGCACTCGGTGTCCAGCCGGAAGGAGCAGGTCTTCCGCAAAGTGCCCGAAGACCTCTGCCGAAGCTGCCACAACCAGGAGCGCGATCCCGACTTCGACTACGCGAAGGCGCGGGAGCGGGTACGGCATTGGTGATTGCAGATTGCAGAGGTCAGATTGCAGATTGGGGCGTGTCGGTGTGAAGGAGAGACGGAGATGACGGGCGCCGGCACAGGAGAGCTGACAACCGACGGCACGGGCAAGGGCGCAGTGCGCTTGCCCGGAGCGCACAGCGCAAACCGGCGCGCAGACTACTGGCGCTGCCGACGTGTTTCCGAGCCTACCCGACTCCTCTCCCCGGTCTCCCGGCTCGCCTCCCAGGTGTCCCGTCCCCTTTCCCAGGTCTCACCGGGCCTCTGCCCGGTCTTCCCGGCCATCTCCCCGCCCCAATCTGAAACCCAACGCACTGCCCGCGTCGCCGGGCGCTCGCCGGACCACTCCGCCCCGGCGCCTCGGCCTTCAATCTGCAATCTGCAATCCGCAATCTGAAATCCAATGCACTGCCCGCGTCGCCTGGTACCAGTCGGCGTGCCTCGTCTTCGCCGAGGCGCCCCCGAAGGGCAGATGATCCGCGGGATCCAGACGACGCCAAGGGGCCGGAGGACACCCCCGGCTCCGCGACCGGGCCGTAGTCGGCAGGCCCCGTAGGACAGGTTGCCAAACCTGTCGGCACCATCGCCGCACCGCGGAGGGGTGACAGGTTAGTACCTCGTGTGTTGTGATTCTGGACGTGTAGAGCGCAGTCGATTTACGGTGCCTTCCGGGCAGGTGTTTAGACGGGTACCGGTTGCAGCCTGGCGAACAGCCGTGCGAACAACAGGATGGCTTCTTCGCCGCGGGTGAGTTGCTCGTAGGCATACAGGATCAGCTTCTCGACCAACGCTTGGCTTTGTTCGCGACAGACTTCCCCGAGGGATTTGCCGGGGACTTTGTGGCCCTTCTGGGTGGACGAACGCAGACTCTCCAGGTGCAGGAACCCATGGGCCAAGAAGACCAGCGACCAATGTTTGTGAATGGCTTGCGCGTCTCTCATCCGATAGGTGTCCAGTCCCAGTAGTTGCTTGCCGTCCTGATAGAAGGTCTCTATCGGCCACCGCCAACCGTAGGTGGTGAGAATCGTCTTCGGATCCCAGTCCACCCGATTCGTCGCCAGCACCACGCCGGTGCCGGTCAGTTCTTTGTTGGAGAAGCTTACCACCAGCCGGACCTTTCCCAGCGAGGGAATCCGAGCTGTGAACCCGAAGCACCAATACTGTTGCTCCCCCACCTTCACCGGCCGGTAAGACGACGCCGGGATCAGCGGGATCAAGTCTTGCAGTTTCACCTGGCTCCGGGGAAAGGACACCGGTTGGCGGTTCTCGTCGTACAGCACAAAGCTCTGGGTCTCCACGTTGCGGTTCCGCTTGACAATGCTGATCCAGTCCTTCTCCGCCGCCCGGACCGCCTCGACCAACTCCGGCGCCAGATACCAACCGTCCATCAACACCACTGAGAAGGGAACGTCACGCTCCAACGCCTCCGTCAGCAACTGCGCCGCCAACGCCAGTTTCGTCTGGAAGCTGTGGTGCCGAGCCGCAAACTCCGGGTCGGTCAGCAACTCCGGCTCCACTGCTTTGCGGAACTTGTTGCGCTCCTTCGTCTTCGTCGGAAGCGTGCGCTCCGGGAAATGCTGCTGCACGAACGTCTCCCAAGCGGTCCACTCTTCGTACCGGCGGTACAGACGCCAGCCGACCGGGAAGCGCACCGCACCGCTCACAAAGTGACTGGTGACCAGATTGTGAGCCAGCGGATAGCGATTGTTGGCGTGGTCGTAGTGTCGATCCACGTGGTCGAACAGAGTGCCCACATGCTCGCACAACGTGTCATCGAACACCAACGCCGACTGCTGCGCCGGTTGCTGCCACGGCCCGGTTTCCTCCAGCAGCCAGCGTACCCGTTCCCGACTCAGCGGCTCCTCTTCCCACGGCGCCTCGCTGAAGAACCGAGAGACATTGGTCTTGTCCGCACTGCCCAGCAGGCAGCGAGCGATCTCGGCATAGCTCTTCTTGTCCAGGACAATCAGACCCGTGAGGTAGTTCTTGAAGTGCTCGAACTCGCACGCGTTTCTGAACACCGGGCGAAAACGCTGGGCCTCGCGCTCGACCACCGGCGCGGCCGCCACCAAGGGAAGTTGCATGCTGTATCACCGGCTTCGTTGGGGGCTGTGATGGTGAATGCGTTCGCTGCTACTTTAACCGGTTGTCAAAATCACAACAGTCGAGTTCTTAACCTTCGCGGGTATAACGCAGTTCAAGGACGTCCCCGCGGGGATGGTGACGTGTGCGGTGTCGGCGAGCAAGTTCGCTCGGGTTACGCACCGGGGGCGGATCGGCAACATTCCGTACACGTATCGCGTCGTCACCGAGTAGATGAAGGAGACTGGCGCAGTGCACAACGAGGCGCCGACGTTTGAGGTGCACGATACACGGCAGCCCCTCACCGACGAGTACGAAGTCCTCGTGCACGAACCGATCAAGTAGCCGGCGTGCCCCTTGACGAAGTCCCTTGCAGTTGGTACCGTTCCCACGACTCAGTTCCCGAAAGGACAGACCCAGATGGCAAAGCTTGGTGTGATTCACTACAACTTCCCGACCCTCCCGACGTTGAGTGAGTATCTCCAGTACGCGGCAGACACCGGATTCGGCTATGTTGAGCTGCAGTGTGGCGATGTCGGCACCGATACGGCAGACAACCCGAAGTCCGTTGCCGAGGCCGTCCGCAGAGAAATCGACTCGCTCGGCCTCCAGGTCTCGGCGTTTGCAGCGAACAACGACTTCGTCCTGTTGGAGGAAGAAGCGATCCAGCAGCAGGTCGAGCGCATGCGCCGCGTCTGTGAACTGGCGCAGATTCTCGGCTGCGACGTGATCCGCACAGAAGGCGGCCGCCCGAAGGACGAAGTGCCGGAGAACCGCCACGTCGAAGCCATGACCGGCTGCCTGAAACGCTGCGCGGGGTTCGCCGAAGAGATGAAGATCAAGCTCGCGGTGGACAACCATGGCGTGGTGACCAACGACGGCGATCTGCAGGTCGCGCTATTCCAGGCGGTGGGCTCCAAGTTCGTGGGCGCCAATGTGGACACCCTGAACTACCGTTGGATGGGCCACAGCATTGAGGCGATCAACCGGTTCTACGAGATCGTCGCGCCGTACGCCTTCCACACCCACATGAAAGACGGCACCGGCTGCCGCGGCGAGTATGTCGGCGCAGCGCTCGGCGAGGGTGAGATCAACCTGGCGCACGCAGTCAAGTGCCTCAAGGACGCCGGCTACGACGGCGTGTGGTGCGCCGAGTACGAAGGCAGAGAAGTCACCACCCTCGGCTACGCCAAGTGCCTTGACTGGATGAAGGCGAACATCTGAACGGCTGTCTGACCACGGAGACACTGAGAGCACGGAGAAGGGAAAGGAGGTCAAACGCCTGATCTCCGTGGACTCCGTGTCTCCGTGGTGCAATCGATGCCATGAACAACCCTACCGACCCGGCCGTCCACTACCAGGAAGTCCAGCACTTCCCTCCGTTCTTCCACGCGTTGCTGGGCGCCCTCCTGGCGCTGCTGCTGTGGGGGCAGGTCTCCGCTCTCGTGTTCCACAAACCGTTCGGCGCGAAACCGGCTCCCCCGGCGGTGCTCCTGGCGATGTGGCTGTTCTTTGTGGCGCTCTACCTCGTGGTCTTCCGCTTGGTGGTCCGGGTTGATGACCAAGGCGTGACGGCGGAGTACGGCTACCTGGGTTGGGTCAAGTTCCGCTGGCGCCGGGAGCAGCTTCGCAGGTGCGAGGCAACAACCTACCGCCCGCTGCGCGACTTCGGCGGCTGGGGGATCCGGTTCGGCGCCGGCGGGACCCGGTGCTACAGCGCGCGGGGGAACCGAGGCGTGCTGTTGGAGACGGACAAGCGGCGGGTGATTCTCGGGAGCCAGCGGCCGGAGGAGTTGGCGGCGGCGATCCGCGCGCTTATTGACGGCACGCCGGTCACGGGCCGGTCCGAAGCGCGGCCACCGGGTTCTCGGTGATGACCTCCAGCCCCTCGACGGCTGAGTAGTGGTGGGCGTTGTGGGTGATCAACGGCACGCCATGCAGAAGAGCGGTCGCAGCGATCCAGGCGTCAGCGCACCCGACGGGGCGGCCTTTGCGTTGGGCGCCATAGGTCACCTCAGCCCATTTTCGGCAGAGCCACCGGTCGAACCCGTGGACGACATACTCACCGAGGTAGTCCGCCAGCTCGGCCTGGCGGCGCGCTCCCCAGTGGCGCTCCAGCCCTCATCGATGAAGCTCCGCGACGGTCATGAACGAGACGGCCAAGCGGCTGCCTTCCAGGTGCGGGCGGCATAGCTCGGAACGCGTGTCCTCTCTGAACACGAAGGAGACGACATCTGTGTCCACGACGCACTCTGTCACTCGGGGACCTCCCGCGTACTGCCTTCCTGGCGCCACCTCCGGACGGCTGCTATGAACTCGTCGACGCTCTCGTCTTCCGGCCAGAAGTCTCCCCGCAGGTCCTCTATGCGACGGCATGGCTTGACCCCCTGCCGTGCGGCAAGCTCTTCGATGCTGGGGGGATCATCCCAGAATGAGGTGTCTTGTGCTATCTCCGCGAGGACTCGATTGCCCTCGTTGCCGTCGGTGGGCAGGAACGTGACGAGCGCCGGGGTATCGTCACGAACTGCTGGTCTCTGATCCAGTTCGACGACGCCATTGCGATAGATGCCGGCAACTGCCTGCGACATGGGGCTCACCTCCAGCCACGACCCGGTGTAAGTATGAGCGGGTCGAGGCAACTGGCATTGTAACCGAACTGCGCGGGCGCCCGTAGGGTGAAGCTCCAGCTTTGCCACCGGCGGTTGCACTTTCCGCGGTCAGGGAGTACTATGGGCGTGCGGCTGCCGGCCCCAGGCCGGACCGGCTTCGACTCCGAGGAGTACACTCGACTCCCACACGAGGTGTTCCGTGATCAAGGTTGCTATCATCGGCGGTTCCGGTCTGGATGACCCCAAACTCCTGGCCGAACCGGAAGAGCGCGAAGTGGAAACTGCCTACGGGAAGCCGAGCTCTCCCCTTACCTTCGGCAAGCTCCAAGGCGTCGAAGTGGTCCTCCTTGCCCGCCATGGCAGAGACCACCGGCTGCCGCCCACGCAGGTCCCCTACCGCGCCAACATTCAGGCCCTGAAGGACGCGGGCTGCACCCATATCCTGGCGACGACCGCGGTCGGCTCTCTGCGCGAGGAGATCGGCCGGGGTGACTTGGTGATCGTCGACCAGTTCATCGACTTCACGCGGCACCGGGCGATCACGTTCCATGAGGCGTTCCCCGCCGGGCCCGTTCACACCCCAATGGCCGACCCCTTCGACGAGTCCCTCCGCCGAAGCCTCCTGGAGACGGCAGCAGAACTGGGTCTGAAGACGCACCGCAAGGGCACAGTCATCACCATCGAGGGGCCGCGCTTCTCGACGCGCGCCGAATCGCACCTCTTCCGGGCATGGGGTGCCGACATCATCAACATGTCGATCGCGCCGGAGGCAATCCTGGCCAACGAGGCAGGAATCCCCTACGCCGCCGTCGCCATGAGCACGGACTACGATTGCTGGAAAGACGAGGAGGAGCCCGTTAGCTGGGAACAGATTCTGGAGATCTTCGGGCAGAACGCGGAAAAGGTCAGGAAACTGCTGGTGGCGACCCTCCCCAAGGTCGCCCGTCCGGCGCCGGCGGCCGACAACGGAGAAGCCATCTGCGCAGAGATCAAAGGGCTGATCCGGACCATCCCGGACTTCCCCAAGCCGGGCATCCTGTTCCGCGACATTACCACGCTCATCAAGGACCCCAAGGGCCTGCGGCTGGTGACGACGGCGCTGGCGGAGCGCTATGCGGGTCGGCAGCTCGACGCCGTCGCCGGGATCGAGAGCCGCGGCTTCGTCCTGGGTAGCGTGTTGGCCCACGAACTGGGCCTCGGGTTTGTGTTGCTGCGCAAGCCCGGCAAGCTCCCCGGCGCAACCGAGAAGGTCGAGTACACCACGGAGTACTCCACAGACGCCATCGAGGTGCACAGAGACGCCATCGAGCCCGGGAGCAACGTACTTGTCATCGACGACCTCATCGCCACCGGCGGCACGGCCTTGGCAGCGTGTCAGTTGGTCGAGAAGCTGGGCGGCAACGTGAGCGAGTGTGCGTTCGTGGTTGACCTGCCCGCACTGGGCGGCAAGCGGAGACTCGAGGACGCAGGCTACGCCACGTTCAACCTGATTGAGTTTGAGGGAGACTGAGAAGAGCAGGGACGCATTGGTCGGCTGAACCAACACTGAACCACGGGGGAAGACACCATGGCCGGGCTATTCAACCTCAAGGAACAGGGCGCCACAGTCGGGCGCGAGCTTATCGCGGGGACCACTACGTTCCTGACGATGGCGTACATCCTCTTCGTGAACCCGGACATCCTGAGCAAGGCCGGGATGGACCGCGGAGCCTGCCTCACTGCCACCGTCCTGGCCACTGCCGCTGGCACGTTGCTCTGCGCGCTGTGGGCAAAGGTGCCCTTCGCCATGGCCCCGGGCATGGGCCTGAACGCCATGTTCACCTACTCGCTGGTGCTGGGCAGAGGGATGTCGTGGCAGACGGCCCTGGGGGCCGTGTTCCTGTCGGGCACGCTGTTCCTGATTCTGACGCTGGTGAACGTGCGCGCCAAACTCGTGGAGGCAATCCCGCTGGAGCTGCGCTTGGCAGTGCCGGCGGGGATTGGGCTGTTCATCGCCTTCATCGGTCTCAGGAACATGGGGCTGGTCGTGGCGTCCGACGCCACGCTGGTGACCCTTGGACCGCTGACTGAGACCACGCTCTTCGCGCTGGCGGGGCTCCTCGTGGCAGTGATCCTCAGCGTGCTCAAAGTGCCTGGCGCAATGCTCCTCGGCATGGCTGCAACCACGATCATGGGGCTGGTGGCCGGCAAAGCCTCCCTGCCGTCGGCGGTGGTGTCGTTGCCCCACTCGCCGTTGCCGGTGCTGCTGAAGCTGGATGTGTTCGGGGCGCTGTCAGTGGGGACGATGGGCGCGGTGTTCTCGCTCATGTTCGTCGACCTGTTCGACTCAATCGGGACCATCCTGGCCTGTTCCTACGGAGCCGGTCTGGTGCGCGACGACGGTACGGTTGAGCGGCTGAACCCCATGCTCAGCGCCGATGCCACCGCCACAATGGTCGGCGCGCTCCTGGGCACCTCCACCACGACCACCTACATTGAGTCCGGTGCGGGCGTCGCGGCCGGCGGGCGGACGGGGCTCACGGCGATTGTGACCGCCGTGCTCTTCCTGCTGACACTGCTCTTCACGCCCCTGATTGAGATCGTGCCGTCATACGCCATTGCGCCCGCACTGGTGGTCGTGGGCGCCTTCATGTTCAAGGATCTGCGCGAAATCTCGTTCGAGGATTTCCGCACAGCGTTCCCCGCCTACCTGACGATGCTGCTGATGCCGCTCACCTTCAGCATCAGCACCGGGCTCGCCTTCGGCTTCCTGTCGTACGTGCTCCTCCACGCGGTGACGGGACAGGCCCGGAAGGTCCACCCCGTGATGTGGGGCATTGCTGTGTTCTCGCTCGTGGACCTGGTACTCAGCAGCACGTGACCTCCGCCAGCGGGGCCAGCCGCCCTATGGCACGGCGGTCGCCAATTCCACCGATCGCCCGCCCCTCTCGATCCGGCCGCCCACCGCGTTCGCCAGCGCCCCCGCGATCAGCTTCTCGTAGTCCCCGGCGTCCTGCTTGCGCGCTACGTCCGCCATCCGGGTGTACGCCTCGCGACGCGCTTGCGCCAAGTCCTTCAACTCCTGCCGGGAGCCGAGCAGGCGGGGGTGCTCCGTGGGAACCGCGTGCCTTCCGCCTCCCGGTTCCGCCCGCCCGCCTCGGACCTGCAGGGATCCAAGCAAACCAATCGACACAACCAGTATCAGCCAATCAACACGCATGGTCTCACGCCTCCACGAACGAACGGTTCCCTCCAGATTCGCGGGTGTGCCGTCCTGTCCTGCAACAGCCCGCAACCGCGTCCGTGCCGAGGCGCCGCCGTGGCCGGTTCCCCCTTGCGGCGGCGCGCCTTGGGGAATTTCCAGGAAGACGGCAAGAACAGGCGCTCGTTTCGTCTAATGGAACAGAGGGGGCACAGTGAGCACTCGACGGACTGACGCAACACCCATGGAAACAGCTTCGCGGTGGCTACCCGGCGAGCCAGGCCAGACGAGTGAGGCGCGCCCTGCTGAGGAAAGCGCGTTCCTTGCCGCCTTGCGCGCCCGCGATGGGTCTGCCTGGGATGCGCTCGTCGACGAGCAGTATGAGCCGCTTCTGTCGTTGGTCCGTTCCCTCGGGGTGCACCAAACGAATGTTGAGGACGTGGTTCAGGACGTGTTGCTCAAAGCCTTCTGCCAGATCCACAAGTTCCGCGGCGATAGCTCCATGAGGACTTGGTTGTGGCAGGTTGCTATCAACACCTGCCGGGACCACCACAGGAGTCCTTGGCGCCACAGAGCGCCGCTGACGAACGAAGCAGCCGAAGAGCCCCAGCCGGCCGATCAGCACCGGCTTGGCGACGATCCGGCGCACGAGGTTGTGGCACAGAAGGAGCGCCGCACGGCTATCCGACAGGGGGTGTTGTCGCTGCCCCGCAAGTTGCGCGCGCCTGTCGTGTTGCGATTCTACCACGACCTCAGCGGCGCGGAGATCGCGGCGCTCCTGCGCTGCTCCGAAAGCACCGTCTGGTCGAGAATCTACGCGGGTCTACGTGCACTATCATCCGCCCTGCCGCCATGGTTGAAGGAGGACTTCGCATGAGCCGGTGCACACGGGCGCGAGCCCTCTTGGTCAAGGCGGCCAGCCAGGCCCTTCTGGATCGTGAAGAGGAGAGGGTGTTGGTGGAGCACTTGCGTCGCTGCCAGCGCTGCGAGCGTGAACAGCGCGAGCTTGTCGCGATGGCTGCCGCCGTGAAAGAGGCGGGGCAGGTTGTTCCAGAAGCCACCGTCGATCAGGGCGCCCAAGGGCGCCTCAAGCTGCGACTGCGCCACGAGGCGGCGGCGTGCGTCTCCCCCGTGGGTGCTCGGCGGTGGCCTCTCCTCGTGAACTCGGCAAGGCGCGCCTGGAAGTCTCAGAAGACCGGGCATCGGAGAGCCTGGGTGCTGGCGGCGGCCGCGGCGACGCTGGGAGTGGCGGTGGTTGTCTGCGTACTGGGATCACACGGTGGCAGCGGACGGTGGAGGCTTCGCTCCGCCGTCGCGGCCGAGATCGCGGGGACGGTGGCTGGCGCGGACAGCCAAGCGGGGGCCGATGCCCTTGTCTTGGCCGTGCCGAAGGAGCATTACGACGAGAACGCCTACGTCGCGCTTGCGCAGGTGGAACCGGCCGCTCTGGAGCGCCAATTGCGCCGGGCGCTGCCGGAGGCCGTGGTAACGCGTACAGATAAGAGAGGCCGCTTCGTCGTGCGGGTGCCGCGCCCCGGGACCTATGTGGTGAGTGTGTTCCCGCCCAGATCTGGCGGCCCGCAGACGGCGACCATGACGCTGGGGATGGGACAACGACGGTCATACGTGAGTTTCTCTCTCGCGACGCCTCCGACTGGGCTCCTTCCGGTGAAGGTGTCCGGCCCCGAGGGGAAGCCTCTGCCCGGCACCAAAGTGACCCTCTTCTTGAAGTCACCCGGCTACAGCACCGTCTGCACCGTGACGACGGATGCCGCGGGTCGGTGCCAGGTGCGCGTGCCCAGCGGCGGCGTCTTTGCGATCTCCGCGACCGCCGAAGGCTATGCGTCGGCCGACGAGCGGAGTGTCACGCTCACAACCGAGGGCGAGAACCAGGAGCTGGTCTTTGCTTTAGGCGAAGCGCCGCCGGCGGGGTCCCTGAGCGGCCAAGTGCTCCTGCCTGATGCGAAGACCCCGGCCGCAGGGGTCGTCGTGGCGCCGTTCGCCACCGACAGGCCGTTCCCCGGAGCCGATTGTCAGTTTGCCATTCAGGGACGCAGCTTCCAGCTTCGCACCCGGCCTCCGGTGATAGCTGACGAGAAGGGCTTCTTTCGCGTCGACGGTTTGCCTGCCGGCGAATACGCCGTCGCGGCTTGCCCTCAGGGGTTCGGACTGTCGCCTCGCACCCAAGCGCAGGCGGACGAACGGCGATTTCTGGGGGCAGCGACGAGTGGCGAGGTTCAGGTCGGTCCTGCCAGGTCGGCTGCCCAAGTGAAGATCCTGCTCTCACGCGCGGGGGCGCTATCCGGGAAGGTGACAGCAGCCGAGGGCGAGCAGCCGGTCCCCGGCGCCACTGTCTTCGCTCACGGGGCATCGCCGGTCCATGCCGGCCCGGTGGACCTGGCGAAGCTCCTGGCCGTACGTCACGCCGCGACCGACAAGGCGGGGCGGTTTGTGCTCAGCGGACTCGCACCGGGGGACTACCAGGTGCAGATCTCCGCGCCGGGATACGAGATGACTGGTCCTTCCGCAGCAGTGAGCATTCAGGTCGAGAAGATCACGGTCGTGAAGCTGGAACTGCAACCGACGGACACAAACCCGAGGAAAGAAAGGAGGTGATTCAAATGCGACTCGGAACGAAACCAAGATGCCCCTGTAGGGGCGTACGTCTCCTGCCGTTGGCGGTGCTTGTGCTGATCACCGTGACGGAAGCACCGTCATGGGCGAGCGTGTCAGCGTCAGGCGGCGCCGGTGGCCGCAATCCGCTGGGGGGGGGTACTGCCCATCACGCACGCACGATTCTTGCGTTCCTGGCGCTCTGGTACGGCCTGTGTGGTCGGGGGAACTCTCGCTTGGCTTCTCGCGCCTTCTCCGGGCGAGAGCGTCAATAGGCCGAACGCAAGCGGAGGAGTGGCTCTGGCCGCCCAACAGAAGGGCCGCCGGCAAGAGCCGCCCACGGATGTGGAAGTTGAGGGAATCGCCCGTGCGACGCATGTGTCGCCGTCAGGGCAGAAGAAGCGTTACCTGAAGGTTGTGCTTCGGCTGAGGGGCGCCGAAGAAGTGTCTGCGGCCCGTTGGCGGCCGCTGACCGCTGCTAAGGATGACACGGGTCTGTCTCTGCTCCCGGGTCCCTCCGTTGGAATTCGGAGTGTGTCCCCAGGTGTGACAACCACCGTGCTCGGCCTCGGCGCGCACAAAGGCGAGTACGCACTGCGACTCCCCGCACCGACCGCGAAGAGAATCGCCCTGTTGGCGGGCCAGGTGCGCTTGGCACTTGCTTCCGGCAGCGCAGACGCGCGCTTCGAGAATCCGCTGGGCGCCGGCCGCCGCACTCTGCGCGTCGCCTCGCGCAACGTCACACTGGAGTCGCTGACAAGGCACAACACAGGTGTGCGCGGCACCCTCCAGATCAAGCCGCCAGTGATGCCCTTTGCTTCAGGCACCGACTGGCAGGGCTTCTCCATGACGTGGGAGGCGAAGAGCACAAAGAAGTCGGGCTCTGCAGACCTGGGGGGTACGCAGCCACAGTTCGTGTTGGTGCTCGCGGACGGCACCTCCCGGCCGGCCAACATGGTGAAAGCACAAACCACTCGGGGGGCAAGTGCGTACGAGGTCGAGTGGTCAGAGATTGCCAAAGCACAGGCCATTCGAGCCCTCCTCTGTCGGTTGCGCGGGCCAACAACGGAACGGCCGCTATCGTTCCGCCTGACGAATATCGCCCTGCCGTAGCATGATTGCTGCGAGGCGTGTGGCGGTGTACCATGAGGTGTGCATAATCGGTCCGGTCTCATGTCGGACCTGAGCAGGAGGGACAAAGCATGCGGAAATCTCTCGGAGCTCGCGCGGCGGTAGCCGCCATCGCGATAGGTTTCGGACTGGGCTGTGTGGAGGCGCAGCCTCCACCGCCCAAGTTCACAGTCCGGGGGCAGGTCACGGATGCCGCGACGGGCAATCCGATCGAAGGAGCGACGGTCACGTTCCTGGTGCCTCCCCGCACGCCGACTCTGCGGGGGGCCGAGACGGACCGAGAAGGCCGCTTCTCCCTCCCCAATGTGCCTACGGGCACGTACGTGCTTCTGGCGGGAGCGCGCGGCTACCTGGACGGGCGACGGTCGCTCACGCTGGGTGACCAGAAGGAAGTGACCGTCGACGTAGCTCTCGTCAAAGCGCCGGTTCTGCGTGGTCGCGTGCTCAAGCCGGACGGGCAGCCTGCGGCGCAGACCGAGGTGACGCTTGTGAGCACCGTTCAGGTGGTCGGAACATCCAGAGGCATTCGTGAGACGGTGACTACTGACGGGGAGGGGCTGTTCCGACTTCCATTGCCGCCTGGTCGCCACCGGGGCTTCCTAATCGCGCCTGGCAGCGGCTGGGCAGAGCTCCGCCTGGAGGTGCGCCCGCAACAGGATCCGGAGGAGCTTGCGCTGACCTTGCGCCCGCTGGGGCGTGTGTCTGGCCGAGTGCAGGACGAAGCTACCGGGGCGGTGGTCGCTGAGGTCGAGGTGTCCTGCTGGTTGCGTGGCGAGGGTTCCGGGCCTCTCCATACTTACCCGTCCACCAAGACCGACGCACAGGGGCGCTTCCTCCTGTCGGACTTGCCCCCCGGTCAATTCCTGCTGACTGTTGTGGTGCCCACCTATCTTCGAGCTTCCGAGCAAGTCGCGGTGAGGCAGGGCGAGGAAAGCAAGGTTGTGCTGGCGCTGGAACGAGGCGCCACGGTGCGCGGGGTCGTCCTTGGGCCCGATGAAAAGACGCCCCTCGCGGGGGCAAAGGTGGTGTGGGGCTACCGGCACGAGGCGCGCACCGATGAGCAAGGCCGCTTTGTCCTGGAGCGCATCGGTCCCGGGGAGGCGGGCGTGTCGAACTTCGGCACCACCGGACCGGACGGCCAGGTGGTCCGCGGTGTGAAGTTTGACGTAGCGGTGTCGGCAGAAGGGCTCGCTCCTCACGCTCAAACGGTGTCCCTGAACGAAGGTGCAGAACCGCCCGAGATTCGCTTTGTCATGCGGGACCGGGGCGGGACCATCAGTGGCACAGCCGCCGACCTCGATCAGCACCAACCGCTGGCAGGCGAAACCGTGGTTGCCGTTCCAGACATCGGACATGGCACGTACCAGAGCTGGCTCAGCCCTGTCCTGAAGGGCGCGGGCATGGTTAGCATCGAGATGCTGCGCGGCTATTGCACACAGCACAACCGCGCCGTCGTGACCGCCGAGACCGACGACCAGGGGCGGTTCACGCTCGGCAACGTGCCTGAAGGTCGCTACACACTCTGTCTCCTCCGCCGGGGGCGGTCACTCGCGTTGCGGGAGAACGTGGAGATCGGCGAGGGAGAAACAGCCGAAGGGCTCGATCTCGAAGTGCGCCGTCGTCCGGGGGACCTGTTGACGGGGCGAGTGCTGCAAGCCGCTGGTCAGCCGCTGGCCAACACTTCGATGAGGGTCACTTACGGACACTCGGGGCCCGGTGGTAGCTGTGGCTCCTCCTCAACCGACATCCGAACCGACGACACGGGGCGCTACGAGCTGCCGCTGCGCGGAGCGGGGAGGTACGATCTCACGCTGCTGCTGGAAGGCTATCTTCCGCTCACGCGCGAGCTCGAGATCTCGGCAGACAAGCAACCGGGCGACGTGGACCTTACTCTCCAACCGGAACCGCCCGGCGGCGTGCCAACCGGCAGTCTGTCGGGGCGCATGTTCCTGCCCGATGGAAAGACGCCC
>Ga0210023_1001837_pt1 | contig 14416 bp, 10 predicted proteins | sample CryGeymeta201524_FD_183987 | JGI IMG/M metagenome (GOLD analysis project Ga0210023, IMG submission 183987) | Groundwater microbial communities from Crystal Geyser aquifers in Utah, USA - Crystal Geyser metaG 2015-24 (SPAdes) (version 2) | ecosystem: Environmental > Aquatic > Deep subsurface >... | reverse complement strand
CATTCGCACGAGAACACCTGGCACGGCAACGTGCAAACCATGCATGTACTGCCGGTGCGGTTCAATTTGCTCAACGGTTTGTCTGGTTGGCGCCTGGGCTTGCGCTGGCTGAAAATTGTGACCAGCCCCCGGCTGCTGGTGTACCTGGCGCTGGAGGGATCGCGCTTTTCGATGCAGCGGCCTCGGGTCGTGGTACTGGCCTCGCAAACTTTGGTGGCACAGGTGCTGCAGGCGTATCCGCATTGCCAATCGGCCATTCAGGTCATTACACCGGGTGTGGAACGGGTGCCCGGCGCGGCCAGTGCCCAAGAAAAATTGGCGGCCCGGGCGTTGCTGGGTTTGCCCCCATCGGCTTATTGCCTGTTATTTGTGGGCAACGACTACCGTAAAAAAGGCCTAGAGACGCTGCTCGCTGCCCTGGTGCAGTTGCCGCCTGACTGCTGTCTGGCGGTGGTGGGCAACGCCGAGCAATTGCCCGCATTCGAGGCGCAGGCCAAGGCGCTGGGACTGCTAGAACGGGTTTTTTTTCTGGGGCCGCTGCGCGATGTGGGCCCCGCCTATATGGCCGCCGACTGCCTGGCTCATCCGACGCTGGAAGATACCTTTGCTATGGTGGTGCTGGAAGCCATGGCGCACGGTTTGCCGGTGGTGGTTAGCAGCGCACGCTATTGCGGTATTGCGGCGCTGTTGCGCGCTGGGCAAGATGCGCTGGTGCTGGAAGATCCTTACGACGCATCGGCGCTGTCTGGTGCGTTGTTGCGCGTCAAGCAAGAACCTGCCGTGGCGGTCCGTCTATGCACCGCCGGGGTGGCATTTGCGCATGAGCACCAGTGGGCCGCCCTGGCGCAGCGGCAGTCAGTCATCTACCAACAGTTGGCAATCCAGAATTTATAAGAAAAACAGGCCTGCAGACCGCATGCAGCAAGCGTGAGAAGCTATCAAAATCAAGTACTGTCGTGCAGACCCAAGCGGTAAAGGCGGGCGTACAAGCCGTCCATTTGCAGCAACTGGGCGTGGGTGCCAGACTCGGCAATGTGGCCGTGGTCCAGCACCACAATGCGGTCGGCGTGGTGCACAGTGGACAGGCGGTGGGCAATCACCAGCGTGGTGCGGTGGTTCATCAGGCGCTCCAGCGCCTCTTGCACGCTGCGCTCGGACTCAGTGTCCAGGGCCGAGGTGGCCTCGTCCAGAATCAGAACAGGCGCGTCTTTGTACAGCGCGCGGGCGATGGCCAGGCGCTGGCGCTGGCCACCTGAGAGTTGGGTCGCGTTGTGGCCGACCACGGTGTCGATGCCTTGCGGTAGCGCCGCAACAAAGTCGCTCAAGTTCGCCGAGGCCAGACATTGCTGCACGCGCCCACGGTCCACCGTCATGCCCAGCGCCACGTTGGCCGCGACGCTGTCGTTGATCATGACCACCTGCTGGCTGACCAGCGAAAACTGTGCCCGCAAGGCCGTCAGGTTCCAGTCGTGCAGCTCGTGGCCGTCCAACGCAACCCGGCCTGAGGCAATGTCAACAAAACGGGTCAGCACGTTCACCAGAGTCGTCTTGCCCGAGCCGGATGATCCGACCAAGGCGACGGTTTCGCCCGGTTTGACCGTCAATGACTGAATGCTCAAAGCGGGTTCTGGTGCAGATGGATATTGCACAACAAGCTGCGAAAAAAAGAGCGATCCAGTGGCGCGTGATTTGCTGAACTGGCCACTGGATTCGTCGGGTGTCTGCTCGATCAGCGCCAGCGCACGCTCCAGCGCGACCAGCCCGCGCGTGACCGGGCTGGAGACTTCGGAAAGCTGGCGCACCGGCGCGATGATCATCAGCATGGCGGTGACAAAAGCGACAAAGCCGCCCACCGACGTGCCGTTGCTGGCGCTTTGCAGCAAGGCTACCGAGATCACTGCCGACAAGGCGACGGCGGCCAGCAATTGCGTCAGTGGCGTCATCGCGGCACCTGCGACCGTGGACTTCATCGCCAGATGACGCAGCGCGTCGCTCAAGCGATTGAAACGATCGGCCTGCGCCGCCTGTGCCGCGTACAGCCGGATGTCGCGGTGCGCCAGCACGTTTTCTTCAACCACATAGGCTAACTCGTCAGTGGCTTGCTGATTCGCCTGGGTGAGCTTGTGGACGCGGCGGGTCAGGACTTTCATGACCCAGACCACGGCCGGGAATATGGCGGCCACGATCAGCGTCAGCTTCCAGTTCAGGTAAAAAAGGTAAGCGGTCAGGGCGATCAGCGTCAGGCCGTTGCGCGTCAGGCTGAGCATGGCGTTGACCAGCATCGTGGCGCCGTTCTGCACCTCGTAGACCACCGTGTTTGAAAGAGCGCTGGAGCTTTGTGCCGCAAACAATTTCAGTTCGGCTGCCAGAATCTTGGCAAACATGGCTCGTCGTAGCAGCAACAAGCCTTGATGCGTAATGCGCGTCAAGCCTATTTGCGATAAGTAGCCAGCCAAGCCGCGAACGCTAAACAGCAACAGCAACGCGACCGGAACTTCCCAGATTTCGAGTTGTCCCTGTTGAAACCCCCGGTCCAAAAGTGGTTTCAGCAGGGCGGGAATCATCGGCTCGGTCGCCGCGCCCACGATGGCACTGAGAGCAACCAGCAGCCACGTGCCAGGGTGGGTGCCGAAATAGGGCGCAAAGCGCCGAATGCGCTGCAACACGCTGCCGACAGGATGCGCTGTTGCAGTGTCCTTCATTTCGGGTTTTTGGGCGTTTGTCAATTGGCTGTCTCCCGGGCTGACGGAATTCGCAGGCCCAATGCCAACAGCACACCCAAGGTGATACAAAAGTAGTCGCCAATCAGCGCGTCGTACAACGAAGAGTTGAACAGGCAGCCCACCGCCATGACCGCCGTGACCGACACTGTTGCACGCATGACGGGCGCAGGAAACTGGCGCGCGTCACGGACCAAACTGACCAGCAGCAACAAGAGCAAAACGCTACCGCCCAAACCCAGCTCGACACCCCACAGAAGGTATTCCTGATGCGGGTTGCTCGAGGGGTTGCTGCCAAAGATGTCATTGGCTTTGGCTCCCTCCAGGCGTTTGACGGTTGTCGTCCAGCTGCCGACGCCGTGGCCGATCCAAGGCCTCTCGGCGATCGCCTGCATCGACCTGCGCCACGCGTGTAGCCTGAAACCCGATGAGCTCACGCTGTCGCCGCTGGCGTTGTAAGTCTGACTCTCATTCAAAACAAGGGCAACTTTGCTTTGTATTTTTGTGGACGAACCATATGCGACGAGCGCCAGCACGATCGGCGCAACGAGTACGCTGATCAAACGCCATCGCCGGGGTATTTGCCACATGACGATCAGTGTCAGTGCCGTCAGTGCTGCCAGGTAGCCGGTCTTGCCATCTTGAAAAAACAGGACGTTGACGATGGCTGCCAAAGCGACTGTGCCGGCGACCCAGCGCGCCCGGGGCCAGTAGCTGCGCAAATGCCAAAGTACAGCGCCGCTGGCCGCAAACATGAGCGTCTGATCGAGGTAGGTGGAATAGACCACGTGTTTGTAGGCATCCACGAGTTCACTGGTGGCCCAAGGCACCCGGTAGCCGACAACCATCAGCCAGGAACTGGCGATAAAAAAGGTCTGGCTCAAGGCGAACACTGACAGTGCCAGCATGGCGTCACGCCTGGTTCGGATCAAGGTGGCCAGCATCGCTATTTCAATGAGTTTGCCATGTTTGGCAAAGGCGAGGGTGGCGATATCCGTTGGCGCTTGCGTCCACAGCAAGCTCAAGCCAAAGACCGCGACAATCGCGATCACGATGCGCACGGTCCAGAGGCGCCCAAGCGCCTCATCGCTGGCGCGTTGAGACCATCGCCCCGTCAGAACGATGAAGCACGTTACAAAAAGAGCCAGTTTGCCCAAACTGATCCACGCCATGGGCAGGCTCACAGACAGGGCGATCAAACCCACTAAAAAGAGCCGAAAACGATGAAGCAAAAGCATCAAGAGGTTGGTTTTGGAGCCAAGACGGGTGGTGCGACTTTAACTTAAGCCGCTTTTTCCAAACCTGCATCGCGCCCAGGCAGGTGTCATCTATGATGCGGCCTGATTTTTTCGATTGCACCCATGCAGCTGTCTGTCATCATCATCACTCGCAACGAAGAAGCAAACATCGTTGAATGCCTGCAAAGTGTTGCCTTTGCCGATGAGGTGATTGTGCTGGATCATGCCAGCACAGACGCCACTGCAGACCTGGCCCGGGCGTTGGGCGCGCGGGTTCACACGACGCCGACCTGGCCCGGGTTTGGACCACAAAAAAATAGCGCTTTGGCCCTGGCCACTGGCGACTGGGTACTTTCGCTGGATGCAGATGAACGTGTGACGGCAGCATTGCGTGCAGAAATGATGCAGGTCATTCAATCAAGCGACCGCTGTAACGCGTTTGAGATTCCTCGCTCGTCGAGTTACTGCGGACAGTTCATTCGTTACAGCGGCTGGAGCCCGGACTACGTTCTGCGACTGTTTCGTCGGGACTGTGCACGCTTTTCAGATGATGTGGTGCACGAACGGGTTCTGTTTGATGGTCGACGCACGCGTTTAACGTCGCCGTTGCTGCACTTGAGCTTTCCTGATTTTGAATCGGTGCTTGAGAAGCTCAATCGATATTCAACCGCCGGTGCGAAGGCGATGGACAACAGGGCAAAATCTGCGACGCTGGTCGGTGCCGTTGGTCATGGTTTGTGGGCATTTGTCCGGACTTATTTTTTGCAATGCGGTTTTCTGGATGGACAACTGGGTTTGGCTCTGGCGATCTCCAACGCCGAAGGGACGTATTACCGTTACGCCAAACGTTGGTTGGCGATCCGCAATCAGGATGCACAGTGGTGAGCGACGCTGTCAGCATCAGTTTTGTCGTCCTGACATACAACCGACCTGATGCCTTGCTGAAGGTATTGCAAGGATTGGCATTGCAGTGCAAGCAACAGCACGAGGTCATCATTGCGGACGACGGCTCGTCTGCAGATTCCACCAACGCCTGGATCAGGCAACTGCCTTCCTTTGACTGCCGTGTCAAACATGTTTGGCACCCGGATCAGGGCTTCACTGCGTCCCGCGCCCGCAACTTGGGCGCGATGGTCAGTACAGGCAACTACCTGGTGTTTCTCGATGGAGATTGCATCCCGTCGCGTCATTTTGTGCAAGCTCACGAGGCGCTTGCGGTGCCTGGTTGTTTTGTCAATGGCAATCGGGTCTTGCTCAGCCCATTCTTGACAGGTTTGGTTTCCGATGGGCGCGTCGATTTGAACAGCGCTTCGTGGTATCAGTGGCTGGTGTGGCGTTTGAAAGGAGACGTAAATAAACTTGCCCAGCTCGTTTATTGGCCCGCAGCGCCTGGGCGAATGCAGCGGGAGTTTCGATGGAAAAAAATCAGAAGTTGCAACTTTGCCGTCTGGAAAGCTGACTTTGAGAAGGTCAACGGTTTTGATGAGACCTTTGAAGGCTGGGGCCATGAAGATGCCGACCTGGTATTGCGTATGCATCATGCGGGATTTCAGCGGCGCAATGGCTATCTGGGAACAGAGGTTTATCATCTATGGCATCGACAATTCAGCCGTGACAGTGAGAACCGCAACTACGACCATGTGTTGGAGCGGATGAATTCCAATTTAGTCTGTGCGACAGTCGGATTAAAGGAAAACAGTGGATGCACTGATGTTGTGGTGACCGGCTTGAGTTGATTTTTCTGACATTTACAAACAATGACTCGACATTTTTTTGCGCTTTGCTTCTCTGTATTTTTGTTTGCCGCGTCTGGTGTGTCCCACGCCCAATTCCGCGTCGAAGTCTCCGGCGTTGGTTTGACCCAAGTGCCCATCGTCATCAGTGCCTTCAAAGGCGAGGCCGGTTCTCCCCAAAAAGTTTCCAGCATCGTGCAGGCTGACTTGGAACGCAGCGGCCAGTTTCGCCCGGTGGCCGTTGCGGGCACGGCTCTGGATGAAGTCACTTTGCCCAACCTGTCGGTGTTCAGGCAAGTCGGCTCAGATGCGCTGGTGGTAGGCAGTGTGACCAAGCTGGCGGATGGCCGTTTTGACGTGCGTTTCAGGTTGTGGGATGTGGTCAAGGGACAAGAGTTGGGCGGGCAAAGCTTTGCGGTATCGGCGTCCGATTTGCGCTTGGCTGCGCACCGGGTCGCCGACTTTGTTTATGAAAAGCTGACGGGCGATAAAGGCGTTTTTTCAACGCGTATTGCTTACGTCACCAAGGTGGGCCAACGCTTTCAGTTGTGGGTGGCGGATGCTGATGGTGAAAACGCGCTGCCAGCATTGGCCAGCGCCGAGTCCATCATCTCGCCAGCGTGGTCGCCCGATGGCAACCAGTTGGCCTACGTGTCGTTCGAATCGCGCAAGCCAGTGGTTTACGTGCACAACGTCAGCACAGGCAAGCGCCGCTTGATTGCGAATTTCAAGGGCTCCAACAGCGCGCCGGCTTGGTCGCCGGATGGCAAGACGATCGCAGTGACGCTGAGCTTGGGTGGCGGCTCGCAGTTGTATTTATTGAACGCCGAAGGCGGTGAGCCCAAGCGCCTGATGCAGTCTGGCAGCATCGATACTGAGCCGGTTTTTTCGCCTGATGGCCAACGCATTTATTTTGTCAGCGACCGCGGGGGTTCGCCGCAGATTTACCGCGCATCGGTCTCGGGGCAAAACGCCGAGCGTGTCACGTTTACTGGCACTTACAACATTTCGCCGACCTTGAGTCCTGACGGCCGCTGGATGGCGTATATTTCCCGGGCGGGTGGTGCGTTCCGGCTGAATGTGATGGAATTGGACAGTGGCGCTGTTCGGGTCATCAGTGACACGGCTGCGGACGAGAGTCCAAGTTTTGCGCCCAACGGCAAATTGCTTGTCTACGCGTCGCAGGTGCAAGGTCGTGAAGCCTTGATGACCAGCACGCTTGACGGCCGGGTCAAAGCCAGACTAAGTGGGCAAAGTGGGGACATTCGCGAGCCGCATTGGGGTCCGTTTTCGCGTTGAGATTTACCAGGAGAAGAGTCAATGAAGAAGTTGTTTTTTGGTTTTGTTGTGAGTTTGATTTTGGCTGGATGTGGGACCAGCGTACCGTTAAGCGATGTGCCGGTAACTGATGCAACGGCCAAGCCGGTGTCCACTTCAGGCGCACCGGTCCCCGCCGCAACCAGCACCGGTGTTGCACCGGTGGATTTGACGCAATCAACTGCACCCATGGCACCTGGCTTGGAAAAGCGGGTCGTTTACTTTGATTACGACAGTTTTGTGATCAAGCCAGAGTTCCAGTCCCTGATCGCCGAGCACGCCCGTCTGATCAAAGCACAAGCTGGGCGCAAGGCAATCATTGAGGGTCACACAGACGAACGTGGCGGCCGTGAATACAACCTGGCTTTAGGGCAGAAGCGCGCAGAGGCAGTTGTTGGCGCGCTGACGGTGTTGGGCGTGTCTGGCGCCCAACTGGAAGCGGTCAGCTTTGGCAAGGAAAAGCCCGCCGCCCAGGGTGCTGATGAAGCTGTCTACGCCAAGAATCGCCGTGCCGAAATCCGCTATCAATAAGTTTTTGACCCATGACGTTCCGAATTTTGCGAGTCTTGTGGGTATTGGTGACGGGGCTGCTCGTGCTCGGCACTGCCCACGCGGCGTTGTTTGAAGACGATGAGGCGCGTAAGGCGATTCTGGATCTGCGTCAGCGTGTTGAGGCGCTGCGTACGGATGTCGAAAAGAATGGCAAAGTCACCCAGGCAAACAAGGACGAAAGTGCGGCGTTGAGCAACGGCATGCTTGATTTGCATCGACAAATGGAGTTGTTGCGCGCTGAACTTGCAACTTTGCATGGCGTCAACGAAAAATTGTCGAAAGACTTGGCTGATCTGCAGCGTAGTCTGAAAGATGATGCCCAAACCCGAACGGCACTCACCGAACGGCTGGCCCAGCTTGAACCCACCAAGGTGAACGTTGATGGCCTTGAATTCATGGTGGAACCCTCTGAAAAGCGTAGCTATGAGGCAGCACTGGCTATTTTCAGAAAGGGTGATTTTGCCGGGGCACAAAACCAGTTTGTTGGATTTTTGAGTCGTTATCCGGCCAGCGGTTACGCGCTGTCGGCGTTGTTCTGGTTGGGCAACGCGCAATACGCCACGCGCGACTACAAAGAGGCCATTACCAACTTCCGAATGCTGATTGCCCGCAACCCGGAGCACTTGCGTGCACCCGAGGCGGTGTTGTCGGTTGCCAACTGTCAGCTTGAGCTTAAAGACGCCAAGGGGGCGCGCAAGACCTTGACTGATTTGATCAAGGCCTACCCTCAATCTGAAGCGGCTGTCGCTGCCAGGGAACGGTTGGCGTCGTTGAAGTGAACCGCCTGTTGCTTGATGCAAGGGTAGGCGCGTGACAGGCGATCGTCGCTTTTCCGCCATTGAGCGGCTTTTGGGCATCTCTGGTGCTCAAAAAATCAGCCAGTCGCATGTTGTGGTGGTGGGGATTGGCGGCGTGGGGTCCTGGGCGGCAGAGTCACTGGCGCGCAGCGGTGTGGGTCGGCTGATGTTGATCGATCTGGATCATGTGGCCGAATCGAACATCAATCGCCAAATCCACGCGACGGAGCAGACCCTGGGCCAGGCCAAGGTGCACGCCATGCGCGAGCGCATCCACGCCTTTTTCCCGCAGTGCGAAGTCACCTGTGTGGATGACTTTGCCACAGCCTCGAACTGGCAGCGGTTGGTGCCACCGGACATTGACGCGGTAATTGATGCTTGTGACCAAAGTCAGGTGAAAACATTTTTGGCATATTGGGCCACGGTTCATCGTAAGATATTTGTTGCCTCTGGCGCTGCGGGAGGCAAGCGCCATGCACATCATGTTGATATCGATGACTTGTCACGGGTGACGCATGATCCGCTGCTGGCCAAGGTGCGCTATGCGTTGCGCAGGCAATATGCCGCGCCGCGTGGCGACAAAAAAATGGGAGTCACCTGCGTTTTCAGCCGCGAGGCCGTTTCGCCGCCGGATGCATCCTGCAACATGGTGGGGGATGGGTCACTGAATTGCCACGGCTTCGGTTCGTTGGTGACGGTCACCGCAACTTTCGGGCAATGCGCTGCGGGATATGTTTTGAATCAAGTGGCATGCAAAGTAGATGTTTCTGGCGCCAAGGCCCGGGAAACGGCCGAAATTTGAATATAATCGTCGGCTCACATCAGGACACTAAAGTACTGTTGTGATGGGATGTTAGCTCAGCTGGTAGAGCAGCGGACTTTTAATCCGTTTGTCGTGGGTTCGATCCCCGCACATCCCACCAGTCTATATGAAGGGTTGTTGTTGCGAAAGTAATAGCAAATTCTTTCTGCTTTTTGGTGTTGTAAGCAATTTGCAGGCAACTTGCCCAAACCCAGCACCAGCGGGTGCCACCAATCAGCGGCATCTACGGGAATTTTCCACAGTCGCCAGCGTGCTGAAGTATTTGACCTGGACTCAATTTGTGTTAAATTCGAAACCTAGTTTTTTAAAGGGGATAGTTATGAAACGTGTATTAGCTGCGCTTTTGGTCATGGTCTCTGCCGTCGCATTTGCGCAAACCGCTCCGGTTGGCGCTACTGCTGCAACCGCGGGTGGTGTGGGTGCTGTATCTACCGCCACGGTTTTCGTGGTTGCGGGTGTCGCTGCTGTAGGCATTGCTGTTAGCGGCGGTGGGTCCAGCTCAGGTACAACAGGTACAACCAACTAAATTTTTGATTAGCTGGGTTGCCAAAAGCGCCTACGGGCGCTTTTGTTTTGTGACGTCAAAAAAATCCAAACGCATTGCTTTGCTCTGCACCGCTGTCTTTATGGCCATGCTGGTGTTGGGTGGGTGTGCCTCCAAGTCATTAATTTCCGAGGTTTCCGCCGCACTTGTTCGGCAGCAATTCGGTTCCAGTGATGATGTCTTTGCCGCTGCCGCGCTCAATCCGGCTTACCAGTATCTGCGCGTGCAGGCGGTGGGCCAGCCCGCGGCGCTGCTGGTGCTGGGGTATGTCGACCCCCACCCTGACGGCGACATTGAGGTCTGGTACAGCGCCAACCATGAGGTGATCAAGACGCAAAACGGTCGAATCGTCGCTACTGCCGGGCTGTTTACCGACTGGTCCACGGTGCGTTACTCCAAACCGCCACCGCCCTGGAGCGCTCAACCGGCGCTCAACACCAGCTTCACCCGGGTACGTGACGAAATGCCGGGTTACCGTTTTAACCTGGCCGACCAAATGGCGCAGTCGCGTCTGAACGAGGGCTTGCCAGCCATCCGTTTACCGCAGTCCCTGCCGCTCGCACTGGCCGTGCGTTACGTCTGGATTCGCGAAGCGCAGATTGGCGCTGCCACTGCTCCGCTGCCGCCCGCTTGGTACGCACTGGAACGTGTGGACGGAAGTTATCGTGTGGCTTATTCGTACCAATGTTTGTCCGTTGATTTGTGCCTGAGTTTGCAGCGCTGGCCGACGCCGAAAGTCGCGCTTTGAAAATCTTGCTCCATCCTGCATGGATACCGATGTTGGCGTGGCTGACCGCGTTGGTTGGCACGCCAGGTATGGCAGCGGATGCCCCAATCCCACGCCAAGTCGGTACCGTGCTGGCTGGTGAACGCCTGAGCGATTGGGTGCTGCGCCATGCCAGCGCCGGCACAGATACCAGCGCCTTGCACTGGCGTGTGCCCGCCCAGCAGGGGCCGCAAGCGAAATTGCGTCAAGCGGTGCTGGATGATCTCAATTCAAATGATGCACTGCAACTCTCCCCAGCCCAGCGCACCCAGTTAGCTGAGTGGTTGCGCGCCTTGCCACTGACCGGGCGCGTGCTGCTGGCCAAATCAGACGCCCGCTGGCTGCAGGGCTCGCCCGCGCAAGACCCGGTGTTGTCCGATCTTGATCAGGTGGTGCTGTATCCCCGCCCGAGCCAGGTGACCGTGCTGACCGAAGCAGCGCGCCCTTGTAACGTGCCCCATGTTTCAGGTGCCTTGATCGAAGACTATCTGAAAGCCTGCCAGCCAGCCGCCGCAGGCGCTGTCGACTGGGCCTGGATCGCCCAGCCCGATGGTCGCACCCGCCGCTTTGGCATCGGTTCCTGGAATCAAGAGGCGCAAGACGAGCCTGCACCCGGTGCCTGGATCTGGGCACCGAACCGCGCAGCGGTTGTGCCAGACAGTTTGTCCGACAACCTCACACGTTTTCTGGCGACGCAAGCCCCGTTTGAATTTTTTATACAAAATCAGCCTCTAACCCTTTCAGAAAAAGCACACGAAGCTACTAAAGGTATAGTAGATACTGCGCCGTTGGCAGGTCGTCCTGCGCCGCGATCGGGCCAGCTCACGGCCAGCGACTGGGGCGAAATCGGTCTGCTGCAAACGCCCACCGCGCGCATGGCTCCAGTGGGTGACGTGCGTCTGCAATTGAGCCGGGTGCTGCCATATACCCGTGGCACCATCATGCTGCAACCCCTGGATTGGCTGGAGTTTGGTTTCAGGTACACCGACATTTCCAATCGCCTGTTTGGTCCAGACATAGCTGGTAACCAAAGCTTCAAAGACAAATCCATCGACGCCAAGCTGCGCCTGTGGGAAGAAACCAACAGCCGACCGCAAATGGCGCTGGGCCTGCGCGACCTAGGTGGCACCGGTTTGTTTTCTGCCGAATATTTTGTTGCCAGCAAACGCTGGGGCAATTGGGATGCCAGTCTGGGGCTGGGTTGGGGCTATCTGGGTGCGCGTGGTGACATCAAAAAACCGTTGTCATTCGTCGGGTCGGCAATGAAGACGCGACCGGGCAATCAGGTTGTCACAGGTGGCACTGCTAACACCGCAGCCCTGTTCCGCGGCCCTGCTGCCTTTTTTGGCGGCCTGCAATGGCATACGCCGTCTGACCCATGGACGCTCAAGCTGGAGCTCGACGGCAACGACTATCAGAGCGAGCCGCTGGCCAACAATCAAAACGTCAAAAGCCGTGTCAATCTTGGCGCGGTCTACACCTATTCGCCCAACCTCGACTTCAGCCTGGCGCTGGAGCGCGGCAACCGCCTGATGTTGGGCCTGACGCTGCATGGCGGCATCAACCAGCTCTACACCCCCAAGACGCTCGACCCCGTCTTGCCGCCGGTATTGCCCAACGCTGCGGCGTTGGCACCCCCAGCCGGTTGGGGCAACACCGCTGAAAATATCGCGCTCTACACCGGCTGGCAAGTGCGCGCCATCACGCACCAGATCAATCGCACAGAAGTCGAAATTGAGTCAGACGGTGCTCTGTACCTGCAAGAGCGGCTGGACCGCGCCGTGGCTGTGCTGCACCAGGACGCCCCGGCCAGCACGCGCCATTTTGTGATCCATTTGCAGCAACGCGGCTTGCCACTGTCGCGCATTGCGGTTGACCGCGCCGAATGGGTGTCGCGCCATATGCAGGCACAAGCGCCTGCGATGCAGTTACCCGCCTACCGGGCGGCAGCCGCACTGCGCCCGGACGCGGGCCGCGCCGCCGACTGGCACAGCGCAGCATCGGGCTTTACCGCCGAACTGGAGCCCAGCTACAGTCAAAGCCTGGGCGGGCCAGACGGCTTTTTGTTGTACCAGATTGGCGCCAAGGGCAAATTGGAGCAACGCTTTACAGACAACACCTGGGTCAGCGCCGAGCTCAACGCCCGGTTGCTCGACAACTACAACAAGTTCAAGTTCACCGCACCCAGCAACCTGCCGCGCGTGCGCACCTACATCCGTGAATACGTCACCAGCGCGCGCCTGACGCTGCCCCTGTTGCAGGCCACGCACGTGCAAGGCCTGGGCAACGGACATTACGTCAGCGCCTACGCCGGTATGCTGGAGCCGATGTACGGCGGGGCAGGGGCTGAATGGCTGTACCGCCCCTGGCGCTCACGGCTGGCCTTTGGCGTGGATGTCAACCACGTGCGCCAGCGCGACTTCAAGCAAGACCTGGCGTTCAGGGACTACACCGTCAACACTGGCCATGCCACCCTGTATTGGGACACGCGCTGGAACGACGTGCAAGTCAAGCTCAGCGCCGGGCGCTATCTGGCCGGTGACAACGGTGTCACCCTCGATGTCAAACGCGTGTTTCAAAATGGCACGGCCATTGGTGCCTGGGCCACCAAAACCAACGTCACCGCCGAGCAGTTTGGCGAAGGCAGCTTTGACAAAGGCATTTACGTCAACATCCCGTTTGACGTGATGATGCCCAAGTCGTCACCCGCCATGGCCAACATCATCTGGAACCCGCTCACACGTGACGGCGGCGCACGCCTGAGCCGCAAGTTCACCCTGTTTGACCTGACCAGCGCGCGCGACCCGCGTGCTACCCAATGGCGTGATGCCAAGCCGACCGATGTGCGCACCGGTGATGACAGCAACCACGTTTTGCACGAGCCCACTGGCAACATCTTTCAGACGCTGCTGCCCAGCGGTGCCACACTGGCGCACCAGGTGGCCGACATACCCGCGTCAAGCTGGTTGTGGGCGGGTGGGGCGGTTCTGGCGGCAGGCTTGCTCGATAGCAAAGTCGACACTTGGGCTGCCAACCACCAAACCCCCAACTGGAACCGCGTCGGTGATGTCGGCAACAACCTGCCCGTGCTGATGGCGCTGGGCACCGGCCTGCTGTACACCGGCATTGCGGGTGACGACACCGCCAGCACGGCAGAAACGGCCCTCAAAGCCGGTGTCTACACCGTGGGTGCCAGCGCGCTGACGCGCTATGTGGTGGGCCGCGCCCGGCCGTACCAAGAGCTGGGCAGCACCCACTTTGACGGCTTCACCAGCAGCGCATTCCAGTCCGGCTTTACCTCCAACCACGTCGCGCTTGCGTTCGCCCTGGCCACGCCTTTTGCCCAGCAGCACGACATGCCGTGGCTGTATGGCGCGGCGGCGCTCACCGCTGTGGGCCGTATCCAAAGCCGCGACCACTGGCTGTCTGACACCGTTGGCAGCGCGCTAATGGGCTACGCCATTGGCTCGCTGGTGGGCCAGCAAAAACGTTCACCCAAAGACATGCAACTCACCGTGACCCCGCAGTCAGTGCGTGCCGATTGGTCTTTTTAAGGGGACGCTACCCGGGAAGCGTCCCCATTACCCCCATTACCCATAAAGTGTAGAGACATTAACGTCTAGTCAGACCATGATGATGAACTTGCAAATCACAAAATGGGGAAACAGCCTGGCTGTGCGTATTCCTGCGGATTACGTGCGGCAAATCGGAATTAAAGAAGGCGACCAATTGCAGGCCCATTTAAGCGTCGATGGCGCTTTGAATCTTCGCCCTGCACAATGGAGTCGCAAAGCGTTCGCGAAAGAGCTGATAGAGACGCGCGAAAGGCTTCCAATGGGCACATCTGTCATGGAAATGCTCCGCAATGAGGCGCGCTATGGGGCTCAAGCAGCGAACCGTAAAGTGGACCCCGTTGTCAAGACAAT
>Ga0210023_1001818_pt1 | contig 14509 bp, 12 predicted proteins | sample CryGeymeta201524_FD_183987 | JGI IMG/M metagenome (GOLD analysis project Ga0210023, IMG submission 183987) | Groundwater microbial communities from Crystal Geyser aquifers in Utah, USA - Crystal Geyser metaG 2015-24 (SPAdes) (version 2) | ecosystem: Environmental > Aquatic > Deep subsurface >... | reverse complement strand
TTCAAACTGAACAAAAATGAAACTTTGGGAAAAAGGAATTCCTGTAAATAAAGCCATTGAGGAGTTTACAGTTGGAAAAGACCGGGAACTCGATCTTTACCTTGCGCCTTACGATATTTTAGGTTCGATGGCACATATCATCATGTTGGAATCGGTTGGTTTGATAGAAAAAAATGAACTGCCGGTTTTATTGGAGGAGTTAAAAAAACTTTACCAAATTGCCATCGATAAGAAATTTGTAATTGAAGATGGAGTTGAAGATGTTCATTCACAGGTAGAATTTATGCTTACACAGAAATTGGGCGATTTAGGTAAAAAAATTCACAGCGGCCGTTCGCGCAACGACCAGGTTTTGCTAGATTTGAAACTCTTTACCCGCGATGCCATCAAAGAAATTGTGGAAAGCGCTTCTTCTCTGATTGATATTTTACTTCGGCGTGCCGAACAAACCAAACACATTTTAATGCCCGGCTACACTCACCTGCAAATTGCCATGCCTTCTTCGTTTGGATTGTGGTTCAGCGCTTACGCCGAAAGTTTAACCGACGATTTGGAGTTGTTGTTTTCGGCATACAAAATTACCAACCAAAACCCACTCGGTTCGGCTGCTGGATACGGTTCGTCTTTCCCACTCAATCGCCAGTTAACCACCAACTTGCTGGGTTTCTGGAAAATGAATTACAACGTGGTTTACGCGCAAATGGGGCGGGGCAAAGTTGAAAAAATAGTATCGTTTGCTTTGGCAAATCTCGCTGGTACCCTTTCGAAACTGGCATTTGATGTTTGCCTTTTTATGAACCAGAATTTCAACTTTGTGAGTTTGCCTGCCGAATTTACAACAGGTTCGAGTATTATGCCACACAAAAAAAACCCCGATGTTTTTGAATTAATCAGGGCAAAATGTAACAAACTGCAGGGAATCCCCAACCAGATTTCGTTGATGACAAATAACCTGCCCAGCGGCTATTTTCGGGATTTGCAGATTGTGAAGGAAGTTTTTCTGCCTTCGTTTAAAGAGTTGAATGACTGTCTAAATATTGCTACTTTGGCGCTCGAAAATATATCGATAAAAGAAAATATTCTCGATGATTCAAAATACGATTTCCTGTTTAGCGTTGAAGAAGTGAATAAGCTGGTTTTACAGGGAGTTCCATTCAGGGAAGCCTATAAAATAGTTGGCGAACAAATTGAAACGGGCAAATTTCAACCGGAAAAACAAGTGAATCATACGCATGAAGGAAGCATCGGGAATTTATGCCTCGATAAAATTGCAGAATTCAAAAACGAAAAAATAGAGAGTTTTCATTTCGAAAAAGTGGAAGAAGCAATAAATGAATTACTGAAATAGCAGAATGAATATTTTTCGGGGGAAAAGATGCTTTTTCAATTCCTGATAAAATTCACTTTAAGGTTAAAAACCGAATCAACAGATAGGTTAAGCGTATGTTATTAAACACAGGTTTTAGTCTTTCAGGTTATTAAAATTAGTCTTTTTGACTATTTTTGATTTCAATTTGTAAGGGAAAATAGAATTTTGCTTTCAATTTTAACAGCGACTGGTTCAATAGTAACAAGTTGGCTGTTTTTGTGTGCAAAATGGGTTAAAACAGATAAAAATGATACAGATGAGATTACCTGATGCACAGGGTTTATACAACCCTGAGAATGAACATGATAATTGTGGGATTGGATTTGTTGCACATATTAAAGGTAAACCTTCACACGAAATAGTTCTCCGGGGGCTCGATGTCCTCTTAAATATGGACCACCGCGGCGCAACCGGCGCTGATAAAACCACAGGTGATGGGGCCGGACTACTCATGCAGATTCCTCATGAATTTATTACCGAGGTTCTGAATATGAATGTTGGTGAAAAAGGAACTTACGGAACCGGAATTGTTTTTCTTCCAAAAGAGGAAAGTGAAGCAAATTTTTGTATTGAAGTTTTAAATAAACACATCAGGGACGAAGGTTTAATTTTGGTTGGTTACCGCGATGTTCCGGTTGACAGTTCGGTGCCTGGCGAAATTGCAAAAACCACCGAACCGGCAGTAAAACAAATCTTTGTGCGTGCCAATCTCGAAAAGGACGCGCTTGAACGGAAACTGTATCTGGTGCGCAAACTGGTAGAAAAGGAAATTCGCGATTCGAAACTGACATACAAAGACGCTTTTTATCAGCCCAGTTTTTCGGCAAAGATTATTGTTTATAAGGGTATGTTCACCCCATCGCAGTTGCGCGATTATTACCTCGATTTCAAACACGAAAAATTTAAAAGTGCAATTGCCCTGGTACATTCGCGTTTCAGTACCAACACTTTTCCGACCTGGAACCTGGCGCAACCTTTCAGAATTATTGCACACAACGGCGAAATCAATACCATTCGCGGAAACCGTTTATGGATGCAGGCCCGCGAGGGCTTAATGAAATCAGAAATTTTTGGGGAAGATCTCAAAAAACTGCTGCCGGTTATCGAACCCGGGAAATCTGACTCGGCATCATTTGACAATGTACTGGAGTTTTTACACATGACCGGAAGAACAATTCCGCACGCCTTGTGTATGATGATTCCTGAGTCGTTTAACCACAAAAACCCGATTCCCGAAAGTTTAAAAGCTTTTTACGAATATCATTCTACCATTATGGAACCTTGGGATGGCCCGGCTTCCATGGTTTTTTCAGATGGCCGTTATATTGGCGGAACGCTCGACAGAAACGGTTTGCGGCCTTCAAGGTACGTAATTACCAAAAACGATTTGATTGTTATGGGCTCTGAGGTTGGCGTTCAAACCTTCCCCCCGGAGGAAATCAGCATGAAAGGCCGATTGCGACCGGGTAAGATACTGCTTGTTGATACCCAACTTGGGATTATTATCCCCGACGAAGAGGTGAAAGACCAGCTCAGCCGCCGGAATCCTTACGATATGTGGTTAAAGGAAAACCGCTTATTGATGGATGATATCAAAGTAAAAACCCGGGTTTCTTCAAAAATCGAAAATTTCGATACCTACTCTAAGGTTTTTGGTTACACCAAGGAAGACATGTACGAAGTTATACAGCCCATGAGCGACACAGGCGCAGAACCCACCAGTTCGATGGGAAATGATGCGCCGCTGGCGGTGTTTTCTGATAAGCCAAAGAGGTTGTTCGACTATTTCAAGCAAATGTTTGCTCAGGTAACCAACCCGGCTATCGACTCAATTAGAGAGGGGCTGGTAATGGCGCTCACCAATTATATCGGTTCCCTCAGTTCAAATTTGCTAAAAGAAACTTATGACCATTGCCGGTTGGTAAAGTTCGATGTTCCGATATTAACCAACACCGATCTTGGGAAAATTAAAGATCTGAAAGACGATATTTTCACCCACAAAATAATTCCGATGGTTTTCCCTGTTAAAGACGGAAAAGAAGGTCTGGAAAATGCAATTAACAAGATGCTGGCCGATGCCGAAAAAGCAGTGGATGAACAAAAAAATTACATCATTCTTTCGGATAGAAATATATCGGAAGAGTTGGCGCCAATCCCTTCATTGCTTGCCGTAGCGGCTGTTCATCACCATCTCATCAAAGTTCAGAAACGAATGCAGGTGGGTATTATTGTTGAAACTGGTGAAGTGCGCGAAGTTAACCATTTTGCCCTTTTGCTTGGTTTCGGGGCAAGTGTAATTAATCCTTATCTCGCTTTTGCTGCAATTGATCATTTGGTGAGCGAAGGTAAAATCAATAAAGAGTACAACGAGGCGCGTAAAAACTACATCAAATCGGTTGAAAAAGGATTGTTGAAAGTACTGTCGAAAATGGGTATTTCAACGTTGCGCAGTTACCACGGGGCACAAATATTTGAGGCGATTGGTATCAGTCAGGAGTTGATTGATAAATACTTTACAGGTACAGTTTCAAAAATTGGAGGGGTTGGTTTCGAAGAAATCACAAAAGAGGCACTCATGTTTCATGACGAAGCCTACAAAAAGGAGTCCGCCCCGGAACCATTTGGTTTTGAAAATGCCGGGGTTTACGCCTGGCGAAAATATGGGGAGCACCATGCCTGGAACCCTGAAACCATAGGTTTGTTGCAGTGGGCAACCCGTACCAACGATTATTCGAAATTCAAGGAATACACCGCTATTGTTGACCAGCAGAATAAGAAACCAGCTTTTATCCGTGGTTGTTTCAATATTAAAAAGAATAACTCAATTCCCATCGATCAGGTTGAATCGGTGGAAACAGTCATGAAACGATTTGTTACCGGAGCAATGTCGTACGGCTCGATTAGTAAGGAAGCACATGAGGCGCTGGCGGTAACCATGAATTCCATTGGTGGCCGCAGCAATACCGGAGAAGGTGGCGAAGATGCTGAACGTTTCGGAACAATCAGAAACAGTAAAATCAAGCAGGTTGCTTCAGGGCGGTTTGGTGTTACCAACAACTATTTGGTAAACGCTGACGAACTTCAGATTAAAATAGCGCAGGGTGCAAAACCTGGCGAAGGCGGACAGCTTCCGGGGTACAAGATTAATAATATCATTGCAAAGCTGAGACACTCAACCCCTGGAATTACATTGATTTCGCCACCGCCGCACCACGATATTTATTCCATTGAAGATTTGGCGCAGTTAATTTACGATCTCAAAATTGCCAACCCACGTGCCGCAGTTTCTGTAAAATTAGTTTCCGAAGATGGGGTTGGAACTATTGCAGCGGGTGTTGCGAAAGCTTATGCCGATATTATCACAATTGCCGGCGGCGATGGGGGAACAGGTGCAAGTCCTCTCAGCTCTATTAAACATGCCGGGTTGCCGGTTGAACTGGGAATTGCTGAAGCTCAGCAGACACTGGTATTAAATAACCTTCGCAGCAGGGTAAAACTTCAGGTTGACGGGCAGTTAAAAACAGGCCGCGATGTGGTGATCATGGGGTGTCTCGGAGGAGAAGAATTTGGATTTTCAACTTCGGCATTAATCACCCTCGGCTGTATAATGATGCGTAAATGCCACATGAATACCTGTCCCGCGGGTATTGCAACCCAGGACAAGGAACTGCGCAAACGTTTTATTGGCAGATCAGAATATACCATTAATTTTTTCAGGTTTTTAGCACAGGAAATCAGGGAACACCTTGCCGAAATGGGATATGCCAAATTCGAAGACATTGTGGGCCGCACCGATTTGCTCGAGGTTAACCGGGAAGTTGAAAACTGGAAAATGAAAAATATCGATTTTTCGCGGCTGCTTTATGTTCCGAAAGAAGCCCAAAAGAATGAGGTTCACAATACGCACCAAAATGCACCATTAGGCGCTGAACATATTGATATTGAATTAATACGCGAATCTAAAAAAGCGATTCAGGCGGGCGAAAAAGTTTGGATTTCGAAAAAAATAAAGAATACCGATCGAACCGTGGGAGCGATGCTTTCAGGCGAAATTTCAAGAAAATACGCCGAGGCCGGGCTTGCAAAAGACACCATAAGCTGTATATTCAACGGAACTGCCGGGCAAAGTTTTGGCGCATTTCTGGTTAAAGGCGTAACTTTCCGTTTGGTTGGAGACTCAAACGATTATATCGGCAAAGGTTTATCGGGAGGGAAAATCATTGTGGTTCCGCCGCCCGAATCAACATTTAAGCCCGAGGAAAATATCATTATCGGAAACACCACGTTTTATGGTGCAACCAGCGGAGAAGCTTATATCAGGGGCGTTGCAGGCGAACGTTTCTGTGTTAGAAACTCCGGGGTCAAAGCTGTTATCGAAGGAACAGGAGACCATTGTTGCGAATACATGACTGGAGGCAGGGTAGTGGTGCTCGGAAAAACAGGGAAAAACTTTGCCGCGGGTATGAGCGGTGGAATCGCTTATGTAATGGATTTGGCAGGCGATTTCGATTATTACTGTAACCGTAGTTTGGTTGATTTAGGTCCGGTTGAAGAAAAGGCAGATATAAAAGAATTACAGGAGTTAATAAACAATCATCTGCTATATACACAAAGTTCGCTGGCTGCGAAAATTCTAACCAGTTGGGAAGAGTACCTTTCGAAATTTGTAAAGGTCATTCCGTTTGAGTACAAAAAAGTTTTGGAAGAACAGAAATTGAAAGAGTTACAGAAGAAACTCCAGTTAATGGAAGACGATCCTTCCCGTCACGAATAATTTTTTTTATCAATTTTAAATTCAGGAGATTTAGATATGGGAGATCCAAAAGGTTTTATGACAGTGCTCCGCAAAGATGCAGGTTATCGTCCGTTAAACGACAGAATACATGATTATGGTGAAGTTGAGCAAACACTGAATGAAAAGGACAGAGCGCTTCAGGCGTCGCGTTGCATGGATTGCGGAATACCGTTTTGCCACTGGGGTTGCCCCGTGGGAAGTAAAATTCCCGAATGGCAGGATGCAATCTACCGCGGGCGTAAAGATGAAGCTTATTTTATACTACATTCAACAAACAGTTTTCCGGAAATTACAGGGCGCATTTGTCCTGCCCCTTGCGAAAAGTCTTGTGTATTGGCCATTCACGATGAGGCAGTTACCATTCGTGAAAATGAATGCGCTACTGTTGAACAGGCTTTCGAAGCCGGAATTGTGATTGCAAATCCACCAAAAATACGAACCGGGAAAAAAGTAGCTGTTATCGGTTCCGGGCCGTCAGGGTTATCGGCAGCGGATTTGCTCAACAGGGCCGGCCACTGGGTGACCGTTTATGAGAAAAACGATGCCATTGGCGGGTTGCTCCGTTACGGGATACCGGACTTTAAACTAAGTAAAAGTATAATTGACCGCCGTTTGGCGCTGTTTGTTGATGAAGGAATAATTTTTAAGCCCAATGTAAAGGTGGGCGTTGATATTTTAAAAGAGGAATTATTTGCTGAATACGATGCTGTTTTATTGGCCGTTGGCGCTGAACAACCCCGCGATTTGCCCGTTGAAGGCCGCGACCTGGAAGGAGTTTATTTTGCCATGGATTTTTTAACCCAGCAGAACAAAAAAGTTTCGGGGAAACTGAAGGGGGATGAATTCAGGATTTTGGCAAAAAATAAAAATGTACTTGTGATTGGCGGCGGCGATACGGGTTCCGACTGTGTTGGAACTTCAATCCGCCAAAAAGCAAAATCGGTAACTCAAATCGAGATTCTTCCAAAACCAGCCGAAAAACGCCAGGATAACAATCCCTGGCCCTACTGGCCCAACACTTTGCGCACATCGAGCTCTCACCAGGAAGGTTGTGAGCGCCGCTGGGGCCTGTCAACCAAAAGGTTTATTGGCGAAAACGGGAAACTAAAACAAGTGGAATTGGTTAAGGTTGAATGGAAAAAAGATGCGACAGGCCGTTATACCATGCACGAAGTGGAAGATACCAACGAGCTTGTGAATGTGGAACTGGCGCTGCTTTCAATGGGATTTACCCAACCCGTGCATGTTGGTTTGCTTGATGCTTTAGGAGTGGAATACGACCAGCGTGGGAATGTGAAAGTGAACAGTAAAAAGCAAACATCGGTGGAAAAATTATTTGCAGCAGGCGATTCCGAAAAAGGCGCCAGCCTTGTGGTACACGCCATTGAAGCAGGTAAGGTTGCTGCAAAAAATATTCATGAATTTTTAACAAACTAAACAAAATTTATTTCGTCGAAAAGAATCAGCTATATTTTACCTCATATTTACTGTTTTTGTAATATTGTTGAAATATTAAAAATACTCAGGGAGCAAAAATGAAGTTTACCAACTATTTTCTTTTTACGCGACAACGGCAGGACAGGAAAGAAATAAAAATGGAATGGATTGAAAAAGTTTTTCATTTTCCTGAACATGAATACCTGCAAGCTGACGGGCGTAAAAGAAAGTGGGGTTACATAAAAGAAGTTGATAAATATTTGCGAGTGGTAGTTTTGGAGGATAATGAAACAGTTCACAACGCTTTTTTTGACAGGGATTTTAAAAAAACAATGAGATGAAAATAACCTACTTTAAAGATACGGATACATTGCTTGTCAATTTCAATAACAATGAAATTACAAACACGAAAGATTTAAATGAAAACGTGTTGATTGAAATGGATAAGCATGGCAATGTTGTAAGCATGACTATTGAACACGCTCACCAGCAGGCCGAGATTGCTAATTTCTCTTTTAACCAGGTAGAAAATAGTATAGTTTATTGAATAAAATGCAGACTAAACTTTGGTGTTAACTATCAGTTAGAAAAGAAAACCTCAAATCGTCAGTTCAATCCCCCCCGGCCTTTTATGTTTCCACCGCCGGTGCGACCAAAGGTAGTATTCCGGTTCCTGCCTGATAATTTCTTCAGCTTTTCTGACATAAGCCAGCAAAATCTCCTTTTGTTCCACTTCCTTCGGATTTTCGAATAAAACCGAATATTCAATCTCATATTTTCCGCGGCCTGTTTTTTTTGTATGCTGAAAAAATACAGGTTGATTGGTGCTTGCAGCAATTTTTTCGGGACCCTGGAAAAACGGGGTTTCGCGGTTCAGAAAAATAGTCCAGAATTTTGAGTTTGCCGGCGGCGTTTGGTCTGCCGCCAGCCAGAGCCCGGTTAATTGGTTCTTTAAATTGCGTTCAGCAACCGTACGTGCCGTTTTATGGACCGGGATACATTCGCTGCCCCATTTACTGCGGTTGTGTACCACAAAATTTTCAAATGCATTATTTCCCCGCATCGGATTGTAAATGGTGAGAATTTGATGCTTTAATTTCGATTGCACAAAACTGGTCCATTCCCAGTTGTTGTAATGTATGGCAAGTGCAATAATACTTCTTCCCTGATCATAAAAACCGTTGGCAAATTCCGCCCCTTTTATTGTCAACCGGCTTTCAATTTCCTGGTCCGAAATGCTGAATACTTTTATCGATTCGAAAATTACATCGCAAATATGCCGGTAAAATTTATTTCTGATTTCACGGATTTCTTCTTCCGGTTTTTCAGGAAAAGCAAATTCCAGGTTTTCGGTAATTACCTTAAAACGGTATTTCAAAATATAGCGAAACATAAAATAAAGCATATCGGAAAACCGGTATAACAACCAGAATGGCAAATATGAAAACGCAATTAAAAAATCAACCATTATTTGGTTGACTATTCGTTGAATAAAATTTTCATGAAAGCGTTTATCTTTTTTCCCCAGTTTATTTTTATACATAACGAGGTTTAATTTTGAAGCGGAAGGTGTTCAGGTCGCTTGTGTTTCCATCGGCGATGCGACCAAAGGTAAAATTCAGGTTTTTCGCGAATTACCATTTCCATCCGTTGAATATAGGCTTTTATAATTTCTGCTTCGCTATACTGACTGGGATTTTCAAAAAGTAATTCAAAAGTTGTTTTGTATTTTCCACGCCCGGTTTTTTCAATTTTCTGAAAAAAAACGGGTAGGTTAAACTTTTTCGAAATAACAGCCGGGCCCGGATAAAATAAGGCATCCTGGTTTAAAAAAGTAAACCAGAACTCTTGCTCGAGGTGAGGTGTCTGGTCGCCTGCCAGCCACACAAAAACAGGTTCATTCTGTTTTTCTGCCCTTAATACACGCCGCAGTGTATTTTTATTTTGAACTAATTCGGCTCCCATACAGGCCCTGTTCCGGTTAATAAATGTATCGAATTTCAGATTGTGTAATTGTTTATAAACTCCCAGAATGGTATGTTTTTGATGTAAGGGAAAAGAGCAGCTCCATTCCCAATTATTATAATGCATAGTCAATACCACCACACTTTTACCTTGATCATAAAATTGGTTTACCAATTCAGGATTTACAATAATCATTCTTTTTTTGAAATCATCGACTGACATGTGGCTCATTTTTATCGATTCGAGCATTAAATCACTAAAATGGTGGAAATACTTTTTGGCAATTTTTTTTAACCCGGGATCGGTTTTTTCGGGGAAGGCATTCCTAAGATTAGTGATTACAACTTTTTTACGATAGCCGGCAACGTAGTACACAAAAAAATAGAAAATATCGGACAATAAATAAATTAACACAAAAGGAAGTCTTGCTATTAACTTCAAACCCAAAATTCCAATATCTGTCGAAAGCCCTGAATTCATTGTTGAGTAAAGAAAAAGTAAAACTACATTTTTTAACTGATTTCCGGCAAATATTATACTTTAACTGACTATCTTCGAACAATAAAACAGAAAAATTATGAAACTGCAAATAACTACTTTCTTCGTGTTTTTTATATTTAATATGACAGCACAAAATACATTTATAGCACACAGGGGCGCTTCGTACCTGGCTCCCGAAAACACAGTTACCGCAGCAAAACTGGCATGGGAACTGGGCGCCGATGCGGTTGAATGTGATATCCACCTTTCGAAAGATAACCGGATTATGGTAATTCACGACAAAGATACCAAACGCACCTGTTCGGGTAAAAAGAACCTGACCATTGCCGACACACCCTCAACATTACTTCGTGATTTGGATGCAGGAATATGGAAAGATGCAAAATACAAGGGTGAAAGAATTCCCTATTTAACTGAAATGATCGAAACCGTGCCCGAGGGGAAAACACTTGTTGTTGAAATAAAATGCGGTAGCGAAGTTATCCCTCCGCTGGTAAGGATGATGGAAAAATGCAAGAAAAAGGAACAGATTGTTTTTATTACTTTCGATTGGGAAACCATGGTGGAAGTAAAAAAAACATTCCCTGAAAACAAGTGTTACTGGTTGAGCGCTTCAAAAAACGGCCTGCATAAAAAGATAGTTGAAGCTGCCGAAAACGGTCTGGACGGCGTAAATCTGCATTTTTCAGTTATCGATGAAGAGCTAATGAAGATTGCAAAGGAAAATAATCTGGAAGTACTGGTCTGGACAGTTGACAACCCCGCCGAAGCAAAACGGTTAACAGAACTTGGTGTCACTAAAATCACTACCAACCGGCCCGACTGGCTAAAAGAGGAGTTGGGGAAACTTTAGTTCAAAGTTTAAAGTTCAACATGACTATCTGCACTTATGACGGCACATTTGAAGGATTTTTAACCTGCATTTTCGAAGCGTACAATCATAAATCGTTTCCGGTGGATATTTGCAGCAGGGTGGGAGAACAAAAACATTTGTTTGCCCAAAAGTGCGACATTCAGTCGGACGCCCAAAAAGCCGAACGGGTTTGGAAAGGAATTCAAAGCCGGTTGAGCGACAATAACAAACAGTTGGTTTTTTACGCTTTTCTATCCGAAGAACCCGGAATTGAAATGAAAATCTACCGTTTTTTACGCCGGCTCTTCAGCGGGTATTTGAATATAGAAACCGATTTTGGCGACCCTGATGTATTGTACCTCACACAAACCTCGCGCAAAGTTAAGCAGGAGGCTATGCGGATGATGCAGTTTGTAAGGTTCCAACACACGAAAGAAGGGCTTTGGTTTTGTGGTATCGAACCCCGGTATGATGTTTTGCCATTGACAGCAGGTCATTTTCAGAAAAGGTTTGCCGACCAGCGCTGGCTTTTGTACGATTTAAAACGGAATTACGGCATTTTGAACGACAGGAATAAACTGGAAGAAGTGGTTATTTCAGCCAAAGAATTCAGCTCTATTAACGGGCAGGTAAATGAAAACATTTTGCAGGAAGGGGAGGAGTTCTACCAGAAATTATGGAAGTCGTATTTCACACACATCAATATTCAGGAACGCAAAAACCTTAAACTACAGCGCCAGCACATGCCTCGCAGGTTTTGGAAGTACTTGCCTGAAATGCGGCAGGAAGACTGATTCAGCTTTTCCAAAGTTTTGAACTTTGGAAAAGCTAAAAAAAGTTAGTCAGTTTTAGTTTTAGGCAAAATCAGGTTCAGAATTATACCTACAACAGCAGCCAAACCAATTCCACCCAGTGAAAAGTTGCCCGATTTGAGCATTGCCCCGCCAATCCCGATGGTTAATACCACCGAAATAATAACCTGGTTCCGGGTTTCCGAAATATTGGTTTTCGATTCAACCAGCGATTTAATGCCAATGGCAGCAATCATCCCGAAAAGCAGCAGCATTATTCCACCTAAAATTGATTGCGGAATGGTTTTCAGAAATCCACTGATTTTCCCCACAAAAGCAAAAACAATGGCTGTAATTGCCGCAATTCGTAAAACAAACGGATTGGTAACTTTGGTCAGGGTAACAGCCCCGGTAACTTCAGAATAGGTTGTATTTGGAACTCCTCCAAAAAATCCGGCCACGGCGGTTGCAATTCCATCGCCAAGCAGCGTGCGGTTTAATCCTGGTTTTTCTATGAAGTTTTTGTCGCAAACACCACCAATTGCATAAATATCGCCAACATGCTCAATAATCGGCGCAATGGCCACCGGAATCATATACAAAATTGCCTGCCAGCTAAACTGTGGCAAAGTAAATTGGGGAATTGTAATCCAAGCCGAATCTCCAATAGCAGTAAAATCTACTTTCCCCCAAATAATAGCCACAATATAAGCAACACCGATGGCAATAAAGATAGGAATGAGTTTTATCATTTTCCTGCCGAAAACCACGACCAGAATGGCTGTTGCAAGCGCTACGATTGCAAGTATCCAGTTGGTTTTGGCCATATCAACTGCTACGGGAGCCAGCGATAATCCGATAATCATAATCACCGGGCCAACCACTACCGAAGGGAAAAGTTGTTCGATAAACTTTATTCCGCGCGCTTTTACCAACATGGAAACCACACCATAAACCAAACCCACTGCTATTATTCCGGAAAGAGTGCCCGGCCAGCCAAAGAGTTTTGTGGCTTCAATAATTGGGGCAATAAAGGCAAAACTGCTGCCCAGAAAGATTGGTATTTGCCCTTTTGTGATGAGATGAAAAATAAGGGTTCCAACACCTGCAGTAAAAAGTGCAACTGCCGGATCGATACCTACCAGCAATGGCACCAAAACTGTTGCGCCAAAAGCAACAAATAAAAACTGAACGCCTAAAACGGTATTTTTTACCGTTAATTGATCGCGGAAAGATGTTTGCTTCATATCGTCAGGTTTAAATCTTCAGGTTATTACAGCAACTCAGCCGGAATTTCCTTAATTGGTTTAACCTGAATTGATTTTACAAACAATTCGGCGCCTTCAGATTGTAATTGAATTTTTCCGGAAATTAACGGGATTACCTCCCCGTTTTCAACCTTTCCGGTGTTGTTGTTTATCATTGTAATTTGTCCGTTTACAACATGTACGGCGGTTTGTCCAACACAAAAAAGGTCAACAGTATTCCATTCACCCACCGGATTTTCAGCATCCACGCCTTTTTTAATACCCTGCCCATTAAAATCTTTTCCAAATTTTTTCACCTTGCCATCTTTGGCAAACATAAAGCCGCCTTCAACTTCTTTTACTGAAGTTTCGCAAGTGGTGTTTTCCATTAAATAGGTGTCGCCCAGCCGTTCGTGCATCAACTGACATTCAATATTGGTCATCCAGGTTCCGAGGGCTGTACCAAAATCGCCAAAGCTGTGGTACAAAAGCCCGCTGTTTTGTTTTGAATGAATTTCGTCGCCCCATTTAAAAACCAGTTGCAGATGGTAGTTGGCAAAGGTGTCGCGGGTAGCCAGCGACCCATTTACAACGCCGGAAATGCGGATCAGTTTTTCGCCATTTTCTTCCACAACGGTAAAAACATTTTCTGTGGTGGCTGTTAGCGCCAAATCTTCGTATCCGCTAAGCGGGGTTCCCAGATGTTTATCCCAGTTGTCGAGATTTTCGCCATTAAAAAGAGGTTGCCACGGTTTTTCGCAAGAGGTGAAAAACAAAACAAAACTTAGTGTTACAAATAGAAATGATAATTTTCTCATTTTAAAATCAGGTTTAGATGAATAATAAAAAAACTGTCCTATAAATATAAGACAGTTAATGAAATATTATAATTGAATGTTAGATTTTGTTAAAGCGTTTAGGCTTCAATAAGTTCTTTTGCCCTATCGAGGATTGCAGTGTCGTCAAGCAGAACTATCCCCCCGTTTGGTCCCGGCTCCATGTGTATTCCAACGGATGATCCCTTTACATAATTGGCGCCTCCAAAGTAATTTCTGACGGTTTCCTCGGACACTGCAAATTCGTGCGCCAATTTTTTAATGGAACCGTCTGGTAAGCTGTCTTTGATTTTTCGCAACTCGTTAAATGTGATTTTGCTTGTCATATCGCTTTATATTTTATGTGAATAAGTAAAAAACTAATGTCTCACGTGTAAAAATAGAATTAATAATTTAATAACAAAAGGATAACAATCCGGTATTTCCGAACGCTTTAAAAATTCAGTTTAAAGCTGTTGGCTGATTGTTTAAACACGATTTGTAATTGTTTGTAAAAGAGAAATTAAGAACCTTTAAAAGGATTGTTTAACAGAATGAAGGTTTTATGATGTTAACATTATTTAAGAATCAGTTTAATCCGGTTTTAATGCAGTTGTAAATTTCCTGGTGCATAGCAGTGCGAATGTTTAAATCGAATAGTTTTCCATTTTCGCGGGTGGGGTAAACCCGGTTCGACATAAAAATATAAAGCAGCCCGTTATCGGGGTCGACCCAT
>Ga0210023_1001797_pt1 | contig 14628 bp, 12 predicted proteins | sample CryGeymeta201524_FD_183987 | JGI IMG/M metagenome (GOLD analysis project Ga0210023, IMG submission 183987) | Groundwater microbial communities from Crystal Geyser aquifers in Utah, USA - Crystal Geyser metaG 2015-24 (SPAdes) (version 2) | ecosystem: Environmental > Aquatic > Deep subsurface >... | reverse complement strand
CGATGGAAAAATCAAAATCTGTTCATCAGAGTCATACGCTTTTTCGAGCGCATGCGACACTTCCCTGCTGTTAGTACCGTGTTTGTTTACCGGAATAAACATATAACTCAGGCTTGGAATTCCCATCAAAACATCATTGCTTAGAAACTTCAGCTTGCCCAGTTTTTTACTCACATATTTCATCAGCAATAACGAATCGAAACCTCCCAGCGGATGATTGCTTGCAAAAATAAACCGGCCTGGTTCAGGAATATTTTCAAGGCCGTAAATGTGTTCCTTCACATTAAACTCAGTAACTGCCTGATCAACAAATGCAATTCCTTTCTTATGTCCGTTTCGAACGATAAAATCATTAAAAAAGTCGATATGCAATAAATTGTGGATGTAACGGAATATAAACCCGGGCATTATTCTGGCCAGTCCCGGATTCTTTTTTACGAACAACTCCTTGATATTTATGGGTTTAAAGTTATTTTCGATGGTTTCCTCCACTACTCTTAATTTTGAGGCAATTAAGTAAAAAATAGCCATAAATCAAATATAGTCACTTGCTGCATTGTTTCAATTCTTTTAAAAATAGTGAACCTGTCCTTTTGGATGCATCCTGTACGTTTGATATTACTTTTTATTCACCGTAAAATTGAGTTATTAACTGTTGTTGATAAGATTTTTTAATCTTTATAAATATCAGAATAACAGTATTATAAAATGCTTTATTACATGTTTTTGTTGGCTTTTTAACAAAGTTTGAACATGTTTTCAACAGAATTTTTATCGTAAAGTTTTAATTTAAAGTGGAATAGATTGTAATATAGTGTCATATTTTGGAATAAATTTCTATTTTTACACTATAAAAATTAAGAGATTTCACAAATGATTGAATTTGCAGGTAAATACAGTGCTACCATCGACGACAAAGGCCGGATCGTGCTTCCAGCTTCCTTTAAAAAGGAGTTGGGAGAACTGGCTAATGAGTCATTGGTTATCGAAAAAAACCTGCACAAGGAATGTCTTGATATTCACCCCGAAAAATTCTGGAGAAAACGTGTGGAAGATTTTAAGAGTGTTCTCGATCCGTTTGACGAAGACGATGACGCTCTTTTGCAGTTTTTCTATCAGAATTTTATAAAGGTGTCGATGGCGCCAAACGGGAGGTTAAATATTCCGGATGCCTATCTGAAATATGCCTATCTTGAAAAAGGCGCTGAATTTATTGGAATGGGCGAATCTATTCGTTTACTGGCTGTCGGAATAACAGGCAGACAGGAAATGGGTAAGGACGAGTTTTTAATGAAATTGAAGGAAAAACGTCAGAAAAAAGATTAACCTGAATGACCAGTACCTATCACATACCAGTTTTGGCCACAGAAAGCATTGAAGGCATGAATTTATTGCCCGATGCTGATGTGGTGGACGCAACCTTCGGCGGTGGTGGTCATTCCCGGCTCATTCTCAATCAGATTATTAAAGGAAGACTTTTTGCTTTCGATCAGGATGAGGATGCTGCGCAAAATGCGATAAACGACAAAAGACTTTACTTTGTCAGACACAATTTCCGTTACATAAAAAATTTTCTGAATTACTACGGTGTTGAGCAAGTTGACGCCATTTTTGCCGATTTAGGAGTTTCCTCGCACGATTTCGATGTTCCAGATCGCGGCTTTTCGTTTCGGTTCGATGGGAATCTGGATATGCGTATGAACCAAAATTCCAAAACCGATGCTGCAAAAATCATCAACGAATATGCTGAGGAACAGTTGGAACTGGTATTCAGAATGTTCGGTGAAATAAAAAACTCACGTCAACTAACAGCGGTAATTTGCAAAAAGCGGAATGAAACGCATATTATTACTACATCTCAGTTAAAGGAAATAGTTGCGCAATGTGCCCCGCGCGCCATCGAAAATAAATACCTCGCCCAGGTTTTTCAGGCGCTCAGAATTGAAGTAAATGATGAAATGGACGCTTTGAAGGAGTTTCTGGAAGCATCACAAAAGCTACTAAAACCGGGCGGCAGGTTGGTTGTCATTACGTATCATAGTCTGGAGGACAGGCTTTGTAAAAATTTTATGAAAACCGGAAATTTTGAAGGAAAAGTGCAAAAAGACTTTTTCGGAAATGTGACGTCACCATTTCAACTGGTAAACAAAAAGGTAATTACCCCGGGTGCGGATGAATTAAAATTGAACAGCCGCTCGAGAAGCGCCAAACTTAGAATTGCAGAAAAAATCTGATATGTCGGAAAGTACAAAAAATAGCAAAAAGTCACCGGGAGTGAAATCGTTTATTGGCGGCACGATTTTAACCGATGAACGGGTAACCAGACAAATCCCGTTTTTGATTTTTCTGGCTTTTTTGGCCATTCTCATTATTACCAACCGTAACTGGTCTGAACGCACCATCAGAAAGGTTGAAATTCTTCAAAACACGTTGGACGAACTGCGTTCAGAGTCAATTACATTATCCGCAAAACTCATGAATTCAAGCCGTCCATCGGAAATTGCAAAAAAAGTTGAAAACGCAAATATTGATTTACAGGAGCCCGTAAAACCTCCTCAAAAATTGATTGTGAAAAAAAATAAATTGACGTGGAAATTCGCAGAGTAATATTAACGCGTATAACCTTAATCTATTTCACACTGTTGGTTTTCGCCATAGTAGTAATAGCAAAAATGGTCTCTGTTCAGAAGATTAAGAATGACCGTTGGGAAGAAATTCAGAAAAACTTAAGCGAAAATACGATTATTGTCAATTCTGATCGTGGAAATATCTGCGCTGATGACGGCAGTGTTCTGGCTACTTCAGTTCCAGGGTATTTTGTTCGAATTGATATGGCTTCCGAAGGGGTTCGGAAAGTTTATAACGAAGAAAGTGATTCTCTGGCTTATTATTTATCCAGATTTTTTGGAAATGCATCTCATTCTGAAATGAACAGACGATTGAACGAAGCCTATAAAAGCAAAAATCGCGGTTATATGCTCACCCCGCGTAAAATTGATTACACCGAACTTCAGCAAATAAAGAAATTCCCGATACTTAAACGTGGTCGTTATGGCGGAGGATTAATTGTAGAGCAGGAAAACCGTCGGGTAAATCCTTTGGGAATGTTAGCGTTGCGTACCCTCGGCGGTTTAAATAAGGGTGCTTATGGCGGCGTTCACGGTGCAATTGGTTACACTGGTTTGGAAGGTTCTTTTGAACCCTATTTAAAAGGTAAAGATGGAATCAGTTTTAAACAAAATCTTTCTGGCAGGTGGGTAACGCGCGTTGAAATTGAACCCGAGGATGGAATGGATATCATTACTACCATCAATATAAAAATGCAGGATATTACTGAAAGCGCTTTGTATAAACAGTTGCAAAATGCCAATGCTGATTGGGCAACTGCAATTTTAATGGAAGTAAAAACAGGTGAAATTAAAGCCATTGCAAATCTCGGAAAGCGTAATGGAGACTATTTCGAGACCGATAATTTCGCGCTTGGGCCCCGCGGTTGTTACGAACCCGGTTCAACTTTTAAACTGGTTTCGCTTATGGTGGCGCTTGAAGACGGATTGGTTGACACCAGCAACGTTTTTGATACTGGCAACGGACAATGGTATAAAAATGGAAGAAAAATTTCGGATACACATGGTTACGGAAAGTTAACCGTTAAACAAATTTTTGAAAATTCATCGAATGTTGGCGTGGCTAAAATTATTACTTCGTGTTACGAAAAAAATCCAAAAAAATACGTTGACCGCGTTTACAGCTTCGGAATAAACAGGCCCCTTGGGCTTGATATTGTTGGCGAAGGACAACCTTATTTTAAATACCCTGGCGATGCCGATTGGTGGGGAACAACACTGGCAGGCATGTCATACGGATATGAAACAAAAATGACACCCCTGCAAATACTCAATTTTTATAATGCGGTAGCCAACAATGGGAAAATGATAAAACCGCATTTGGTAAAAGAAGTAAGAGAAAATGGCGCTTTGGTGAAAAAGTATAAAACTGAAGTAATCAACCCGATGATTGCTTCCAGAGAAACTATTAAAAAGGCACAGGCGATGCTCGAGGGCGTTTGCCTTTATGGCACAGGTAAATCGGTAAACAGCGAATATTTTAATGTGGCCGGTAAAACCGGGACTGCCCGCGTAGCAACAAGCAGCGCCGGTTATAGCGAAGGAATGTATCTGGCCTCATTTGCCGGTTATTTCCCGGCTGACGATCCCAAATATTCGTTGATTATAACATTTAATAATCCGCGTGGAGGTTATTACGGAGCATCTGTGGCTGGTCCGGTTTTCAAAGAAATTGCCGAGCGGGTTTATGCTTTTCAAATGATTTCCGATGAGCCGGAAAATGACGACGACAATCAAAAACTGGTAATTCCCGATATTAAAAAAGGCCAGACGGAAGATTTACAGGAGGTAATCAGCGCTTTAAAGATTAAGCACATAAAGGGCGACCCCGACTCTCAATGGGCAAAGATTGAAGTTGACGAGGATATTTTACGGCTCACCGATATTGAAATTCATGATGGCATTGTGCCAAATGTGCAGGGAATGGGAGCGCGAAGCGCCGTCTATTTGATGGAAAATGCTGGTTTACAAGTGCGGGTAACCGGTTTTGGCAAAGTAAAAAAACAATCGTTATCTCCCGGTCATAAATATCAAAAGGGACAAACAGTAATTCTTACACTAGGATAATGAATGAAATGAAATTAAGCGAATTATTCAACGGCATCGGTTTTTCAGAAATTATAGGATATGAAGAAAAAACAGTTACCGGTATCGAATTTGATTCGAGGTTGATTAAACCCGGGTTTTTATTCGTGGCTCAGCCTGGAGTGATTTCCGATGGGCATAAATTCATTTCGAAGTCAATTGAAAACGGCGCAACTGTAGTTGTTTGCGAACAGTTGCCTGAAGAAATTTCTTCAAACATAACCTACATCAAAGTTGATGATTCAAATGAAGCATTAGGAAAACTTGCATCCGCTTTTTACAATTTTCCTTCACAAAAACTGAAAGTGGTTGGTGTTACCGGCACAAATGGAAAAACCAGTATTGCTACTTTACTTTATGAAATGTTTTTGCAGTTGGGATACAAAGCCGGGCTCATTTCAACCATTTCATACCGAATCAACAAAAAGGAGGAAACGGCATCGCACACGACCCCAAACGCTTTAAAAATTCAAAAGTTATTGGTAGAAATGATTAATGCTGGCTGCCAGTATTGTTTTATGGAAGTAAGTTCACATGCGGTTCATCAAAAACGGATTTCGGGGATTGAATTTGCAGGTGGAATTTTTACCAACATTACGCACGACCATCTGGATTATCACAAAACTTTTGCTGAATACATTAAAGCGAAAAAAGTTTTTTTCGATGGTCTTACTAAGGAGGCTTTCGCCATTACCAATATCGACGATAAAAATGGAATGGTGATGGTTCAGAACACTCAGGCCGAAAAAGTCACTTTTTCAACCAGGGCAATCGCCAATTTCAGGTGCAAAGTAATAGAAAATCATTTCGATGGGATGTTGCTCAACCTCGATGGAAATGAAATCTGGACACGGTTTGTTGGTAAATTTAATGCATCGAACCTGTTGGCTGTTTATGCAACGGCTATCCGTTTGGGGCAAAATAAAGACGAAGTTTTAACCATCATCAGCAATTTGCACCCTGTTAAGGGCAGGTTTGAAACGATTCGCAGCCTCGATGGGAAATTGGCAATTATTGATTATGCGCACACTCCCGATGCACTAAAAAATGTTTTGGGTGCAATTTCAGAAATAAGAACAAGAAACGAACAGGTAATTACGGTTGTTGGCGCCGGCGGCGACCGCGATAAAACAAAACGCCCCGAAATGGCAAACGAAGCTGTTCTGGCCAGCGATAAAGTGATTCTCACTTCCGATAATCCACGTACTGAAAATCCGGCACAGATTATTAAAGATATGGAAACCGGCGTTTCTGCACAATTTAAAAATAAAGTGGTGTCAATCGAAAACAGGAGAGAGGCGATAAAAACTGCGGCGTTGATTGCCCAACCCGGCGACATTATTCTGATTGCTGGCAAAGGCCACGAAAACTATCAGGAAATAAACGGGGTTAAACACCACTTCGATGATAAGGAAGAAATTGAAAACTGTTTTGGCATCCATAATTAAAAAACTGAAGTCATGATTTACTGGTTGTATGAATTTTTGGTAAAATACGATTTTCCGGGTGTTGGGATGTTGCCCGGCATTACTTTTCGTGCGGGTGGGGCAATCATTACTTCACTTTTTATTGCAACTGTTTTTGGGAGAAGAATAATCAGGGTTTTACAGCAAAAACAAATTGGCGAAGTTATTCGCGATTTGGGACTTGAAGGTCAGTTACAGAAAAAAGGAACCCCGACAATGGGCGGTTTAATTATTCTTGCATCCATCATAATTCCAACAATCCTGTTTGCCCGCCTCGATAATGTTTATGTAATTCTGATGTTAATTACAACCGTTTTGCTGGGTTTCATTGGTTTTGTTGACGATTATATCAAGGTTTTCCTTAATAATAAGGAAGGGTTGGCAGGCAAATTTAAAATATTGGGTCAGGCAGTTCTCGGGCTTATTGTAGCGCTCACCCTGTTTGTAAGTGATGATGTAAAAGTAAGACAGCATGTTAAAGATGATGCCGGTCGTAATTTACAGGAAATTCTGGTTGATCCGGTTACCGGCGAGCAAACCGTTCAGTTTGTTACAGAGGATGTAAAATCAACGGTTACAACAATTCCTTTCGTGAAAAAGAACGAATTCAACTACGCCTGGCTGGTGGCTTTTGCAGGTGATGCTTCACCGTGGTTAAAATGGATAGTTTATGCATCGATTATCATTTTAATAATAACAGCCGTTTCGAACGCGGCTAATCTGACCGATGGGCTGGACGGGCTGGCGGCCGGGACTTCGGCAATCAGCGGCGCAACTTTGGGAGTGCTGGCTTATGTAAGCGGTAACATCATTTATGCCGACTACCTGAGCATTATGTATATTCCCAACATTGGCGAATTAACGGTTTTTATTGCGGCGTTTATTGGCGCTACTGTTGGGTTTTTGTGGTACAATTCATATCCGGCACAGGTTTTTATGGGCGATACCGGAAGCCTCGCGTTGGGCGGAATTTTAGCTGTTTTCTCAGTAATTATCCGCAAAGAAATCCTGATTCCACTTTTGTGCGGAATTTTTCTTATCGAAAATCTTTCGGTAATTATCCAGGTTTCTTGGTTTAAATACACCCGAAAAAAATATGGCGAAGGCAGGCGCGTGTTCCTGATGAGCCCAATCCACCATCATTTTCAGAAAAAAGGAATTCCGGAAGCAAAAATCGTTACCCGGTTTTGGATTGTGGGAATTATTCTGGCAGTAATTACAATGGTAACCTTAAAAATCAGATAGTTTGAATAACAGGATTGCAATATTAGGCGGTGGCGAAAGCGGTGTGGGAGCGGCAATTCTTGCACAGCAAAAAGGTTATTCTGTTTTTCTGTCCGATTCGGGCAAAATAAAAAAGAAATATACAGAAGTTCTTTCCAAATATAAAATCGCTTTTGAAGAAGAACAACATTCGATTGAAAAAATCCTGAACGCCGGTTTGGTTGTTAAAAGCCCGGGTATCCCCGATAAGGCCCCGTTAATTCAACAACTTAAAGAAACTGGTGTTCGGATTATTTCTGAAATTGAATTTGCCGGGCGTTACAATACTGCAAAAACGATATGTATTACCGGCAGCAACGGAAAAACCACCACCACTTTGCTCTTATATCATATTCTGAAAAATGCAGGGTTGAATGTCGGGCTTGCCGGAAATGTGGGAAAAAGTTTTGCGTGGCAGGTAGCAGAGGAAAAGCATGATGTTTTTGTTATCGAACTCAGTAGTTTTCAACTCGATGGGATGTACGATTTCCGGGCCGATGTGGCAATTTTAATGAACATTACCCCCGACCATCTCGACCGCTACAACTACAATATGCAAAACTATGTCGATTCGAAACTTCGCATCATTCAAAATCAAACTATAAACGACTGGTTTATTGCTTGCACCGATGATGAAGTCACCCGAAATGAAATCCAAAAAAGAAACATTTTACCTGCTTTAATACCTTTTGGCCTGGGCGACCCACCCGCAACCGGAGCAGGAATTAAAGACAATCAGTTAATTATTAATTTACATCAAAACCAATTCAGTATGTCTATTCTTGATCTCGCATTACAAGGAAAACACAATTCTTACAATTCCATGGCAGCGGGAATTGCAAGTATGATTTTTGAAATACGCAATGAACAGTTAAGGGAAAGCCTGTCCAGTTTTACCGGGGTTGAACACCGCCTGGAATATTTCCTGAAAGTTCATGGAATTGAGTTTGTTAACGACTCGAAAGCGACCAATGTAAATTCGACATGGTACGCTTTGGAAAGCATCCGCAAACCCATTGTCTGGATTGCCGGCGGAGTTGACAAAGGCAACGATTATTTGATGTTGAAAGCCTTGGCCAAAGAAAAAGTAAAGGCATTGGTGTGTTTGGGAAAAGACAACAATAAGTTGCACGAAGCTTTTAAAGGTTTGGTAAAAAACATAGTGGATGTTTCGAGCATGGACGAAGCTGTGAAAACCGCTTATTACCTGGCCCGCAATGGAGATACTGTTCTTTTGTCGCCGGCCTGTGCCAGTTTCGATTTGTTTGAAAATTACGAAGACCGTGGAAATCAGTTTAAACAGAGGGTAAGAAATTTGTAATGGAATTTTCAATTTTAAAATATTTTAAAGGCGACCGGGTAATTTGGATAATTCTCGTGTTTTTGTCGTTGCTTTCGTTACTGATTGTTTACAGCGCAACCGGCGCTCTTGCATATCGTGTACATGGTGGAAACACAATACATTATCTTGTTCGTCAGGTGTTTTTTATTGGAATGGGTTTGGGTGTAATTGTACTGATGGTCAATGTTATTCCTGTAAAGTTTTATTCAATAGCTGCCAACTATTTGCTTTATGGAAGTATTCTTTTACTGATGGTTGCCGTTGTTTTAAAATTTGCCGGTATTTTGAAAGGAACCGGAAGAACTTTTAATCTCGGCATTTTCTCATTTCAGCCGGCCGAATTGGCCAAAATTGCATTAATCCTCTTTACCGCTAAGGTTTTGGGCAAGAAACAAAAGACAAAAGAAGATTTGGCTTCGGCTTTTAAGAAAATCATGATTTTCACGGCGCTGGTTTGTGGGTTGATTTTACTTTCCAATTTTTCCACATCGGCGCTCATTTTTGCCACCATCATATCCATGATGTTTGTTGGCCGGATACCAATCAGGTATATGTTAATGGTTTTTGCTGCGGGTGTGGGTCTAATCGTTCTCATTTATTTTACTGCCGATTTAGTGCCCGAAAGTGTGGGCCGAATTCATACCATCAAAGGGCGTATTGAACGGTTTATTCATGGCGATCCCAATTCGCAAAAGGGCGTAACCCAGGCCGATTATGCAAAATTGGCCATTTATTCGGGGGGAATTTTCGGAAAAGGACCGGGACAATCTGATGTAAGTAACTACATGGCAGCAGCATACAACGATTTTATTTTTGCAATTATCGTCGAAGAATATGGGTTAATTTTTGGCGCAGGCGTAATTTTTTTGTACCTGATTTTCTTTTTCAGGGGGATAATTATTGTCAGGCGATCGGCGCGAACGTTTCCTGCGTTTGTGGTAATTGGCCTTACACTGGTAATGGTGTATCAGGCCTTAATAAATATTGGCGTTTCAAGCGGGGTGTTGCCGGTAACCGGGCAACCGCTGCCCTGGATCAGTCTGGGCGGAACATCGTTGCTGTTTACTTCGGTAGCGTTTGGTTGTATTTTAAGCGTTAGCCATCAAAACGAAATTGACAGCGAAACACAAAATCAACCAATTCAGGTAAATGCACCCGATGAAGATGAAGAAATGAAGAAATGAAAATTAACAGGGTAATATTAAGCGGAGGCGGAACAGGCGGGCATATTTTCCCGGCTCTTTCCATAGCAAACGAAATTAAAAAACGGTATCCCGATACCGAAATTTTGTTTGTTGGCGCTTTGGGGCGCATGGAAATGGAGAAAATACCGGCGGCAGGTTACAAAATTGTCGGGTTGCCAATCATGGGTTTTCCACGAAAGCCAGGTTTAAAAATATTTACATTCTTCAATAAGTTATTCCAAAGCGCTTCGATGGCAAAGAAAATCGTAAATGAATTTAAACCCGAAATTGCCATCGGTGTTGGTGGATTTGCAAGCGGGCCAATTTTGCGGGCGGCTGCAAACCAAAAAATCCCCACTTTAATTCAGGAACAAAATTCGTACGCCGGAATAACCAATAAAATTCTGGGCAGAAAAGTAAATTCGATTTGCGTTGCCTACGACAATATGGAGCGTTTTTTCCCATTCAAAAAAATCATATTAACAGGAAACCCGGTGCGCGAAAACTTGCTGAAAAACATTCAGAATAAAAATGAAGCGCTTGAATATTTTGGGTTAACAGGAAACGAACGCGTGATTTTAATTGTGGGTGGAAGTTTAGGGGCGCGATCGATAAATAATGCGGTGTTGAAAAATCTGGAGGTAATTGCAAAATCCGGGGTTCAGGTGATCTGGCAAACAGGCGCAATTTATTTCGAAAAAATTCAGACTGAAATTCAAGGCAAAAGGCCAGAAAACCTGCAAGTACATAAGTTTTTATCGCGAATGGATTTGGCCTATTCAAGTGCCAACGTGGTAATTTCGAGAGCAGGTGCAGGCACTATTTCAGAGCTTTGCCTGGTTGGTAAACCGGCAATTTTAATCCCGTCGCCCAATGTTTCCGAAGACCACCAGACCAAAAATGCTTTGGCGCTCGTTGATAAAGATGCTGCTGTGATGATTACGGATGCAGAAATCGACAAAAAGCTTTTTCAGGTGGCTTTCGACCTGGTAAATAATGATGAATTATGCCAGTTAATGGCAACAAATATTAAAATATTGGCAAAACCTGAGGCAACAAAAACTATTGTTGACGAGGTTGAAAAGTTAATTACACAATGAAAAACCTGCTACATATCCGAAATGTGTATTTCCTCGGAATCGGGGGAATTGGTATGAGTGCGCTGGCGCGTTATTTTAAATTTACAGGCCGAAACGTGGCCGGTTACGACCGCACACCAACGGCGCTTACTGAAGCTATGAAAGCCGAGGGTATCGATATCCATTTCGATGACGATATCCGGAAAATTCCCAGTAACTGGGATCCTGCAAATACACTCGCCGTTTTCACACCGGCACTGCCCGAAGAACACAAAGAATTATCGTGGTTCAGGGAGAGGCCAATTCCTTTGTTAAAACGCGCTAAAGTGTTGGGATTGGTTTGTAATGAACGAAGCGGAATCGCTGTTTCCGGCACACACGGCAAAACAACGGTCAGTACAATGGTGGCCAATATTCTAAATAAAACAAACCACGGTTGTGGCGCTTTTTTAGGTGGAATATCCAAAAATTTTGGCACCAATTTGTTATTGCCAAAAGTTGAGTCGCCCTGGATTGTTGTCGAAGCCGACGAATTCGACCGCTCATTTTTGCACCTCACGCCGCTTTTAGCCTTGGTAACCAGCATTGATGCCGACCATTTGGATATTTACGGACATAAGGACAAGATTGTGGAATCGTTTGAAAGGTTTATTTCGCAGATTCAGCCGGGTGGTTCATTGGTTATTAAAAAAGGGGTTGAACTGAATACAGCAAAAACTACAGCAAAAATTTATACCTATTCGTTAAGAAGCGATTCCGATTTTACAACCGAAAACCTTCAACTAAACACAGAAGGTGGATTTTATCAGTTCGATATAAAAACCCCGGGTGGAATTATTGCCGGATGTAAAATGAATTATCCGGGTTTACTGAATGTTGAAAATGCGGTTGGTGCAGCATCGCTGGCATTTTTGGCTGGAGTAACTCCTGCCGAAATTAAAAGCGGACTTGAAGATTATCACGGTGTAATACGCAGGTTCGATGTACGGTTCAGAAATGAAAAGTACATCTACATTGATGATTACGCGCATCACCCCGAAGAATTAAAAGCAATTATTTCATCGGTAAAGGAATTATTCAAAGGCCGCAAAATTACCGGTATTTTTCAGCCCCACCTGTATTCGCGCACCCGCGATTTTTCGGCGGAGTTTGCTACAAGCCTCGATTTACTCGATTCCGCTATTCTTATCCCGCTTTATCCCGCCCGGGAAGAACCGATTACTGGAATTTCATCTGAAATCATTTTCAATCAAATGAAATTACAAAACAAGCGTTTGGTTACAAAACTGCAACTGCTCGATATTTTGCGAAACGAACAATGTGAAATTGTACTTACAATGGGCGCCGGCGATATTGACAGTTTAGCCGGTGATATTATTGAAATTCTTAAAACAAAGGAATAATGGGTTGGAAGTTGTTGAAATTGACCGGTTTTTTAGTACTGATAATATTTATTGTCGGAACTCTGGCTTTTACTTCAATCGAAAGCCAAAATATAATGTGTACTGATATCCAGGTTGTTTTCAATAAAAAAGATGTCATTAATATCGACAAAGACAGGCTGGTTCGTTTGGTGAAATCTGCTGACAATAAAGTTTTAAGGAAAACCCTAAACGAAATCAATGCCGAAATAATTGAGGAAGAAATTGAAAAACTACCGGCAATTTTAAAAGCCGATGTTTATAAACTGATGGTTAACGACAAAGGCGTGTACAAGGGAACTCTGGTCGTTAAGGTAAAACATCGCGAACCAGTATTGCGGGTAATAACTTCATCGGGTAGTTACTATCTCGATAAATTTGGAATGAAAATTCCGGTTTCAACTAATTATGCCACAAATGTTATGGTTGCAACCGGTTCTGTTTCTGAAAGTTTTGCAGTTGAGCAACTATTGCCTTTTGTTCTGTATGTTGAGGACAACGATTTCTGGAAGGCACAAATTCAGCAAATTTATGTTGACGAAGATGGGGATGTGTTGCTTTCTCCTTTGGTTGGCGGCAACATTATCGAAATGGGAGATTTGAATAATTACCGCTGGAAACTGCATGTTATGAGTGCATTTTATAAACAAGTCCTGGCAAAAAACAACTGGGACAAGTACGAAATGGTGAGTTTGAAATATAATAATCAGGTTGTTGCAAAAAAAAGATAGATTATGGCTTCAAAAAATAAACTTTCGGTAGTGATTGACATTGGCACTTCAAAACTAACTGCCATTGCCGGTACAAAAAATGAGGCAGGAAAACTTGAAATCGTTGGTTTTGCCAAAACTCAGGCTAAAGGAATTAAAAGAGGAATTATTTTTAATATTGATGAGGTTGCTGATTCGGTGAAAGGATTGCTTGATTCGCTTGAGTTGAAAATTAATGAGAAAATTGAAGAAGTGCATGTTGCGTACGCCGGGCAACACCTGAAAACCATTCACTTTCAATGTGTAAAATTAACATCTGAGGATGGGATTGTCAGCAAGGCAGATATCGACAGTTTGTTAGAACAAGCCAAAAATGCAGAGATTGAGGAAGGTTTCAAACTAATTGAGATTATTCCTGTTTCGTATGTAATTGACAACGAAATGATTGAAAAGCCCGTTGGAACCACGGGTCGTAAAATAGAAGCCAATTATAAACTACTGATTATTCCGAACAGTTATTGGGTAAACCTGCTTAAAGTTTTTGGAAAACTCGATGTTAAACTCGAAAAAGTTACACTTTCAACTTTGGCTGTTGCCGAAGCGGTTATTACGCGCGACGAAAAGGAAATGGGAGTCATTGTGCTTGACATTGGGTGCGGAACAACAAACCTGGCTATTTTCAATGATTACAAATTAATACACACCGCTGTAATACCCTTTGGTGGCGAGGTGATTACCAACGATATTAAGGAAGGTTGCTCAATTTTATATAAATGGGCGGAGCAGTTAAAAGTTCAGTATGGTCAGGCGTTAGGTGATTTTGCCGACGACCAGAAAGTGGTTACCATTCCGGGGCACAACGGTTGGGAGCCCAAGGAAATCTCGTTTAAAAGCCTGGCATTTATTATTCAGGCCCGCATGGAAGAAATCATCGACAGTGTCAATTTTCAAATTGAAAAATCGGGAATTGCCGACCAGTTGGGAGCTGGAATTGTTTTAACCGGTGGAACTTCAAACCTCGATAACATTGTTTCGCTGGTAAAATTCAGAACAGGTCTTGATGCACGAAAGGCAAATCTGGTTTTGGGGTTGCACGAAAAACACAAAGAGTTACAAACCGGAGAATATTATACCGCGCTCGGATTGCTTAATCTGGTTGAAAGAAAGTCAATAGCAGTTGTGCCGGTTATTGAAAAAACTGCAAAAGTTAAAAAACCAAAAGAACCCGGAAAGTTCACCCCTTGGTTTAACAAGGTTGTTCAGGGTGTTCTCGACCTGGTTGAAGATGAAAATGAAGATGTTCCGTTGAAATAAAAATAAAACGTTATGACCGAAAATTTAGTCAGCTTTGATTTTCCAAAAGTAACTTCGTCAATCATAAAAGTGATTGGAGTTGGCGGAGGTGGATGCAACGCAGTTAATCACATGTGCGAATCTGGTATTCAGGGTGT
>Ga0210023_1001784_pt1 | contig 14683 bp, 12 predicted proteins | sample CryGeymeta201524_FD_183987 | JGI IMG/M metagenome (GOLD analysis project Ga0210023, IMG submission 183987) | Groundwater microbial communities from Crystal Geyser aquifers in Utah, USA - Crystal Geyser metaG 2015-24 (SPAdes) (version 2) | ecosystem: Environmental > Aquatic > Deep subsurface >... | reverse complement strand
AACCGGCCATGCCAATGGGCGGTCCCGGCGGAATGGGCGGAATGGGTGGAATGATGTAATTCACGCCAAAATATAAAACTGAAAGCTCTTTTCTGAAAAGGAAAGGGCTTTTTTATTGTCCGAAAATCTGACAATTGTCACACACTGTTTTTTAACATCTTTATTTAACTGTAAAACTACTGAATTACAATGTTTTAATCTTTAATGAATATGGTGAAAAATCTTGTTTTTTCGATTTTAAGAATTATACCTTTGTTTATTAAATTAAAATTAATAGTTAAATGAAAGCAGACATAAATGAATTCATTGCAGGTCTGGAGAAAATAACTCCCGGTGAAACAGAATTCCATCAGGCAGTTGAGGAAGTTATTGGTTCGGTTTGGGATTTTTACAGCAAAAATCCAAAATACCAGAAGGCAAAAATACTCGAACGGATGGTAGAACCCGAACGCGTTATCCTGTTTCGTGTTCCGTGGGTTGACGACCGCGGAGAAGTACAAATAAACCGCGGGTATCGGGTTGAGTTTAATTCAGCGCTTGGGCCCTACAAAGGAGGATTAAGGTTTCATGCCAGTGTAACACTGAGTATTTTGAAATTTCTTGGATTCGAACAAACTTTTAAAAACAGTTTGACCACGTTGCCAATGGGCGGCGGAAAAGGTGGCTCCGATTTCAGCCCAAAAGGAAAAACCGACTTAGAAATTATGCGTTTTTGTCAGTCGTTTATGACCGAACTTTATCGACATATCGGGCCAAATACCGATGTTCCGGCAGGAGATATTGGCGTTGGTGGCCGCGAAATTGGCTTCTTGTTTGGTCAGTATAAAAGATTGAAAAACGAATTTACCGGCGTTCTGACAGGAAAAGGACTAGCCTGGGGTGGGAGTTTGATACGCCCCGAAGCAACAGGTTTTGGCGCGGTTTATTTTGCCCAACACATGTTACACCGCATCAGCCAGGATATTGAAGGACAAACCATTTCTGTTTCGGGGTTTGGAAATGTAGCCTGGGGAACGATTAGAAAAATTAATGAATTAGGTGGCAAAGTTGTTACCATTTCCGGTCCTGATGGATATATTTACGATTCGGAAGGAATAAAAGGTGACAAAGTGCAATTCCTTCTTGAACTTCGCGCCAGTAACAACGATATTGTGGAACCCTATGCAAAAGAGTTTGGGGCAAAATTTATTTCAGGTAAACGTCCGTGGGAAGTACCGGTTGATTTGGCAATGCCCTGCGCCACTGAAAATGAATTACATTCAGAGGATGCAAGGGAACTTGTTAAAAACGGATGCAAATTAGTTGCCGAGGTATCGAATATGGGTTGTACAGCCGAAGCAGTTGAATATTTGACGGAAAATATAGATTATGCACCCGGAAAGGCAGTAAATGCAGGCGGTGTGGCAGTTTCAGGACTCGAAATGTCGCAAAACAGCATGCGCTTCAACTGGTCGCGTGACGAAGTTGACCTGCGGTTGAAACAAATCATGAAAGACATTCACGAAACCTGCGTAACGTATGGTAAAAATGGTAACAGGGTAAATTATGTAACCGGAGCCAATGTTGGCGGATTCGTTAAAGTTGCCGAAGCCATGCTTGCCCAGGGAATTGTGTAAAACCCTCCTTAAACCGTCCAAATTCTCCGATTATCCTGAAATACAATGAAAACTTAATTTTTTGTTAAAGTTGAATTGTGTTTCAGGATAATTTCGTTTTATACATTTGTCGAAATTTTTTTTGACATGCTCATTGATACACATTCACATATTTACTCAGAAGACTTTAATGACGATATTGAAGAGGTATTGCAGAACGCCTATAATAATGATGTCAAAAAAATTGTGCTTCCCAACATTGATTCAGGTACAATTAAACGGCTTCTCGATTTAAGTAATTCATATCCTCATGTTTGCTACCCTTTAATGGGTTTACATCCAACCTCAGTTTCAGACGATTATAAAGAAGAATTAACTGTTGTTGAATACTGGCTCGACAAGCATAAATTTTATGGTATTGGCGAAATTGGTGTCGATTTGTATTGGGAACGAAAGCATGTTGAAGAACAAAAAAAGGCATTCCGCTACCAGATAAAATTGGCAAAATCTTTAAAACTACCGATTGTCATCCATGTCAGGGAATCGTTTAATGAAGTTTATGAAATTGTAAAGGAAGAACAGGATGGAACACTGGGCGGGATATTTCATTGTTTCTCAGGCGACATAACCGAAGCAAAAAAAATAATTGATTTGGGTTTTTTGTTGGGAATAGGTGGGGTTGTAACTTACAAAAACAGTCAACTTAAAGATGTATTGCAACACATCCCCATTAATCACCTTGTTTTGGAAACTGATGCCCCGTATTTATCGCCTGAACCAAAACGCGGGCGGCGAAATGAAAGCGCGTATTTGGTTTATGTGGCACAAAAACTATCCGAAATAGTCCAGTTGCCGTTTAAAGAAATCGCGGAAATAACTACTGTTAACGCACGTAAATTGTTTGGAATTTGATAAATTGCAGCCCAATCCAACTATTCAAATGGCATCAGAAAAAAGCGGCAATACATCTGTATTAATAATATATACCGGAGGTACAATCGGAATGGTTCAAAGGCCTGAAACAGAAACTTTGGCCCCGGTAAAATTTGATCAAATTTTAAAAGAAGTCCCCGAGTTAAATAAATTCAACTATAACATTCAAACCGTAATTTTTAATCCTGCACTCGACTCATCGAATATGAACCCTTCCGTATGGGTTAAAATTGCCCTGACCATAAAAAAGAATTACAATAATTTCGATGGATTTGTGATTTTGCACGGAACCGACACCATGGCTTACACAGCATCGGCCCTGAGTTACATGTTTGAAAACCTGGATAAACCTATAATTCTGACTGGTTCGCAACTGCCAATAGGCACAATCAGGACTGACGGGAAGGAAAACCTGATAACTTCAGTTGAAATTGCAGCCGCCAAAGAAGCCGGTAAAAGTAAGGTTCCTGAAGTTTGTATCTATTTTGATTTTAAACTTTACCGTGGAAACCGAACTGTTAAAAGAGACTCAGAACAATTTAGCGCCTTTCACTCGGTTAACTATCCAGCACTTGCAGTTGCCGGCGTTGACATTCGGTTTAGCAGTGAATTTATTTATCATCCTGAAAATAAGGGGATATTAAAAGTAAATACCCGTTTTGATGATAATGTGGTCATTATTAAAATGTTTCCTGGAATTAGCGAAAAAGTATTTAAAGCGATATTAGACATTCCCGGGTTAAAAGGCATTGTTCTGGAAACTTTTGGTTCTGGTAATGTACCTACTGCGCAATGGTTAACCGGTTACATTAAAAGAGCAATTAAAATAGGAATAGTGATTTTGAATATTACCCAATGCGAGGGAGGAAGGGTGATAATGGGGCAATACGAAACCAGTTTGGAGTTGCTGAATGCGGGTGTGGTTTCGGGCAAAGATATGACATCGGAAGCTGCAATAACCAAATTAATGTTCCTGTTGGGACAAGGATTAAGTAACGGAGAAATAAAAATGTACCTCAATAAAAGTTTACGGGGGGAAATTAGTGAGTATCATATTTCATATTCATAATTTTTTATTAATTTGCACCCCTCTTTTAGGGGATGCCAGTTGACAATCAGGAGAGATGCAGGAGTGGCTGAACTGGCACGCCTGGAAAGCGTGTGTACTGCGAAACGGTACCGAGGGTTCGAATCCCTCTCTCTCCGCCAGATTTAAGGAGATACGTTCTGATAAATATTTACTAAATTGGATATTAGAAAAATAATCGCTTTATTTTTAACAGCAGGAAATTTTTTTAGATAAAAATCAATAAAAACAAATTAGAGAATTATTAATTAAAAATTCAAAACAATTATGAAAAGACTATTTGCGTTAGTAGCAGTATTTGGGATGCTGATTTTTTTGGCGTCAAACGTTGCACTTGCCCAGGATGAACCAGCAACTGCACCTGCAGAGGCCACAACAAGTCAAGTTGATCTAACTGCTGATTCGGAAGAGCAGGCTGCAGCAGCCGCTGAAGAAGGAAAATCGTTTCACAGTCAGTTGAAACAAAAATTTATTGAGGGTGGTGCGTTTTTTATGACATTCGTGTTACTTACCCTGATTTTAGGATTGGCATTTTCAATCGAAAGGGTGCTTTATCTCAATCTGGCAACCAGTAACACTAAAAAATTATTGGTAAAAGTTGAAGAAGCCTTGGAAAACGGAGGTGTGGAAGCGGCAAAAGAAGTATGTCGTAACACACGCGGCCCGGTAGCAAGTATTTTCTATCAGGGATTGGACAGAATGGAACATGGTATTGACGTGGTTGAGAAATCAATTATTTCTTATGGTGGTGTTCAGGCTGGTTTGCTCGACAGGGGTTTGAGCTGGATTGCACTTTTTATTGCTTTAGGCCCTATGCTTGGGTTTATGGGAACAGTTATTGGTATGATTGGTGCTTTCGATGCTATCGAAATTGCAGGAGATATCAGTCCCTCATTGGTTGCCGGTGGTATTAAAGTTGCTTTGATCACTACTGTATTTGGTCTTATTGTAGCGATTATTCTTCAAATTTTTTATAACTATTGTGTAGCCAAAATAGACAGTATTACCAGCAGCATGGAAGATGCTTCTATTTCTCTATTAGACCTGCTTGTTAAGCATAACATGAAAAAATAAGTAAACCCATGGAAAAAATAGGTAAAAAAGTTACTATTGTTTTATGGGCCCTGATTATTGTATCGGCAGTTCTTGTTATTTCGATGATAGCAAATATTAGCGAAAATGATGCAGATCCCGTTATGTTAAGCTGGATTAATATTAATCTTATTTGGGTCTATATACTTGGTGTTGTTGGTGCAGGTATTGCGGTAGTCTTTGCTTTGTTTCATACTTTATCCAGCAAACAAGCAGCAAAGGGAGGATTAATCTCTTTGATATTCATGGGTGCAGTTGCTCTGATAGCATATTTGTTGGCTTCTCCTGAGATACCTCAGTTTATTGGAGTGGATAAATTTATTGCTAATGGATTAACAACGCAAACCATAAAATTGGTTGATACTGGTTTAATTGCAACTTATATTTTGTTTGCAATAGCAGTATTAACAATTCTGTTAGGGCCGGTAATCCGGTTGGTATATAATAAGTAAAATCGTAGAATTAAACAGGAAAATAAGTTATGAGTAAAAAAATGCCTGAAGTACCGGCAGCATCATTGGCAGATATTGCTTTTATGTTGCTTATATTTTTCCTGGTAACAACTACGATGGATGTGGACAGTGGCCTGGAAAGAAGGCTTCCGCAATGGGTTGAGGAAAAACAAGACGAAGAAGTTGATGTTAAGGAACGCAACGTTTTTGTTGTGTTGGTTAACAGAAATAACGACCTGTTGGTAGAAAATGAATGGACTGATATTAAGGAACTGCGTGAAAAGGCAAAGGAATTTATGGCAAATCCTGCCGACGATGTCAATTTACCGGAAAAGGAACCTAAAGAAATACCTTTCTTCGGAGAGGTAATGGTAACCAAAGGGGTTATTTCTTTAAGTAACGATCTTGATACCAAATATGGAACATACATTGCTGTTCAAAACGAGTTAGTTGCTGCCATTAATGAATTGAGGGAAGAATTGGCGAAAAGCAAATTTCAGAAATCATATATTGATCTGGATAAAGAACAACAAGATGCTGTTCGCAAAGTTATTCCTTCAAATATTTCTGAAGCTGAACCGAAAAAACGAAATTAGGAGGATAAAACTATGAGTAAATTTAAAAAGGGTGGTAAGAACGAGTTGCCTCCGATTTCAACGGCTTCGTTACCTGACATTGTATTTATGTTACTTTTCTTTTTTATGGTGAGTACAACCATGCGCGAAGTAACATTAAATGTTACGGTTAAACTTCCAACTGCTACCGAGTTGAGTAAATTGGAAAAAAAATCGTTGGTAAGCTATATTTATATTGGAGAACCGCTTAGACAATATCAGGCCAAGTTTGGTGTTGCCCCGCGTATCCAGTTAGCTGACCAGTTTGCTAATGTTTCCGACATCAGTAATTTTATTATTGCAGAAAGAGAAGCAAGGGACGAGGCTGAAAGGCCAATGATGATTACTTCTTTAAAAGTAGATGAGAATACTAAAATGGGTATTGTTACCGAAGTAAAGCAAGAGTTGCGTAAAGCTGCGGCATTGCACATTAATTATTCATCAAGGAAACCAGCTCAACAAAAATAAGCTAATTTGTTCGGTAGAAAATTATAAAGAAAAGGGAAACGAAAGTTTCCCTTTTCTTATTATACAATGCCTTAAATTATTTGTTTTCCTTTAAATCAAGTTTTATTTGTAATTCTTCCAGTTGTTTTTTCGAAATTATTGACGGCGAATCAATCATTACATCGCGTCCTGAATTGTTCTTCGGGAAAGCAATCACATCTCGTATGGAATCCAGCCCGGCAAACATCGAAACCAACCTGTCGAACCCAAAAGCAATACCACCGTGTGGTGGGGCGCCATAAGTAAAAGCGTTCATAATAAATCCAAACTGATATTCAGCCTGTTCTTTTGTAAAACCTAACACTTTAAACATTCTTTGTTGTAACTGCTGGTCGTGAATACGAATTGAACCGCCACCCAATTCAACACCATTTACAACACAATCGTAAGCATTTGCCCTTACACTTCCGGGGTCACTCTCAAAAAATCCAATATCCTCGGGTTTTGGCGAAGTAAACGGGTGGTGCATTGCATAAAATCGTTGTGTTTCTTCGTCCCACTCAAAAAGAGGGAAATCGAATACCCACAATGGAACGAAACGGGTTTTATCCCGAAGCCCAAGTCGGTTACCCATTTCCAGCCGAAGTTCACTCAACTGGCCCAACGTTTTCTTCTTGTCGCCCGACATAATGAAAATCATATCACCTGTTTTCGCACCGAAATAGTTGCCGATTTCCGCAAGTTCTTCGGTATTGTAAAATTTGTCGATTGATGATTTAATTCCATCGTTTCCAAAACGGATATAAATCAAACCTTTGGCGCCTGTTTGGGGCCGTTTGACCCATTCTGTCAATTCATCAATTTGTTTTCGGCTGTAATCGGCGACTCCCGAAGCACAAATTCCTCCGATAAATGCAGCCTGATCAAAAACACCAAAACCTTTGCCCTGCAGTTTTCCAGTAAGTTCCTGAATTTTCATATCGAAGCGAAGGTCGGGTTTGTCGTTTCCATAGTTATTCATGGCATCTTCGAAGCTCATCCTCATGAAAGGTTGATCAAATTCGACACCTTTAATTTTTTTAAAAAGATGTTTCAGCATCCCTTCAAAAGTGTTCAGAATATCTTCCTGCTCAACAAACGACATTTCGCAATCGATTTGTGTGAATTCAGGTTGCCGGTCTGCCCGGAGGTCTTCGTCACGGAAGCACTTAACAATCTGAAAATAACGGTCGTAACCCGCAACCATTAATATTTGTTTGAACGTTTGCGGCGATTGGGGCAAAGCATAAAACATTCCCGGGTTTGTTCTTGAAGGTACAACAAAATCGCGCGCTCCTTCGGGTGTCGATTTCATTAAAACCGGTGTTTCAATTTCAAGAAATCCTTGTTCATCAAAATATCTCCGTACTTCCTGCGCCATTTTATGACGAAGTTCGATATTTTGTTTCACAACATTGCGGCGTAAATCAAGGTATCGGTATTTCATCCGTAAATCATCTCCGCCGTCAGTTTCGTCCTGAATTGTAAAGGGAGGTACAAGCGAGGGATTGAGTATATTTATTTCGTCAACGGCAATTTCAATTTCCCCGGTTGGGATATTCATATTTTTACTCGAACGTTCGCGAACAACACCTTTTACCTGAATCACAAATTCGCGTCCTAACTGACTAATTTGTTGAACAACCGATTGATTTGTAGTTTCATCAATGACCAACTGGGTGATTCCGTAACGGTCGCGTAAATCGATGAACGACATTCCTCCAAAATCGCGGATTCTCTGAACCCATCCGGCCAGTGTAACATTTGTATTGATATTTGCGATTCTGAGTTCGCCGCAAGTGTGAGTTCTGTACATTTTATTTTTATTTGAATTGGTTGCGAAAATAAGAAGATTTTAGCAATTTAAGCCTTTCAATTCAATTCCAATTTGAACAATGATGATAGAACCTTTCGACGATGAATATTTTATGAAGAGGGCCTTTGCCGAAGCAATTCAGGCATTTGAAAAAAACGAAATTCCGGTTGGGGCAGTGGTTGTGTCTGGTGGTAGAATAATTGCGCGGGCGCATAATTTAACTGAGACACTAAATGATGTTACGGCTCATGCCGAAATGCAGGCAATTACTGCAGCAGCCAATTTTTTAGGTGGTAAATATTTAAACGACTGTACATTGTATATAACACTCGAACCGTGCGTAATGTGTGCTGGCGCTCTGGGTTGGTCGCAAATTGGAAGGATTGTTTATGGCGCGCCCGATGAAAAAAGAGGGTTTAAAAAGTTTGCCCCGAAAGCACTGCATCCCAAAACCGAAATTATTGGTGGAATTTTGGAAATTGAATGTGCTGAACTGTTAAAGGAGTTTTTCAGGAAAAAACGTTGAAAACAAAGTTGCAAAAAACTTGAAAACTTTGAAAGTTTGTTGAGTTTTCATTTAACTTTGTTGTAAATTCTTATCATGGAAATCAGACAAAGAATAATTGAAGAAGCAAACCGCCAATTTTTCAGATTTGGTATCAGGAATGTTACCATGGACGAAATTGCTGTTAATTTGGGTATATCGAAGCGGACGGTTTACGAAACATTTAAGGATAAAAACGATTTGGTGAAGAATTGCATCGAGGTAATTACTGAAAATCATGCCCAAAAAGTTGAACATGTAATTTCTGAATCTGAAAATGTGATTGAAGCAATATTTGTTTTCATGCGCGAAGGGATAAAAATGATGAATGAAATTAATCCGGTTTTTTTTAAAGATATCGAGAAATTATATCCAAAAACCTGGAAAATTTTAGAAACTGAAAGTGTAGAAAAAAGATGTGAACTATCTGGAAATCTCATTAGAAACGGAATTGGTGACGGATTTTTCAGAAGTGATTTGAATATCGGCATAGTATCAAAACTATTTCATGCACAAACCAATTTGCTTATTGATGAAGAAATATTTCCACGTGATAAGTATAATTATTCAGAGGTTTTTGAAAATATGGTGATCAATTTTGTCCGGGGAATTTCTACAGAAAAAGGCATAAAAGTAATTGATCAAATACTTAAACCCTAATCTGTAATTAGTTGAAATATTGAAAATTAGATAATTAAAATTAACTTAAATGTTACGCAAACAATTTACTTTAGTTTTGGCAACACTGTTCAGTTTCTATGGTGTTCAGTCACAGGAAAAGTTATTGCTCTCCCTTGATGCTGCAAAAGAATATGCCTTGAATTACAACAAAACCATTAAAAATGCAGGATTGGCAGTTGATAAATCTCAGGAAGCAACCTGGGCAGCGATTGCCATCGGATTGCCTCAGATAAATGGCACAGCCGATTATTCAAATGCAATGGGGGCTGAAATCAGTATCCAGTTCGATGAAAGTCTGCCACCCTCAAAAATACCAATAAAACCTTCGAGTAACTTTAATTTGCAGTTGGGACAATTAATCTTTAATGGCACCTATCTTACCGGAATTCAAACCGCAAAACTTGCACAAAAATTATCCGAAAAGAATAGGGAGAAAACAGAACAGGAAATTTTAAGCCAGGTTGCCCAAAGTTATTATCTGGTTTTGGTTTCCGAAGAATCTCTTCAAATTCTGAAAAACAATATCGGAAACTTACGCGAAATTTATCGTAAAACCGAGCCAATGGTAAAAGTTGGAATGATTGAAAAAATTGAACTTGACCAGTTATTGGTGCAGGTAAATTCACTGGATAATGCCGTGAAATCAGCGGAACGTCAGTACGAAATGGCAAAAAACCTGTTGCGGGTGCAGTTAGGTGTTTCATCCGAAACAGAATTTGAACTTGAACAATCACTTGCAGAAATTTTCGAAGTAAACAATATCTCCGAAAATCAAACAGATTTTGAACCGGTTCAGAACATTAATTATCAACTAATTACGGTGCAGGAAGAAATGACGGCAAAGCAGATTCAAATGCAGAAAGCAGGTTACCTGCCAACTATTTCCGGGTTTTACAATTATACCGAAAAAATATTAAAACCTGCCTTCGACATGTCGCCCAGGCACATGGTGGGGTTACAAATGAACATTCCGGTTTTCTCAAGTGGTGAGCGACGTTCAAAGGTGCAACAGGCAAAAATTGACCTTGAAACAATGAAAAACAACAAAGCTCTCATGGAAGAACAACTCGATATTCAGTTCAAACAACTTACATTTAATCTGAATAGTGCGGTTGAAAGTTACATAACTCAGCAAAAAAATGTGGAAGTTTCGCGCGATGTGTACAAAAATCTGCAGCGAAAATATGAACAAGGTATGATTTCCAGTCTTGATTTGATTACTGCTGATTCAAACTATCTGCAGGCAGAATCAGATTACCTGATGTCTGTTCTCCAGGTTTTGCAGGATTTGAATTCCCTCGACACGCTAACCGGAAATATAGCAAACAATAAATAAAAAGTAAAAATGAAACAGATTTGGATTGTAATCATCGCTTTTGTTTTTGCAGCATTTGCTTTGAATTCTTGCTCAAACAAGCAGAAAAAAAGCAAACTTAATTCTGAAAATCAGGAGCAGAAAAAGGAAATCGTAAAAGTGATGGAGCTTCAAACTCAAACCGTAGCAAGGACAATAGAATATCCGGCTACATTGCAGGCCTATGAGGAAGTACATCTTGCCCCGGCTTCACCTGGAAGAATTGAAGGAATTTACGCTGAAATAGGAGACCGTGTATTAAAGGGGAAACCACTTGTACAAATGGATCGCACCCAACTGGTGCAAGCCGAGGTTCAGTTAAAGAATCTGGAGGTCGATTTCCGCCGGCTTGATACGTTGGCAAAATACGGAAGTGTGGCCCAACAGCAGTTGGATCAGTTTAAAACACAGTTTGAAGTGGCAAAAACAAATGTTGAATTTCTGCGTGAAAATACCCGATTACTTATGCCATTTAACGGAGTAATTTCTGGTCGTTATTTTGAAGAAGGTGAAATGTACTCTGGCGCTCCGAACACACAAGCAGGCAAAGCAGCAGTACTTTCCATTGTGCAAATCGATCGGTTAAAAGTGGTTGTTCCGCTATCGGAGAAATATTTTCCGCGGGTAAAAAAGGGAATGGAGGCTAAAGTAGGAATAGATATTTATACTGACCAGTTGTTTACCGGCAAGGTTGAGCGTATTCATCCCACCCTGGACCCCTCAAACCGGACATTTAATGTTGAACTGATGATTGTTAACCGAGGGGAATTGCTCCGCCCCGGAATGTTTGCCCGAATTACCTTCGATCTGGACATGGAAGAAGCCATACTTTTACCCTCGATGGCTGTTCTGAAAATGCAGGGTTCGAATAACCGTTATCTTTTTGTGGAAGAAAACGGGAAAGCAAAAAGAATTTCTGTAACTATTGGTAAACGATACGATGACGACATTGAAGTGTTTTCCGATGAATTGGAACCGGGAGCACATGTGATAGTTACCGGCCAGTCGCGCTTACTTGATGGAATGGCCGTAGAAGTAAACAACTAAAGTACCAGAATATATTACCAATAAACTGAAGAAATTATGAGTATTTACAAAACTGCAGTAAATAAACCCATTTCAGCAATAATGATTTTTGTCGCTGTTGTTGTAATGGGAATATATTCTTTGGTGCAGATTCCTGTCGATCTATATCCTGAAATGAACCCTCCGTATATTTCGGTAATGACAACCTATGCCGGAGCTAATGCCAGCGATATTGAAACCAACGTTACGAGAACAATTGAAGATGCACTGAATTCAGTTGATAATCTGAAAGAAATTACTTCCACCTCGTCTGATAACCTCTCGGTAATAAATCTCGAATTTGAATGGGGGGCTAATCTTAGTGAAGCAACAAATGACATCAGAGATGTAATCGATAGAATAATTGATGTTTTGCCCGAAGGTGTGGAAAGGCCAATGATTTTTAAGTTCAATACCAGCATGATGCCCATTGTTTTTTATGCTGTTACTGCCAATGAAAGTTATCCCGGGCTTGAAAAATTACTGGAGGAAAAAATTGTTAATCCTTTAAATCGTATTGAAGGGATTGGCTCAATCGGGTTAATGGGGGCGCCACGGCGTATTGTATATGTTGATGCTGATCCCCGATTGCTTGATGCCTATAATCTTACTATTGAACAAATCGGTAATGTTATTGCATCTGAAAATATCAACCTTCCGTCGGGAAATGTTAAAATGGGTAAAATTGATTATCAGTTGCGGATTCAGGGCGAGTTTAGCACGAGTGCGCGAATTGAAAATCTGGTTGTCGGGAATCTGGCCGGAAAACCGGTTTATATCAGGGATATTGCAACTGTGCGTGATTCCATAAAAGATCTTTCTCTCGATGAAAAAATAAACGGACAAACCGGTATGCGATTATTTGTTATGAAACAATCGGGTGCCAACACCATGAAAGTTGCCCGTGAGGTGCGAAACAACATTGCGGAACTGGAAAATTCTTTACCTCCTGATGTGAAAATAAATCTTATCATGGACACTTCCGATTTTATCAAAGGTGCAATAAATAACCTTTCAGAAACGCTGATGTGGGCTTTTGTATTTGTAATACTGGTTGTATTGTTTTTCCTTGGCCGGTGGAGGGCAACCTTTATAATTATACTCACCATTCCCATTTCTCTCATTGTGGCATTTCTGTATTTGTTTATCACCGGAGGTTCGCTTAATGTTATTTCATTAACCTCGCTTTCAATAGCTATTGGAATGGTGGTTGATGATGCCATTGTTGTACTTGAGAACATTACACGACATGTAGAACGAGGCGCAACTCCGCGGGAAGCAGCTATTTATGCAACCAACGAAGTATGGCTTGCGGTTATTATTACTACCCTGGTTGTTGTGGCGGTATTTTTCCCGTTGACATTGGTGGGCGGAATGACCGGTGTTATTTTTAACCAGTTGGGATGGATAGTGACCATTACCATAGTAACTTCAACACTTGCTGCAATTTCGTTGACCCCGATGCTGGCATCGAAGTTCTTACGGTTACGCGAAAAAAAGAAAAATCCAAAGCCACTCAGCTATGAAAGAACTATTGAGGTTTTTCTGGGGTGGCTCGATCATTTTTATGAAATGTCATTACGTTGGGCGCTAAAACATAAAATCCTTACTTTATCTGTTTCCCTGGCGATTTTTGTTGGTTCACTCCTTTTGATGCAATTTGTTGATACTGACTTTATGCCCGAGTCTGACGAAAGCAGGATTACCATGGAAATTGAGTTGCAAACCGGAACGCGTGTGGAAGAGACCATAAAAACCACCCGTTATCTCGAAAAGATAATTCAGGAAAAATACCCTGAAGTTATAGTTATGTCTGCATCTTCAGGTTCCGATGATGAAGGGGGAATGTTCTCACTGTTTACAACAACTGGTTCAAACATGATAAATTTTATGATGCGCCTGAAAGGTGTTGAGGAACGGGATAAAAGCGTTTGGGATTTGGCAGCAGAGCTTCGCGAAGAAATTGCAGCCTTGCCCGAAGTCATAAATTTCAATGTGGAATCTGCTGGTCAGGGTATGGGAGGAACTTCAAATACAGTTGATGTTGAAATTTATGGTTATGATTTCGACATCACAAATTCGGTTGCAGAACAAATTCGTAAAAACCTTGTAAAAGTGCCCGGTGCAATAGATGTTCAGGTTAGCCGCAAAAAGGATAAACCCGAACTTCAATTTGTTCTCGACCGTGATAAACTTGCACTGCATGGACTCTCAACAATGCAGGTTTCCTCAAATATCCGGAACAAAATCAGTGGAATGATAGCTTCACAGTATAAGGAAGAGGGTGAAGAATATGATATTAGAGTTAGGTTGAAAGAAGAATTCCGTAATTCAATAACTGAATTGGAAGAACTTTCCATTGTTACACCGGCGGGAGCTCGTATCCGGATGAAAGAATTGGGCGAAATAAAGGAATATTGGTCTCCACCAAATATTGAACATAAACGGCGCGAACGTATTGTAACAGTTTCAGCAAAACCAGACCGGATTGCTATGGGTGAACTTGCAAAGCGTATTAAAGCAGAAATTGCCGATGTATCTGTCCCGAAAGAAGTTTTATTAAACGTTGGAGGCGCTTACGAAGACCAGCAGGAATCTTTTATGGACCTTGGATTATTGATGATTGTTAGTCTGATACTTGTTTTTATTGTAATGGCGTCGCAGTTTGAGTCGTTCGTAATGCCATTCGTAATTATGTTTTCAATACCTTTTGCATTTACAGGTGTTATACTTGCGCTGTTCCTTACCGGAACCACTTTAAGCCTGGTGGCTGCTTTGGGTGCAGTTTTATTAATTGGTATTGTAGTGAAAAATGGAATTGTGCTTGTTGATTTCACGAATCTTATGCGCGACCGTGGTATAGAACTGAACGAGGCAATTGCTATGTCAGGAAAATCGAGGCTGAGACCTGTACTTATGACTGCAATGACAACCATTTTGGGAATGATGCCCCTTGCACTCAGC
>Ga0210023_1001775_pt1 | contig 14715 bp, 11 predicted proteins | sample CryGeymeta201524_FD_183987 | JGI IMG/M metagenome (GOLD analysis project Ga0210023, IMG submission 183987) | Groundwater microbial communities from Crystal Geyser aquifers in Utah, USA - Crystal Geyser metaG 2015-24 (SPAdes) (version 2) | ecosystem: Environmental > Aquatic > Deep subsurface >... | reverse complement strand
ACGCCTCCTCGGCCGCCTTCGTCGCCCTGCGCGAGGGCATGGATGCGCGGCAGGCCAACGGATTCGCCTGGCGCACCCTGCACCGTGGCTCGATCGACGTCGCCAACGAGGATGCGCGCGCGCTGGCGGAGCGGCTGCCGGGCGTGGACTATCTCGACAAGCTGGCGCTGTTCTGCGATCCCGCGACCGAATCCTGCCTGCTGTTCAGCGAGAACAGCCAGCTCATGTTTTCCGACTCGCACCATCTCAGCGGCGTCGGCGTCGTCTGGTTCGGTCGCCGCCTGGCCGAGACCGGCTGGCTGGACGATCTCGGCGGCGACGTGGCGCGTAAGGACGCGGTGGACTGAGGCGGCCGGCGAGCCTCAGGGCGCGTAATATACCCCGAATATCTGGCCTCGCGCGGCTCCCTCGCGCAGCGCATCCGAGGCCTGCGCGACGCCGGACAGATCGTGCAGGCCGTCGAACGTCATCAGCGCCTCGCCGGTCGCAATGTCCACCTCGAAGATGCGCCCCATCTCGGAAAAGGCGACGACCACGCGTCGGCGATCCTGCGATATGTCGAGATGGCTGGCGACGCGGGAGAACTGCGTCTCGCCTTCGAAACCGCCCTTGGGCGGAAACACCCGCCGCTCGCCCCCGGTGGCGAGATCGATCTCGAGCAGCCGCGACGGTCGGCCCGCAGCGTCGCCGCCCCAGTTGTCGAACATCAGCAGCTTCGATCCCGCCAGGTGATGCACGGCGTGCTGCTGCGCGAAACCGCCGCGAACGACGCGCTTCACCGCGCCGCTTTCACCGTCGAGAACTGCGATCGCGCTGATGTTGCGCAGCGACACCACCAGATCGCCCGCGACCAGCCCCGCCTCCGGCGCGTCGTCGGCGCCGACGATATCGACATAGTTCAGGTGCAGCGGATCACAGCCGTTGATGGTCTGCTGCAGCGCCATGCTCCACGGGCCGGTCGCGAGTTGCTCGAAGATGTCGATGCGCCGCAGCATGGCGCCGTCGGGGGAAAAGATCTCAACATGGTCGATCTGCGGACGGCCCGACTCGCACCGCAGCCGCACGCGCCGGTCGCCGTCAACCACGGTCGCCTCGGCGCTGGCCACCTCCAGCGAGGGAACCAGCGCCCGCCCGTCCGGCAGCAGGGTCGCCCAGTGGTGACTATAGTCGAAGCGGAACCAGCGCGGCGTCCCGTCCGGCGCGATGCGCCCCACGCCCATGGAATAGGGAAAGGCCCCGGTGTCGCCGATCGACTGGAACGTGACGAGAAGATCGCCGTCGGGATAAGGCGTCGCCCCCACGGGGCGGATGATCAGTTCGGGCCGGTCCGCGAGCCCCTGCCGCGGATAGGCTCCGTCCGCGCTGTCCGCCGCGAGGATCGCGGCAGGCCGGAACGGCGTCGCCGTCGCCACGGCCCCGGTGCGGTCGATGGTGACGGCGAGACAGCCAAACTCCGGACACAGGTCCAGATACTGGTTCAGCCCGCCGACGATCACGACCCGCTCCGCCCCCATGCGCTCGGGCGCCAGCGCACGGAAGCGCCGCGCGCGGATCTCGGTCAGCGGCACGGGCGCGGCGTCGGTGACGTCGAAGAAGCCCACGTATGGCGCTCCGAACATCTGTCCCGCGACAAAGCGGATCGTCTTCACCCCGTCGCGCAACTGCGGATAGGGAAACACCTTGCGGTCCACCACGATCAAGCCGGCGATGAAGGCCAATACCGCTATCGATGCGATGAAGATGATCAGGGGTGCGTTGCGCGCCATCGTGGAGATTCCCTTGCCTGCTTGCGTCAGTGACAGATTGGACCGCCGACGCCGTCCGGCGTTCCGAGCGGGGTTTGCTACTCGGCAGGCTCGCGCGCGGCAGGCGGGCGCCGACCTTTCTTGATCTTGCGGCCGATCAGGCGGCGCATCTCGGTGAAGATCTCCGGCGCCAGCAGCCGCAGCATGATCAGGTAGGCGGCCAGCGCGCCCGCGCCCGCCAGCAGGAGCTTGCCGAGCACCCAGCCTGGCGCGAATTGCTGCGCGCCAAGCCCCACGAGGCCGGCCGCCACGGCGCAGGCCAGCCCCGGCAGCGTCGCGCGGATGGTCGGCCAGGCCTCGACGCCGACCGCCCGGCGCAGGATCAGGAAGTTCGGCACATAGTTCAGGAAGACGAGCACGGCATGGCCCAGTGCCACCGCCTCGACGCCAAGCGGCACGGCGACCCACATCACCGCCACGAAGGCGGGCACGCCGATCGCCGATGTCAGCAGGAAATAATCGCTGCGGTTGATCGCCTTGTAGAGCGTGCCGGGCAGCATGTTGATGGTCGAAAGCGCGAAGGCGATCGACAGGATCTGCATCGGCGCGACCACGCCGAGCCATTCCGGCGTGTAGAGCAGGCGGATCAGCGGCTCGGTCATTGCCGCCAGCGCGGCGCCGAGGGGAAACATCAGTAGCGCCAGATACCGCACGAGGCCGTAATAGTAGCCGCGCACGGCGGTCGTCGCCCCCTGCATCTCCGAGATCACCGGGTGCACCACCTTGCTCGCCTCGATGCCGAAGGTCTTGATGGCGAGCTGCGGCATGCGCAACGAGACGCTGTAGAGGCCGAGCGCCTCGGCGCCGAGCACCTTGCCCACCATCAGCGAGTCAAGCGTGCGCGGCACCGCGTTGCAAAGCCCGCCGAGCAGGATGTTCGAGCCATAGCGCAGCGCCGGCCAAAGCACGCTCAGCTTGGGCAGGCTGCGCGGCCGCCATGGCCTGACCATGATCAGCGTCAGCGTCCAGGCCAGCGTTCCGATCACATAGCCCCAGGCCAGCGCCCATACGCCGTATCCCGCAACCGCAAGGCCGATCGACAGGAAGCCCTTCACAAGGCCGCGCGCGACGTCCGGCATGATCTTCAGGCGGAACTTCAGCTCGCGCTGCAACAGCGCGCTGTGTACTGCAGCGAAGGACTCGATCAGCAGCGCCACCGACAGGAACTGCAAAATGTCGGCAAGGTCGGGCTGGCCAAAATAGCCGGCGATCATGTCGGCCGAGACCCAGATCGCCGCCAGCATCGCCGCAGAGACCGTCACGGCGAAACCGAACACCGCCTCCGCCGCCTCCTGCAGCGCATGGCGCGTCGAGATGAGATAGGCGCCGAGGCCGAAGCCCTGAACGAGTTCGAAATAGCCGATCACGACCAGACCGAACGCCATCAGGCCGAACTCGGCCGGCGACAGGTATCGCGCGACGATGATGATCGCGATGAGGTTCAGCGCCTTGGTCGAGAAGAACGACAGATAAGACCAGAAGATGTTGGTGACGCTCTTGTCGACGAGGTTGCGGGGCGACATGCCGTCAGCCCCTAGCCAAGGTGCTGAGCCTGAAGGACGGCTTGGTGTGTGATCGCATCTGACTCAAACCACAAATCTCCACACTTTCGGCGCATTAATCGGCGCGGCGATCCCTCGCGTCAAGCGGTATCGGGCGGGATCCTTTCGCACCCGCGAAGGCGCTCCCCCGGCGATCACGGCGTCGGCGCCGCGAAGGAGACTTGCAGCACGTCGCCGGGGCGCAGCGCGGTCAGTTCGTCCGCCTCGATCCGCTCGCCGCCGCGCACCAGCTCCAGCCGCAGCGTCGGCGGGAGCAGCGAGGGGATGACGTCGCTCGCGTCGCCGTAGATCTGGAGGTATTCGAGGCTGGTGGCGAACTCGATGGTCGCCCCTTCCAGATCCCGCAGCGTGCGCAGCCGATCGGACACGAGGGTCTCGCGGTAGCGGCTGAGGGCCACTGCGGCGGCGTTGTCTGCGGTCACGGCGGTCTGGCGCGCGCGCGCCTCGAAGGCGGCAATCTCAAGCGCGTCGGCGCGATAAGAGTCCGCGTTCACCGACAGCGCAAGCTGGCGGTCGCGCCGCGCCAGCCCGCGCGCGACGAGCGTGTCGATGTCGGCGAGGTTGGTCTCGGTCGCCGCAAGCTGACGCGCCACGATCTCGCGGCGCTCTCCGAACAGGCCGGCCTCCTCCAGCGCCAGATCGCGCTGGCGGCGCGCGCCGTCCATGGCGCGCTCCACCACTTCGCGGCGCGAGCGGATCAGCGCCTCCTGCAGCGCCGCGCGGCTGTCCGCGGCTGCGGGATCGTCTGGCGGCGAGGCCGTCGCGTCATCAGCGGGGATCCCGTCGCCTTTGTCGAGCCGGCCCAGCTCGGCGTCAATCGCGGCGATGGTCGCCTCGGCCTCGTCGATACGCGCCTGCGCCAGCAGCAGCCGCCGCCGCTCGTCCGACAGCCGCCGCGCGCTGTCGCCGCCAACGATCTCCAGCCGCCGCTGGCCGCCGGCCAGCGCCATGGCCTGGATCGCCGTCATCCCCGGCGCGAAGGGGTGCGCGCCCGGGCGCAGGACGTCGCCGAGCACGAAGATGTCGCGCCACGCCGCCATTTCGGCGATCACCGAGACTGGCGCGCGGAAGGCCGCCTGCGCCGCCTCGGCTACCGCGCCCTCGACCTCGTTCAGCGTCATGCCCTCGACCGGCACGACGCCAATCAGGTGCAGCGCGAGCGCGCCGTCCTCGCGCACCCGGTGCGGCCCGGACAGGTCGGGCTGGCCGTAGATCGACAGGCCGACCGTATCGCCGGGGACGACGCGGTAGGGTTCGGCGACGGCGGGCGCGGCGAGGCTTGCGGCGGCGAGCACGGCGGCGCAGGCGACCGCGGCTGCGCGCAGGCGCTGCGGAAAGGCGAAGGCGGCCATGGCGATATCTCCTGACAGGCGGCTGGCGCGACGCGGTCACGCCGCCAGACGTAAACTCCGGTATAACGCAAGCAGCGACGTCGCGGTCGCCCGAACGTCGTAGGTCCTGGCGACGGTCTCGCGGGCCGCGGCGCCCAGCCGGACGCGCAGATCGCGGTCGCGGCACAGCGCCGTCAACGCGTCGCACAGCCCCGCGCGGTCGTCCACATCGACCAGCATGCCGTTGCGCCCAGTCTCGATGAAATCGGTGGCGCCGCCGACCCGGCTCGCCACGACCGCGAGACCGCAGGCGCAGGCCTCGAGCAGCGCGTTCGACAGCCCCTCGCTCGCCGACGGCAGCGCGAAGACGTCCGCAGCGCGCAGCAGCGCCGGCATGTCCTCGACATGGCCCAGCGCGCGCACGCCCGGCGCCGACAGCCGCGCCGGATCGATCCGGCCGGGGTCGTCGGCGCCGGCGCTGCGATCGGCCCCGGCCACCAGCAGCAGCGCATTGGGCGCCGCGGCGCGCACGTCAGCCCAGGCGTCGAGCAGCAGCGGCAGGCGCTTTTGCGCGGTCAGCCGGCCGGCGAAGACCACCACCGGCGCGTCGGCCGGCAGGTCGAGCCGGGCGCGCAGCCGCGCCTTCTCGGCCGGGTCGGCCGGCTCGAACCGCGACAGATCAACGCCATTGGGGATGAAGACGCGCCTGGCCTCAGGCGCGCCGAAGCCGGCCAGTTCGTCGTCGATCTCGCGGCTGATCACGACGAAGCGATCGACGGCGCGCGTCAGCCATGCCAGCCGGGTCCGCCCGAACGGCGTGCCGGCGATCTTGGTCGCCTCGCCGCCGCGCATCGGCTTGGCGACCAGCGGCGCCCCGGTCAGCCGCCGGGCGAGCGCCCCGGCGACGGCGGGCGACCACAGCGAGTGGCAGTGCAGCACGTCGGGCTTCAGCGCCACGGCGCGGCGCACGGCGCCGGCCAGAAACGCCGCCGCCGCCAGCGGCTTGGGCAGGCCCGCCGCGCCGACGCGGTGGACCGGCGCGCCGCCGACATCCTCGCGCGCCGCCAGCCCGCGGTGGATGCGGGTGACGATATGCACCTCCACCCCTTCCGCCCGCATCAGCGCGGCGACCTGAGCGAGCTGCTTCTCCGCCCCGCCGACGATGGGGTGATACGAGGTGATCAGCATCACGACGCGCATCAGCTGACCCCGGCGACATGCGCGGCGACATGCGCGGCGGCGCGCCTGGCCGTGCGCGCGTCCACGCCTTCGACAGCCGCGCCTCCGGCGGCCGCGTCTTCAACCGGCGCGCGCCAGCCGCGGCGCGGGACGTCCTGCGCATAGAGGCCGAGCAGGCGGTCCACCCAGGGGCCGACGCCAAACTGCGCCGCGACCCGCGCGCGCGCCGCGTCCCCCCAGGCGGCGCGCGCGGCGGGGTCGCGCAGCGCGGTCTCCAGCGCCGCCGCATAGCCCGCCACATCCTGCGCGGCGGGCACGGGGCAGCCCACGCCCTCGAGCGCGAGACGGTTGTCGCCGACGTCGGTCATCAGGCAGGGCAGCCCGTTGATCATCGCCTCGAGCAGCGAGACCGGCGCCCCCTCCCAGTGCGAGGCGCTGACGAACAGGTCTGCGCCGTGCAGCAGGCGGGGCACGTCGCGGCGCAGGCCGAGAAAGCGCACCCGATCGCTCAGGCCCAGCGCAGCCGCGCGATCGGCCAGCATCCGGCCATGCTCGCTGTCGCGCCCGTCGCCGACGATGGCCAGCCGCGCCTGCGGCGCGCGCGGCGCGACCGTCGCGAAGGCGTCGAGCAGATCGCGGTAGCCTTTTTGCGGGATCAGCAGGCCGACCGCCAGCAGCAGCGTCTCGTCCGGCCCGGCGCCCATCTCGGCGCGCGCCGCCGCGCGCGCGCCGCCGCGCCAGATCGCGCTGGCGGAGACGGCGTTGGGGATAACGGCGAACGGCCGGTCGCCCGCGTCTTGCGCATTGGCCTCCGCCACGGCGCGGCCGACCGCCACCAGCCGCGCGCGGCGGCGGCGCAGCGCGGTCAGATAAAGCGCGCGCCGCACGGCGGAGGCGCGCCGCGTGCTGGGCTTGACGTTGTGCACGGTGACGGCGAAGCCCGCGCCCAGCGTCGCCGCCGCCGCCGCGCCCAGCACGGTGGCCGATTGCAGATGCGCGTGGATCATTTCGATGCGCCGCGCGCGCAGCAGCCTGAGCAGGCGCAAGAAACGCACCGGCGACAGCAGCGAGCCGCCGGGCGCCACCACCAGATCGACGCCGAGCGCCTCCAGCTCGGCGCGGAACGGCCCCGGCTTGTCGGACAGCGCGACCACGGTCAGCCGCACGTCGGGCCGACGCATCGCCTCCTCGGCGAAGGTGACGACAAGCTTCTCCGCCCCGCCGGTCACAAGGCTGTCGATCAGCCAGGCGAGGCGCAGCGGTCCGGCGTCAGGGGAGGGGGATGGGGCAAGCGCCTTGGTCACCGCTCAGGCCTCCGCCGCAAGCAGGTCGCCGACCGGCGCGCGCGCGGCCAGCCGCTCCAGCAGCAGCCGCCATTGCGCCAGCCAGCGCCGCTTTTCAAAATGCGCCTCGACGCGCGCGCGCGCGCCGACCGACAGGCGCGCGCGCAGCGCCGGGTCGTCCAGCAACCGGCCGATCGCGGCGGCCATCGCCTGCGGATCCCCCGGCGGAACCAGCAGGCCGCTCTCGCCGTCCACGATCGCCTCGGCGCTGCCGTCCACGGCGGTGGCCACCGGCGCCGCGCCGCAGGCCATCGCCTCGAGCAGGGTGATCGGCAGCCCCTCCCACAGCGAGCTCAGCGCGAAGACGTCGAGCGCCTCGAGCAACCGCGGCGTGTCGCTCTGCCAGGGCAGGATGGTCACGCGGTCTCCAAGGCCCGCGGCGGCGATGCGGGCGGCGAAGTCGTCGCGCAGCGCGCCCTCGCCCGCGACCAGCGCCTGCATCGCCGGATGGGCGCGCGCGACGATCGCCAGCGCCGCGGCGAAATCGCCAGGCGCCTTCTGCGGCTCGAAGCGGCCAAGCCACCCCACCACCGGGCGCGCGGGGTCAAGCCCGAACCCGGCCAGCGTCGCGTCGCGGCGGCCTTGGTCGCGGAACCGCGCGACGTCCACCCCGGTGTGGATCACGCTGATGCGCGCGGGCGCCGCCACCCGCCACTTCAGCGCCGTCTCGCGCGCGCCTTCGGTCAGCGCCACGACATGGCCGCCGAACGCCCGCGCGCCAACTTCCAGCGCCCAGTAGAGCGGCGCCTTGCCGCCCTGCACGCGGCGGATGAACGGCAACGAGGCCATGCGGTAGACCGCCGGCGCGCCGGCCATGCGGCCTGCCGCGCGGGCGAGAAAGCCCGGCTTGGCGCCGTGGCTGAGGATCACGTCCGGACGGCGTTCGCGCACGATGGCGAGCACGCGGCGAAACAGGCGCAGGTCGCCTGCGGGGTCGATGGCGTAGCGGTTCATCGACAGCGCTTCGGCGCCCAGGCCGCGCGCGCGCAGCGTCGCGGCGTAGTCCTCGCCGTTCTCCGACAGACACAGCGTCCAGCTCTCCACGCCCTCGTGCGCCAACTCGCTGAGCAGCGCGCGGTTGAACTGCGCCAGCCCGCCGGTGGACTTGGTCAGCGACAGCACGCGCAGCGGAAGCGTGCGCAGCGGCGGGGCGGGCGACGGATCGGTCTGGTCGCGCATCTGCGTCCTCCTCAGCCGACTGCGTCATACAGGGCGAACAGACGGTTCTGCATCGCCGCGCCGCTGAAGCGCGCCTCGACCGCGGCGCGGCCGGCCGCGCCCATCCGCGCCCGCAGCGCGGGGTCGGCGACCACCCGGCCAAGCGCCGCAGACAGCGCCGCCGCGTCGCCGGCGGGAACCAGCAAGCCCTCGACGCCGTCGCGCAGCACGCCCGGCACGCCGCCGACGGCCGTCGAGACCACCGCCCGGCGCATCGCCATCGCCTCAAGCAGCGCCATCGGCAGACCCTCCCAGGCCGAGGAGAACGCGATCACGTCCACCGCCGCCAGCAGCGCGGGCATGTCGCGCAGCGCGCCGGTGAAGCGCAGCCGGTCCGGCCCCAGCCCCAGCGCCGCAGCCTGCGCCTCGAGCGCGCCGCGCAACTCGCCCTCGCCCACGATCAGAAACTTCGCGCGCGGCGCGGTCGGCGCCAGCCGGGCGGCGGCCGCCAGAAAATTGGCGTGGTCCTTCTGCGCCGTCAGCCGCCCGACGATGGCGACCGCCACGTCGTCCGGCCCAACGCCGAAGGCGCCCAGGTCCATCGGCTGCGCGACGTCGGGATCGAAGCGGCGCAGATCGACGCCGTTGTCGATCACCGTGAGCCGGTCGCGCCGCGCGCCGCCGCAGTCCGCGACATGATCGGCGACGCGCTCGGAGACGGCGATGCGCCCATGCGCGCCGGCCGTCGCGGCCCGCCACAGCCAGCTCATCGGCCGCCGCCGCCGCCACGGATCGACGTTGTGCAGGCTCAGCAGGCGGCGCGGCGCGCCCGCCAGCCAGGCGGCCGACTGGCCGACGAGGTCGCTCTTGACCAGATGGGTATGCACCACGTCGGGCCGCCAGCGCCGGATCAGCGCCACGGCGCGCGTCAGCGCCCGGGGATCCTTCAGCCCGGCGCGGCTGAGCCGGGTCGCCGTCACGCCGCGCGCCGCGACCTCGGCCTCCAGCGGCCCGGGGGTGAAATAGGCGACCTGCGCGCTCCAGCCCCGCGCCGCCGCGCCGTCGAGAAGATCGAGCAGCAGCGTCTCGGCGCCGCCGATGCGCAGGCTGTCGATCACATAGAGCACCCGGCCCGCCATCGCCGCGCCCTCTCAAGCCGCCGCGGCGGCGGGAAGCGGCGCCCTGGCCAGAATCGCCCGGGCCACCGCGTCCCAGGTGAACTCATGGGCCAGCGCCGCGCCGGCGGCGCCCATGCGCTGCGCGACCGCGGGATCGGCGAGCGCGGCGAACAGCGCATCCGCCAGAACCTCGGGCGCGCCTGGCGCCACGCGAAAGCCGTTCTCGCCGTCGTGCACCACATCGCCCACGTCGCCGACCGTGGTCGCCACCACCGGCAGGGCGAAGTGCGCGGCTTCGCAGAACACCACGCCGAACGGCTCCAGCCGCGTCGGCATGCAGAACAGCGAAGCGGCCTGGAAATGGCGCTCGACCTCGACCGGGGGCAGCCGACCCAACGCGACGCAGCCCTCGAGGCCTTCCGCTTCGGGCGGCTTGCAGCCCACGATGGTCAGCGTTGCGTCCGGCAGCCGCGCGCGCAGCAGTCGGAACGCCGCAAGCAGGTCGGGGCCGCCCTTGCGCGCCCAGTCCACGCCGACGAACAGCACGTTGCGCCGGGCGTAGCGCGACAGATCGCGCGACGGCGGCGCGGATGGCGTCACCGAGGCGCCGGCGCCGGCGCGGGAGACGCGCGCCGGCGACACGCCGTAGGTGTCGATCAGCAATTGGCGGATGCAGGAGCCAAAGGTGAAAACATGGTCCGCATGGGCGTAAATCCGCCGCTCGCGCGCAAGCCAGGCCGCCGAGGGCGCGCCGCGGCCATCGTCCCAGACTTCGCCGACGCGCGCCAGCGCCGCATAGTCGGTGTAGACGAAATGCGGAAACCGGTCGGTCGCCGCGTCAAACAACGATTGCGTCTGCAACGAGAACGCATAGTCGCGTGCGCCGATCCAGTTCAGCGCCGCCCTTCGCGCAAGGTTGTCATAGACCACGTTGCGCGTGGCGCGGTAGCGCAGCAGCGCCCGCGTGCGCAGCGCGCCGGGCCCGTATTCGCGCACGGCCCCCAGCACACAGCGCGCCGCAGTGATGCGGTCGCGCCGCATCAGGGGGTCTAGATCGAGCACGTCGAAGGCGAGATCGGGCCGGACGCGCCGCAGGCCGCCCAGCAACCTCTCGTTCGAGCCGGAGAAGCCGCCGCGCCCGACAAGCAGCGCCCTTGGTCCCGGCGCAACTGGCGTCATCGCGGATTGTCTTGCAGCGGCGCTGCGATCGTCGCGCCGATGCGGGGCCGGAACGTCCCTCCAAGCGCCGCCGCGAGCCACGTCGGCAGCCGTCGACGACGCTTGTTGAGCACGCCGCCGACGATGCGCCCGCCGTATCCCTCGATGGCGGCGCGGGCTGCATCCACCGAGTCGGGCGTCGTGCGGTCGGCCTCGGCCACCAGGATCATGCCGTCGACCTCGCGGCACAGGCGCCCGGCGTCCAGCGACTCGAGGATGGGCGGTCCGTCGACCAGGAAAACCCCTGCGTATTGCGAGATGCGGCCGAGGCTGTCGCGGAAGCCCGCCTCGAGCGCCGCGTTCAGCCCGCGCCGCGACAGTTCGACGAGCAGGACTTCGCCCGGCTCCGCGTCGCCCTCGGCGGCGCGCCGGACCGGGGCCAGAGAGCTTGCAGCGCCCTTTGGCGGCGTCGCGCCGGAAGCGCCGACCGCCTCCTCGCCCGCGTCGTCCGCCACCCGCACGAGGCAGACCGGCGTCGAGAACTCCCGCGCGACGAGATCGGCCAGGTTGCGGGCGACGGTCGTTGCGCCCTCGCCGCCCTCGACGCCGCTGACCATGATGATCCACGGACCCTTGAAATCGCGCATCAGCGGCAACAGCGCCTGCGCGACGCCGAACAGTTCGCGACGCGAAGCGCCCAGCTTGATGATCTTGCCAAGCATGCCTTTTGCGCCTCTCATCGGTCCAGCCCCTGCGGGGAGGCGCCCGCAGCCGCCGCGCGCCGGGTCACAATCATCGCATCAGTTCGCATATCGGGGCGCCCTCGCTCTCGTCGACCGCCGAGTGATTTCGGCCAGGACGGGCGCGCCGAGCCGCCGCTCAAACATGCCTGCGGTCAGGATCGTCGGCCGGGAGAAATGCGCCGCCATGCCTGCGGCGAAGCCCAGAGCGCCGCCAAGGATCAGCGACACCAGCAGCCGCACCGATTTCGGCGCGCCGACCGGGTCGATCGGCGGGGTGGCCCGCTCAAGCACCCGGACGCTCCCGAGCGGCGTGCCGCCCTGCGCCGCCTCCGCCGTCACGTCGCGCAGCCGCGCGTCGAATTCGGCGAGCTGCCCCGCCTGCAGATCCGCCGCGCGCTGCAGCGCCGTCAAGTCGGGCAGCACCGCCGCAGCCTCCGACAGCGCCGCAGCGTTGCGCGCAAGCTCGGCGCCGAGATGGGCCAGCCGCGCCTCGACCTCGCCGAACTGCGCGCGCAGCGCGAACACCTCGCCCTCGGCGCGGGCGCGGATCGGATTTGTGGCGATGCGGCCTCCGACTTCGATCTCGGCGGGTTCGTCGGCGACGCTGCGCTGCAGCGCGTCGATCTCGCGTGTCAGCGCCTGCACCGTCGGGTGGCCGCCGCCAAGCGTCGCCGTGGTCGCCTCGCGCTGGGCCGCGAGGGTCACGATCCGGCTCTGCGCCGCCGAGACGACCGGATTACGGTCGAGCGTGCGATATTCGACCACGGTGTCGGGAAGTGTCGCCAGTTCGCTTTCAAGCGACGCGAGGCGCACCGCAAGGCCGGTCTTCAGCGCCTCGTCCTCGGCGATCTGCGACTGCAGGGTCGCCTGCCGCGCGACCAGGATGCCCCGTTCTGTCTCGAAGCTGAGCGGATCGCCGCCGTCGAGCAGGCGGCGCGTCTCGTCGGCGAGACGATCGACGGCCGCCTGCGCCGAGACCAGCCGGCTGCGGTAATAGTCGGCGTCGCGACCGGCGAAGACCGCGTTGCGGCGCTCGAAATACAGGCTTACCAGCGTGTTGGCCATGTCGGCCGCCACCGCCGGGTCGGGATGGCGCACGCGCACGTCCACCATAAGCGTATTGGGGATCAGCCCGACCGAGACCATGCCGCCAAGCGCATCCGCCGCCATAGCCTCAGCTTCCGGCCCAGGGATCATCCCGGGGAAGATGCGCTCGACGCCGAACTCGGCCACAAAGCGCCGACGCAGGTCGCGGTTGGCGATGATCTGCATCTCGGCCCCGACGATCTGCTGCAAGTCGCCTGGATCGGGCGCCCGCACGCCGGGTCCCACCTCGCCGACATCCGGCACGAAAAGATACTCCCGCCCGAGCTTGTAGAGCAGCAGCGTGCGCGCCTCGAACACCGGCGTCATCGTCAGCAGCGCCCAGGCGGCGGCGCCCGCGCAGAGCGCGCCGACCAGCGCCATGCGCCAGAATTGTCTGGCGATGATCTCTGCAAAATCCGATAAGGACGTCATAGTCAGGCTCCCGCAGGCGTACGCATCCGCGACATCACGGCGCGCCGCTATCTTCGCCGCACATCTCTGTGCTACGGAAGCTGCTAACCAGAGGTCAACATGCAAACGCGCCCAAACATCTTCACTATGCGCACCGGCGCCGACGGGCAACAGCGCGGGCGCCTGACAGGGATGTTCGCCGGGCTGATGGCGGCCCTGATCGGCGCCGCCGCAGCCGCCGCAGCCGCCACGCCGAGCTTTCCGGGCGCGGCCGGCTTCGGCGCCACGACGCCGGGGGGCCGCGGCGGACCGGTCGTGGCGGTCACGAGCCTTGCCGACTCCGGACCCGGCACGTTGCGGTGGGCGCTGGAGCAGCTGAGCGGACCGCGCATCGTGATCTTCGCCGTGGAGGGCGAGATCGCCCTGCGCAGCCAGATATCGGCCCGGGGCCGATTGACCTTGCTGGGCCAGGTCGCGCCGGGGGCCGGCGTGGTGGTGGTCGGCGCGCGCATCCGGATCGTGGGCGACGACGCCATCGTGCGGGGCATGCGGATACGGCCCGGCGACGGGCCGGGACAGGACCTTTCCGCGCGGGACGCGCTGACGGTGGGCGGGCGCGGGGCGGTGGCGCGGCGCGTGGTGATCGACAGTTGCTCCTTCGCCTGGGCCACTGACGAAAACGCCTCGGTCTGGGGCAACGTCTCCGACGTCACCTTCTCGAACAACATCGTCGCCGAGGGTCTGGGGCGGTTGAATAAACACGACGGCGGCATGGGCCTCCTGATCAGCCGGGGCGCGCGCCGCGTCTCTGTCCATGGCAACCTTTTTCACAGTAACCGTACGCGAAATCCGCAGGTCGGGAGAGGGGACGAGGTGGAGATCGTCAACAATCTCATCGTCAACCCTGGTATCGGCGGCGTCGAGATCAACACCGCGCCGACCCGCGTCGACGTGCTGGGCAACGTGCTGATCTCCGGTCCCGACACGCGCGGCGCGCCCCATCGGCCCCTGATCGCGCTGCAGGTGCGCGATCCGGGATTTCGGGTGTTCCTGTCGGATAACATAACATCACTCGGTCCGAACGTGGCGCGCGGCCCCAGCGCGGATGTGATCGAGCCTGCGCGCGTCGTGCCCGGGTCGGGCCTGCCCGTTTTGCCAGCGGCCGTCGTGCGCGAGCGTGTGCTGGCGCGCGCGGGCGCGCGCTGGCCGACGCCGGACCCGGTGGACGCGCGGATTCTGGCCGAGGCGGCGGCGGGACGCGGCAAGCTGATCAACACGCCTTCCGAGGCGGGCGACCCGCCGGCGCGGCCGAGCGGCGCGCCGCTGGCGCCGGACCGTGACGGCGACGGAATACCCGACGACGCCGAGCGTGCGATCGGCTCGAATCCGGACATCGCGGATTCCCACATGATCACCCCCGGCTCGCCTTATGCGTTCATCGAGATCTACGCCGAGAGCCTTCGCGCCCCGCGTTGAGGGCGCTTCGGATCGGCTATTCCCAGCCTCATTGCTGAACCAGGGCGAGAATCGCGCTTAACGGGAGCGGATTAGGCTAAAAAAAGCTTTTACATTTTCGGAAATCTTACTAAAATCTTAAGAATGTTGATTGAAGCCGCTGGTGCATAAGCGTGGAGTTTGTGATGAAACATGTTCGTCTGGTCGCCAAGTCAAATCATGGCGCCGTCAATGCAGGCAGTCCGTCGCGCACCATCGCCGCGACCGGCTTTGTGCCGAAGAGCAATACTTTTCACCGCCTTTATAATTTTTTTCTATCCAGTGCGCTTTTTTTACTTGTTCTGCCGTTGTTTATAATTATTTCCA
>Ga0210023_1001771_pt1 | contig 14735 bp, 17 predicted proteins | sample CryGeymeta201524_FD_183987 | JGI IMG/M metagenome (GOLD analysis project Ga0210023, IMG submission 183987) | Groundwater microbial communities from Crystal Geyser aquifers in Utah, USA - Crystal Geyser metaG 2015-24 (SPAdes) (version 2) | ecosystem: Environmental > Aquatic > Deep subsurface >... | reverse complement strand
TTGCCTGCTGGCGCAGCGGCGGCTCCAGATGGCAGCGCTGCAGCAACGCGGCGTCGGCAAAAATGGCAGCCGGTGTGCCATCGGCCACCAGCCGGCCTTCACGCAACACCAGCACGCGGCTGCAGACATCTTGCACCAGGTCGAGATCGTGACTGGCGATCAGGCGGGTGTGCGGCAGCTCGCGCAGCCAATGGATCAGTCGGCGCCGCGCCAGCGGATCCAGCGCGGCGCTGGGCTCGTCGAGCACCAGCACGTCCGGACGCATCGCCAGCACGCCGGCCAGCGCCACCGCGCGCTTTTCGCCACCGGACAAACGGTAGGGTGCGCGCTCGGCCAAATGCGCTGCGCCCACCGCCTCGAGCGTTTGCGCCACACGCAGCGCCACTTCGGAAGCGCTCAGTCCCATGTTATTGGGCCCAAACGCCACGTCGTCGGTCACCGTGGGCATGAACAGTTGATCGTCTGGGTCCTGAAACACCATGCCGACACTGCGGCGCACTTGCTGCACGTTGCCACGGGTCACGACCTGACCGTTGACCACGACCTGACCCTGGGCCGCCTGATGCACACCGTTAAGGTGCAGCAGCAGCGTAGACTTGCCAGCGCCGTTGCTGCCAATGATGCCCACCGCCTCGCCCGCGGCAACGGCAAACGAAACATCGTGCAGCGCTTGCTGCCCATCGGGGTAGGTAAACGCGAGCGTCCGGACTTCAAGCACCGGTACGCTCATGCGGCCACCCGCAATAGTGCAGCGCCCAGCGCCTGCGGCAAATTGACCATGCGCACCAAGATAAAAAAAGCACTGCAGCCCAATAAGAAAAAGGTGTCGTAGCTATCCCAAAAATAGCATTTTGTGACGGGCAGGACACCGTGGAAACCACGCGACAACATGGCGTGGTGAATCCGCTGCGCACGTTGCAGCGCACGCAGCAGCAAATGCCCCAGCAGCGACGCCCACAGCGCCAGCGGCAAGCCACGCAGCGCACCGCCACGCAGCGCATGCGCCAACTGCATGCGCGCGGCCTCGCCCGCGAGCACCTGCGTGTAGCGCTGCAACAGCAGCAACTGCTGTGTCAAGGCCTGCGGCACACCCAAGGCGCGCAAGCCATGGCACAGCGGAAGGACCCCTGTGACGGCCACCAACAGCAAAGTCGCAGATACGGTCAGCACAAAACGGATCACGATCGAGGCCAACGACAACCAGCCCGCGCCGATGTGCAGCCCGCCTGCCAGCGCAACGCTCTGCGTGTCAAACCACGGATTAAACAGACCCACCATCAGCGCAAACGGCGATGCAATCAGCACCTTGCGCAGAATCACGCCGATTGGAATGGCGCCTGCAGCGGCCAGGCTCAGTGGGAACAGCGCCATCGGCAACAGTGCGGTCACGGCATAGCGGTCAAACGACACCACCACGCCAATAAACACCAAGACCGCCAGAATCTTGGCGCGCGGGTCAAGCCGGCCAAGCGGCGTATCGCGCGCGGCATCGTCTTGCAGCGACGTGACGTCGCGTAGCGCCGCATCACGGTCGCACATGCAACCTCAGTCGCTGGCGTCGGCGAATGACCAGGCCAACCAACAGCACGAGCGCAAAAGTCGCTACCCCACCGACGACCCCTGCCAACGATGTCCCGGCGTCCACCGCTGGCCAGGCGGGTCGGCTTGCCTCGGACTGGGTTGGTCCGCCCGCGCTGGGCAGCGCGTAATCCGGCAACAGCACCGTCCTGGCCTGCAACGAAGCCAGCAGCGCGTGCACGCGGGAACCACCGTCGGCAACGTTGGCCTGGCCAGTGACGCGGGCAATCGACCATTCCAGCCCGTCAGGATGGCTGGACGCAAACCACGACAATACGCTGCCCGTCACCACCGCCAACGCCGCAAAACCGGCCAGCCAGCGCGCGCGCACCCGAGTCGGCGGTGTCGCCTGAGCTGGCAACGCAGATCCGGCCAACAAATCCAGACGTGCCTCGCGCACAAACACGATCAGCGCGGCGGTGGCCACGCCTTCAACCAGCCCGATGGCCAGGTGAATCGGTTGCATCAGCAGCAAGAAACTGCTCAACGGCAAGCTGCTGATGCCCGAGAGTTGCGTCTGCAACACGACCCCCAGGGCACCGAGTTGCAAGCCCAACACGGTCGCCAGGGTTGTGATCCACGCGACCCGTTGGCGCGAGGGCTTGTCCCCCGCATGGCGCATCAGTGGCCGGTAAATCAGCGGGTAGGCCACAAAGCAGGTGCATACCCCCATGTTGAACATGTTGGCGCCCAGCGCCAGCAGGCCACCGTCGGCAAAAAACAGCGCCTGCACCGTCAGCACCGACGCAATGGCTATGAAGGCAGCATGCGGCCCGAGCAGAATCGACAACAGCAAGCCGCCACCGATATGGCCACTGGAGCCAGTGCCCGGGATCGTGAAATTGATCATCTGCGCGGCAAAGGCAAACGCCGCCAGCACCCCCATCAGTGGTACCAGGTCCTCACGTTGGTCGCGTTGCAGTCGGCGCGAGGCCGCCACCAGCACCGCGCCAGAAACTGCCCAAAAAGTCGCCCCGACAACAGGGGAAAGTAAGGCGTCTGCCATGTGCATCGGGGACTCTCTTTCAGTATGACGATTTTTTTTATTGTATGAACGTCAAACTGACTCTTTTCTGACAATTGTCAGGCCATTGCATGACTCAAGCCTCTTCGCCAATCACCAGTTGCCTGTCCGATGCAAAACGGTAAGCCGGAATCACCAGGTTGGCCGGCGCCGGGCCGTCGTCAAACACCCGCCCGGCCAGGTCGTATTGCGAGGCGTGACAAGGGCAGATAAAACCCTTGCCTTCGCTGAGGTAGGGCATGCAGCCCTGGTGCGTGCACAGACCCATGGCGACAAAAAACTCGGGACGGATAGAGCGGTGCGGGTTGCGACAAGCAGCTGGTTGCACCGATTCCTTGGACTGCGCGTCGGTCAACTCCGCTTCTTTCTTGGACAAGGTGGCCAGATCTGCGGCGCTGCGGCGCAACACCCAGACCGGTTTATCCTGCCAGTTCAACGTCAGCAGCTTGCCCTCGGGCAGGCTCGACAAATCCACCGCCAAGGGATCACCCTGCGGATACGGCTTGTCGCCTTTCCATGGCCAGATCGAGATTTTGCTGGCCGCCGTGGCCGCAGCAGCAGCGCCCAGACCAGCCAGCACCACCGCGCGGCGCTGTTTGGGGAAATGTCCTGGCTTCATCGTTGTGTCTCCTTTGAGCGGTCATGGAAAATCGGGGTTGCACCCTCAAAACGGCCACAGTTTAGCCAGCGACAATAGCGCCACCATGAATCCTGTTTACACCCTCACCTTGTCATGCCCGGACCGCCTGGGCCTGGTTCACGCCTTGTCGGGCTTTTTGCTCGAACGCAGTGGCAATATTGAAGAAGCCGCGCAGTACAACGACACCAGCACCGGCCTGTTTTTCATGCGCGTGCAGTTTGCCTGTTCCAAGCTCGGTTTTGACGAGCTCAAAAGCCAGCTGACCGACTTTGCCGCGCCGTACCAGATGCAATGGCATCTGCGCGCGCAGGCGCAGCCGATGCGTACCGTGATTCTGGTCAGCAAAGAAGGCCACTGCCTCAATGACTTGCTGTTCCGCTGGAAAAGCGGCCTGCTGCCGCTGGACATTCGCGCCATCATCAGCAACCACCGCGACTTTTACCAACTCGCAGCCAGCTACAACGTGCCGTTTCACCATTTACCGGTAACCGCAGCGACCAAGGCGCAGGTGGAATCGCGCCAGATGGAGATCATTAGCAGTGAAGGCGCCGAACTGGTGGTGCTGGCGCGCTACATGCAGATACTGAGCAACGACTTGTGCCAACAGCTGGCCGGGCGCGCCATCAACATTCACCATTCATTCTTGCCAAGCTTCAAGGGTGCGAAACCGTACTACCAGGCGCACGACCGGGGCGTCAAACTGATTGGCGCCACCGCCCACTACGTCACCGCCGACCTGGACGAAGGCCCGATCATCGAGCAGGACGTGGCCCGCGTCGACCACAGCAAGACGGTCGAAGATTTGACCGCCCTGGGTCGCGATACCGAAAGCCAGGTGCTGGCACGCGCCGTCAAATGGCACAGCGAACACCGCGTGCTGATCAACGGCCACAAGACGGTGATTTTCAAGTAGACATCAACAAGCCATGGTTTCACCCAGACGAACCGCAGCGCCCGGTTGCCACGCCGGGTTGAACTGCAGCGGCGCCTTGGGAAACAGCATGACCACAGTAGAGCCCAGCAGAAAGCGCCCCATCTCGTCACCCTGTTTGAATTCAATGCACTTTTTTTCATAGCACACATCCAACAGCTTGCCAGCGCGTGGGTTGTTGACGATGCCATGCCAGGTGGTGGCCATGCTGCCGACAATGGTGGCGCCGACCAGTACCAGCACAAACGGCCCAGCGCCGTTGGGACGTTCGAAGACGCAGACCAGGCGTTCATTGCGGGCAAACAGACCCGGCACGCCACGCGCCGTGGTGGGGTTCACCGAAAACAGGTCGCCTGGCACATAAATCGTGCGCGTGAGCCGCCCGGCGCACGGCATGTGAATGCGATGGTAATCCCGCGGGCTCAGGTACAGCGTGGCGAAATGGCCGTTGTCAAACTGCGCGGCCAGCGCGGCGTCACCCCCCACGAGCGCGACACTGCTGTAGTGGTGGCCTTTGGCCTGAAAAATCTGTTGTCCGTCAATGCGGCCGAACTGGCTGATGGCGCCGTCGACCGGACAAATCAAATCAGCCTGCGCCAGCGGCCGTGCGTCGTCCTTCAAGGCCCGGGTGAAAAAATCATTAAATGTGGCGTAGCTGGCGATGTCGGGGTTAGCCGCTTCCGCCATGTTGACCCGATAGCGCTGGACAAACCAGGCGACCAGGCGGGTGGTGAGCGCGCCCCCTTGCGCGCGCGCGATCCGCCCGGCCAGCAACGTGAGCGCTTGTTTGGGTAGCAGGTATTGCGGCAGAACCGCCAGATGATCAGACATGGTGGGCAGGGATTCTACGCAGTGCTTTTGACCCATCCGGTGCCAAAATGAACGCCATGGCCGCTGCACGCATTCCCCCCATCCAGTGTTTGCTCACCTTTGAGGCGCTGGCGCGCCTGCGCAGCGTGACACAAACATCCGACGAACTGTGCGTGACCCCCAGCGCGGTCAGTCACCGCGTCAAGCAGCTTGAGCAAATCATCGGCACCAAACTGTTCGGACGCGCTGATTTTTCGCTCACCACCGAAGGCATTGAGTACCTGGCGCATGTGCGCGAGGGACTGTTGATGTTGCAGCGGTTTCCCAGCTCTGCCGCTGCCCCTGGCAAACGCAAGCTGCGCCTGGCCACGACGCCAACCTTTGCCCGCTCGATGCTGATCCCGCGCCTGCGTCAGTTCACCGAGGCTTACCCCGAGATTGACCTGACGCTGCAGATTTCGATTCCGCTGCTCGACGTGGTGGCCGAAGACGCCGACCTGATGATTCGCTACGGCACCGGCCGCTACGCTGACGTGGAGCACATCTGCATCCTCAAGGACGAGGTCACACCGCTGGCCAGTCCGGGGTTTGTCCGCGAACACGGGCCTTTTGAAGTGGCCCAGGACCTCGAAGGCGAGGCGCTGCTGCGCAGCCCGCTGGAGCCCTGGCGCACCTGGTTTGCCGCCAATCACCTCGACTGGCCCGAGCCGGTGGACGGCTCCCAGTTCAACGACGTCGGCCTGATGTGCGACGGCGCTGCCGCCGGCATGGGCATCGCGCTGATCCGGATGAAGCTGGCCGTGCCCTGGCTGGAAAACGGCTCACTGGTGCGCTTGGGTACCAGTGACACATTTACCAGCAACATCCCCAGCCCCCATTCGCACTACCTGTGCTGGCGAACCGGCATGATGGAACGCTGGGAATGCGTCGCCTTTGTCGATTGGCTGAAACAGAGCGTGTCTTAGAAATTTACAAGAAATCAGGCTCTAGCCCTTGTAGAACAAGCGCAAGCAGCTATTTTTTCTGTAACACCCCTGGATTTCAAACGTCTTTCAAAATTTGCTCACGCCACCGGCCCGCGCTTGCCCGTACAGTGGCGGCTCTGATTCTCCGATTGCACAAGGACTCGCCATGAACGCCCCACTGCCTCACACCGCCACCGATTTGCTCTCAAATGCCGAGCGTCAAGCGCAGGTTATCCAGGCGCTACAAGCCAGGTGTCCGGCACACATTTTTCTGTGGAACAGCGAAGACACCACGCCTTACGAGTGCGACGGTCTGACAGCGTACCGCCAGCGCCCTTTGGCAGTGGCCCTGCCAGAAGATGAAGCCCAACTGCAGGCAGTACTGCAAACCTGTCATGCACTGGACGTGCCAGTGGTGGCGCGCGGTGCCGGCACCGGCTTGTCGGGCGGTGCCTTGCCACACGCGCGCGGCGTGACGCTGTCACTGGCACGTTTTAACAAGATCCTCAAGGTCGACGCGCTGGCGCGCACGGCGGTAGTGCAATCTGGCGTGCGCAATCTGGCCATCAGCGAGGCCGCCGCACCCCTGGGCCTGTATTACGCGCCCGACCCGAGCAGCCAAATTGCCTGCACCATTGGCGGTAACGTGGCGGAAAACTCGGGCGGCGTGCACTGCCTGAAGTACGGGCTGACGCTGCACAACATACTCAAGATCAGGGGCTTCACCATGGCGGGTGAGCCGGTCACCTTTGGCTCGGACGCGCTCGATGCGCCCGGCTACGACCTGCTCAGCGTCGTCATTGGCAGCGAAGGGATGCTTGCCATCGTCACCGAGGTCACCGTCAAACTGATTCCCAAGCCGATGCTGGCGCGCTGCATCATGGCCAGCTTTGACAACATCCCGCAAGCGGGCGATGCGGTGGCGGCTGTAATCGCCGCGGGCATCATCCCGGCCGGGCTGGAGATGATGGACAAGCCCATGACGGCAGCGGTGGAAGACTATGTCCATGCCGGTTACGACCTCGATGCTGCGGCCATCCTGCTGTGCGAGAGCGACGGCACTCCGGAAGAAGTTGAAGAAGAAATTGGCCGCATGAGCGAGGTACTGCGGGTGGCAGGCGCTACCAAAATTGCAGTAAGCCAGAGCGAGCAGGAGCGCATGACTTTCTGGAGTGGGCGCAAGAACGCTTTCCCCGCCAGTGGCCGCATCAGCCCGGATTACATGTGCATGGACTCAACCATCCCGCGCAAGCGTGTGGCCGACATCCTGCTGGCGATTGCCGAGATGGAAAAGAAATACGCGCTGCGCTGCGCCAACGTGTTTCACGCCGGTGACGGCAACCTGCACCCGTTGATTCTGTTTGACGCCAATGAGACCGACCAGTTGCATCGTGCCGAGTTGTTTGGTGCCGAGATTCTGGAAACCAGCGTCACCATGGGCGGCACGGTGACCGGCGAGCACGGTGTCGGCGTGGAAAAGCTCAACAGCATGTGCGTGCAGTTCAGCGCCGCGGAGAACGAGCAGTTCTTTGGTGTCAAGCGTGCGTTTGACCCGCGTCAGTTGCTCAACCCCGGCAAGGTGATCCCGACGCTGCAGCGCTGCGCTGAATATGGTCGTATGCTGGTGCGCGGCGGCCAGCTCAGTCACCCCAACATACCCCGTTTTTAGTAGCTGACCATGCAAGGATTACAAGGGCTGGCGTGGCTTTTGGCTATGCAGTCGCTGGGGGAGATCCTGTCGCGTGCGCTGGCGCTGCCAGTGCCCGGGCCGGTGCTGGGCATGCTGCTGCTGTTGCTGGCGTTGCGCTGGCCTGTAGTGCGTGAACCGGTTGCGATATGCGCAGGCTTTTTGCTGTCGCATTTGTCCTTGCTGTTTGTGCCGGTGGGTGTGGGCGTGATGACGCATCTGGGCTTGCTCGGGCAATACGGCTTGCGCATGCTGGTGGTCATCGTGCTATCGACCTGGCTGGGCTTGGCCGTGACCGCGTTGACGCTGCGGTATTTCAGCCGGGGTCGCGATGCCTAAGTTCGTCGAACTCTGGATTTACCTTTCGGCCACGCCGCTTTTTGGCCTGACGGCCACACTGGTGGTTTACGTGCTGGCGCAGGCCGCCTATGCCCGGCTGGGGCAAGCCGCCTGGGCCAATCCGGTGCTGTGGTCGGTGGTGACGCTGGCGACACTGCTCACATTCAGCGGGGTCGATTACCCCACGTACTTCTCGGGCGCGCAATTTATCCATTTTCTTCTGGGGCCGACGGTCGTCGCACTCGGTTGGCCCTTGTGGGAACGTCGCCATGAACTTCGACATCGATGGTGCGCACTGCTGCTGGCGGCGCTGGCCGGAGGCTTTGTCGCCAGCGCCAGCGCGCTGCTGATGGGTTGGGCGGTCGGCCTGCCGCACGACGTGGTGCTGTCGTTGGCACCGAAATCGGTCACTGCGCCGGTGGCGATGGGCATTGCCGAACGCATTGGCGGTATTCCGGCGCTGGCAGCCGTGTTTGCGGTGGTGACAGGCATGGTCGGCGCATTGAGCGGCAAGGCCTTGTTTGCCCTGCTGCATATTGACACCAGTGCAGCGGGTTGGATGGCGCGCGGCTTCGCCATGGGCACCGCCGCACATGGCATCGGTGCAGCGCGCGCCTTGCAGGTCAACGCCGATGCCGGTGCCTACGCCGGGCTGGCGCTGGGATTGCAGGTGGTGCTCGCGGCGTTGCTGATTCCGTTGTTGCTGCGCTGGATGTAGTTGGCGGTCAGATCGTTCGGACAATGCGTTTGGCCGGCTCTTCGTCGTTCATGACCTGTTGCGCCCAGTCTTCGAGCTTGCCAGTATCGGCACGCAGGATTTCCTGCTTGACCGCCAAAATTTGGGCTGGATGCATTGAAAAGCTGCGCAAGCCCATGCCCAGCAGCAAGCGGGTCATGCTGACATCGCCAGCCATCTCGCCGCAAACGCTCACCGGTTTGCCTTGGGCCTGGGCTTCCGACAGTGTGTTGGCAATCAACTGCAAAACCGCCGGATGCAAGGGATCGTACAGGTGCGCCACCGACTCGTCAGCGCGGTCGATGGCCAGCGTGTACTGAATCAGGTCGTTGGTGCCGATTGACAAAAAGTCAAAGTACTTCAGAAACAACTTCAGCGTCAACGCCGCCGCCGGAATTTCGATCATGGCGCCAATCTTCAGTGGTCCGTAGGTGACGCCGCGGTTGTCGAGCTGCACCCGCGCGTGGTCGATGAGCGAGACGGTCTGGCGAATCTCGCTGGCGTGCACCAGCATCGGGATCAGCAGCTGCACAGGGCCGTGCGCGGCTGCGCGCAAAATGGCCCGCAGCTGGGTCAGGAACATGGCCGGCTCGGTCAGGCTCCAGCGGATCGCACGCAGACCCAGCGCCGGATTCAGGTGCGCCATGTCGCGTGCCGATTCGTCGAGTGGTTTGTCGGCACCAATGTCCACCGTGCGGATCGTCACCGGCAGACCCTGCATGCCCTCCACCGCGCGCCGGTAGGCCAGGTATTGCTCATCCTCGTTGGGCAACTTGCCGTGGCGGCCCATGAACAGGAATTCGCTGCGAAACAGCCCGACACCTACCGCGCCCGCGGCAATCGCGCCAGCTGCGTCGTCGGGCATTTCTATATTGGCCAGCAACTCAATTTTTTGCCCGTCCAGGGTAACTGCCGGGGTATGCAACAGACGTGCAAGGCGACCACGCGCCAACTCACCTTGTCGTTGCCTGAAACCGTACTCGGCCAGGATGATGGCCGACGGGTCAACGACGACCACGCCGGCGTCACCGTCGATGATGACCCAGTCGTCCTGGCGCAGCAATTGGCTGGCCAGTCGCGCACCAACCACCGCCGGGATATCGAGGCTGCGCGCCACGATGGCGGTGTGCGAGGTCTTGCCACCCACGTCGGTGATGAAGCCGGCAAACACGCTTTGCTTGAACTGCAGCATGTCGGCCGGTGAGAGGTCGTGCGCGACCAAAATCAGCGGCACGTCCACCGTGTCGTCGAGCAGTAATTCTTGCTGGGATGCTTTGCGCGTCACGCGCGCCAGCGGCTGCACCAGGGGCGACGAAACGCCGCGCATGGCACGCAGAATGCGCTCGGTGATTTGTTCCAGATCGGCCTTGCGCTCACGCAGGTAGTCGTCCTGCATCTCGTCAAACTGACGGGCGATCACTTCAAGCTGGCTGGTCAGCGCCCATTCGGCGTTGTAAAGCCGGTCTTTGATCCAGTGCCGGACGCCTTGGGCCAGCTCTTCGTCCTGCAACAGCATCAAATGCACCTCAAGCAATGCGGCCAATTCGTGCGGCGTCTCCTTGGGCCCCATCTGGGCGATGCTTTCTTGCAGACGGTGAATTTCTGCAACCACCGCATCGCGGCCGTCACGCACCCGATTGAGCTCGGCTTGGACCTGCGTGGCATCGATGAAGTAGTGCGCTACCTCCAGCCGACTCGACGCCACCAACACCGCGCGGCCAATCGCGATGCCGCGGGCTACCGGTAAACCATGAATCGAAAAAGTCATGCGCGACCTACCACGCTGTTGCGTTTCAAGCGCACCTTACTCCCCCTCACCAAACTTGTCGTTGATCAGCGCCAACAGGGCCTGCATTGCTTCTTGCTCGCGCTCACCACTGGTTTCCACGTCAACCTCGATGCCCATACCGGCGGCAAGCATCATGACGCCCATGATGCTTTTGGCGTTGACGCGGCGCTCGCCACGCGACATCCAGACCTCACAAGGAAAACTCCCGGCCAGTTTGGTTAACTTGGCCGAGGCCCGCGCGTGCAGACCCAATTTATTGCTGATGGTCGTAGTTGTTTTGATCATGGGTCTTGCGACGTTGGTTCTGGGGTGCTGTGACCGCCACCTGCATGACACCTTGGGTGCCACCGGCCAGCGTGCGCGTTACCAAAGCGTCGAGCGATTCGTGGCGGTAGGTGACTGCACGCAACAACATGGGCAAGTTGACACCAGCGATCAGTCGCGAGTTCACGCCGTCAACCAGTTTTTGGGCGACGTTGCAGGGCGTTGCACCGAACAAGTCCGTCAGCACCAGCGTCTGGGGTCGACCCAACAAGGCCATCATGGTGCGCGCACCTTGTAACGTTTCATCGGTCGGTATGTTGGGCTGGACGTCGAACACCGCCACTGCGGCTGCAGCATCGGGAAAAACGTGGAGCACACATTGCCGCAGGGCGTTGGCCAGCGGAGCGTGGGCGATGATAAAAATGCCTGTATTCATGGAGTTGGCAAGTACCTGCAACGTCTCATTGTTGATGGGTACTGCAAGTCGCTGATTGGGATCAGTTGCGATTATGACTTTGCGTCTACCCTGTCACCGCACCCGGCGACATTACTGCAATGCGCCGAAAACCTTTTTTAACAGCGCACTGCCGGTACCCACCGGGTCCTGGCGAATTTTCTTTTCTTCTTCGCCAATCATGAAGTAAAGGCCGTCGAGCGCCTTGGACGTCACGTAACGTTCAATGCTGATCGCTTCACCTTTAAGCAGTCCCATGCCTGCGGCCTTGCCAGCAACCTGGTTGTATTTTTCGGCCAGGTTGACCTGCGTCGTTGCCTTCTTGACGACCGGCAAAAACTTGTCACCCAGGGGTTGGCGCGTCTTGTCAACAAAAAATTGAGTCACCGCGGTGTCACCGCCGCTCAGGATGGCTTTAGCGTCTTGAACATTCATGGACTTGACTGCGCCGATCAGCATGTCACGCGCCATGGGCACCGCTGCCTCAGCGGCGCGGTTCATGGCGTGGACCAGTTCGTCAAGCCGCGCACCTTGGCCGAGGGTCCGCAGCAGACCAGAGGCGTTCTGCAGATACTTTGGCAAACCGATTCGTACACGAGCATCACCCAAAAAACCGTCAGGACGACCCAGCAGATCGACCGCAGCGCGCGCACCCTTGTCCAACGCAGCCCTGAGACCTTGCGTCGCCTGCGCGTTACTCAGCTCACCCAGGGTTAGCGCGTAACCACTGACCGGCAGCAACGTGCCAACGCCGCTTGCTGCAAGTGTCAACAGAGAATTAAAATGACGACGGTTCATGCTGCCCCTCAAAGATGGTTGAAGGTCGCATCCTAACCAAAAACTTCAGCAACTGGCCAAATTACTTCCCACGGAAGTCATCGTGACAAGCCTTGCACGCGCCGCCGGTGGCGTTGACAGCGGTCTTGATGGCATCAAGATCACCCGACTTGGCGGTTACAGCCAATTTGGCCATTTCTGCTTGCATCTTGCCAGCAAGGTCATCAAATCTGGCCTTGTCAGACCAAATCTCGGCCTTGGCGCGGGTTTCGCCCTTGTCGGTCCCTGGACCAAAACCGGCCCAGGGCAATTTGCTGACAAATTCAGCGGTGGTGGCACTGTCAGCGGCGACCTTGGCGTCAAACGGTACTTTGCCTTGCGCCATGGCGGCCACACGACCAAAATTTTGGGCCATCACAAATAACGCACTTTTGCGGTACTTGATAGCATCTTCGGCTTTGGCGAATTGTGCCGAGGCTGGCGCCGTAAAAGCAAGTGCAAGACCTGACACAACAAAGGCAGTTAGTTTTTTCATAAGATGAATGTCAAAGTTACACTGGAAGTTGAATGGCTTTGTAGTCTATTGTCTTTGTAATGGCCGTCAAAATAGTAGGGGAAAATATGATCCATTCGGTGCGCGTCTGGGATGCGCCCACGCGTTTGTTCCATTGGGCGTTGGTATTTTGTGTCATCGGTCTGGTCACCACGGCGCAGATCGGCGGCGCGGCCATGCAATGGCATTTCAGACTGGGCTACGGCGTCTTGAGCTTGCTGTTGTTCCGCCTGGTTTGGGGGTTTGTCGGCGGTTACTGGTCGCGCTTTGGTTCTTTTCTTTTTGGCCCAAGGCAGGTGGTGGACTATTTGCGTGGCCAGGGTGACCCACAGCTTGGTGTTGGCCACAACCCTCTGGGTGCGCTGTCGGTGTTTGCCATGCTGTTTTTTTTGTTGCTGCAAGTATGTTCTGGACTGATGAGTGACGATGAGATCGCAGCGACTGGACCCTTGGTTCGGTACGTGTCATCAGAGTGGGTCAACCAGGCAACTTTTTATCACAAGAATGTTGGCAAAGTTATCATTCTGACGCTTGTTGCAACGCACTTGCTTGCAATCGCTTTTTACTTTTTCAAGAAACGTGACAATCTTGTTCGTGCCATGCTCAGGGGTGACAAAACGCTACCTTTTCACGCCAAGGCTTCAGAGGATGGTCGTGCCAAGCGCCTGTTGGGGCTGGTCATCTTCACAATCGGGGTCGTGCTGGTCAGCGCAGGGGTGGCTTGGCTCGACGCGTGAACATTTGTTGCTTCTCTGAGCGGGCACCCCATCAACAGACAAACCGATGACGCAGAACCAATTCACCATTGAACACGCCACCGTGGCCAACGCGGTCAACGCCGCGCGAGCGCTGTTCGTCGAATACGCTGACAGTCTGGATGTCAGTCTATGTTTCCAGAATTTTGACACCGAATTGGCCAGCCTGCCCGCAGACTATGCACCACCGCGCGGCGCATTGCTCGTTGCAAGGTCTGGCAACGATTGGGTAGGCTGTTGTGCCCTTCGCCCGCTCGACGCGGTGGACTATCCCAACGCGAGTGAGATGAAACGCCTCTACGTTCGACCGCATTGCAGAGGGTGGGGTGTCGGGCGCGCGCTGGCCGAAGCGATTTTGGACGCCGCGCGCGCCGCTGGATACAGCTACGTCCTGCTAGACACCTTGAGCGACATGGAAAGTGCGCGCGCACTCTACGAAGACCTTGGTTTTGCCGAAATTGCGCCCTACTATCACAACCCGATTGCGGGCGCGCATTACCTGATGGCTACACTGTAGGCTGCACCATGCACAGCAGCGTTTGCACGCCCGGCGCGGCGCACTCAGGCTGTCGCCTGGGCCAGCATGGTTTGAGCGTCGCTGACCTCAAATTTGCCGGCAGCTTCGACGTTCAAGGTAACGACCTTGCCGTTCTTGACCAGCATCGAGTAGCGGTTGCTACGCAGCCCGAGCCCTTTGCCGGTCAGGTCCAGAGTCAGGCCGGTGGCTTTTGCAAATACAGCGTCGCCGTCGGCCAACATGCGCACCTTGCCCGCGGTTTTTTGGTCGCGTGCCCATGCGCCCATCACGAACGCGTCGTTAACGCTGACGCACCAGATTTCGTCAACGCCTGCCGCCCTGAGGGACGCCGCATTTTCAACATACCCGGGGACATGCTTGGCCGAGCAGGTTGGTGTAAAAGCGCCGGGAACAGCAAAAAGGGCGATGGTTTTGTTGGTGGTAGCCGCTGCCACATCCACCGGGTTGGGACCGAGGCTGCAGCCGCCGCCTTCCACTTCCGAATATTCCATCAACGTCACCGCGGGCAAACTGTCACCAATCTTGATCATGAAAAGCTCCTTAAGGGGAAATAAAAGCTGAAACAAAAACGGCCCACATTGTGAGCCGTTTTCAATGGGTTTGCAGTGCGTGCACTGCAATCGCTTACACCAGAGCCGCCCTTTGAACCAAGCGGGTTGCAACCCAGTTTTTGGTTTTCGAAATCGGGCGGCTTTCGGTGATCTCGATGATGTCACCGAGTTTGAACTCGCTTTTTTCGTCGTGCGCGTGGTACTTGCTGGACTTGCCAACAATCTTGCCGTAAAGCTCGTGCTTGACACGGCGCTCGATCAAGACGGTGACCGTCTTGGCGCGTTTGTCACTGACCACCTTGCCAACCAAGGTGCGCTTGAGGGATTTTTTAGCTTCCGTCATT
>Ga0210023_1001769_pt1 | contig 14745 bp, 12 predicted proteins | sample CryGeymeta201524_FD_183987 | JGI IMG/M metagenome (GOLD analysis project Ga0210023, IMG submission 183987) | Groundwater microbial communities from Crystal Geyser aquifers in Utah, USA - Crystal Geyser metaG 2015-24 (SPAdes) (version 2) | ecosystem: Environmental > Aquatic > Deep subsurface >... | reverse complement strand
AAGACGGCTCCGTAATCCGCATCTACTACGACAAGCGTCGTTACTACAAAGAATTGCGCGAGCTGTTCGAAACCCTGGAGCGCGAGATCCTGCGCATCATCGGCCAGCAGCCAGAATCGGCAAAGGTCATAAAGCTGCGATAGCAGGTTGCTCAGTAAAGCTGCTCAACGGGGGGACGATTTCGGCCAGTTGGAAATTTCTGTCTCTGGCCTTCTGCCAGCTTTCGCCCCAAGGGGACGGGGAATTAATCCGCAAAGTTTAAATCACACCGCCTGCTTAATCAGATCAAACACCACCCGTGCAAACCCTTTAGCCACCTCCGGGTTAGACAGAATTTGCAGCATCTGCTTCTGATGCGCCTCACTGCTGTCCATCACCGCATTGTCAAGCGCTTTGGGGAAATCACCCAGCATTGCCTGCTCGGGGGTATTGTTCTGGATCTGATCCATAACGCTCTTGTTTTCGCGCACTTTGTCGCGAATGGTGTAGGCATAATTGACCAGGTCATTCTCGGTCAGACCATCGGTCATAAAGAGTTCGTTGAGCCGCGCCAATATCTGCGACAGGAACTCTTCCTTCTTATCTTTCGCCTTGCCTGAACCAAGGTCGCTGCCTGGCTTCAGACCATAGGCCTCCTCGGTCTCCATCACAATATCCTGCTCGCGGATCTTGGAGAGCCGATAGTGACTGAGAGCAACATTGCTCAGATCAATTTCATCATCGTCATCCAGTTTCTCGCGCAGCAGCGGCCGCAGGTGTCGGGCATAGAGAGCGAGCTTCTCAAGATTTTTGTCGTTGTAATCGACGATCTGCGACATGAACTCGTAGAACCGGGTAAAGCTGCCAAGGTCTTTCTTGAAGATCTCCAACCGGTCCTTTTCCTTCTTGCACTCCTTGAAGCTCTTTTCCGCATTGGCGGTCAGTACCGCATCACCGGTCTTCTTGGTGCGCTCGTACATTTGTTTGGCGGTTTTGTAGGCATCGATTGCCAGCTTGTAACGCCCCCGCCAGCGTTCGACCGCCGGTTTGCAGATATTGCTGATCGCTGCGCTGCTCTTGTTCTTGGCAAAGAAGGCAACGGCGAATTGCTCCACTTCCTGCCAGGTAAAGATTCCTTCGGCGCGCAGCTTGTCGAACAGATCAAAGACCAGATCGGGATCGGAGACATCCGCCAATTCGGCTGTCTGGAAATATGGCAAGAAGGAATCAAGAATGTCCTGTGGATCGTTGAAGAAGTCGAGGACGAAGGTGCCGCTTTCGGCCTTGCCGGGATAGGTGCGGTTGAGGCGCGAGAGGGTCTGCACGCACTCGACGCCGTACAATTTTTTATCGACATACATGGCGCAAAGCTTCGGCTGGTCAAAGCCGGTCTGGAACTTGTTGGCAACCAGCATCACCTGAAACTCATCGGTGTCGAAGGCCTTGCGCATATCGCGCCTCTTGAGGCCGGGATTCATGCTGTGCTCGGTGAACTTTTCGCCGACCAGCCCAGTGGCGTTCGGATCGCTGTCACTGAAGGTCACCTCACCGGAGAAAGCGACCAGGGCACTGATGCCGCTATACCCCTTACGGGCGATGTACTTGTCGAACTCCTTCTTGTAGCGCACCACTTCCTTACGCGAGCTGGTCACCACCATCGCCTTGGCCTGGCCGCCGAGCAGGCCGATGATGTTGTCCTTGAAGTGCTCGACGATCACCTGCACCTTCTGCGCGATATTGTAATCGTGCAGCCGCACCCACTGGTTGAGCTTGACCGTCGCTTTCTTGCTGTCGACCTCTTCGTCTTTGGCTTGAATCCTCTGCGCCAGATTGTAGGCGACCTTGTAGTTGGTGTAGTTCTTCAACACATCGAGGATGAAGCCCTCTTCGATCGCCTGGCGCATCGAGTAAACGTGAAACGCTTCGGGCAGATTCTTTTTCGATGGCGGCAGACTCGGATCGGGCAGACGGCCGAACAGCTCAAGGGTTTTCGGCTTCGGTGTCGCGGTAAACGCGAAGTAGCTCAAGTTGTCGCTGGCACGTCGAGCGGCGACGGTGGCATCGAGGATATCTTCCGAGGTGAACTCGACATCGCCACCGTCATCTTTGTCGGTGTTCTCGGCCAGCAGCACCTCTTTCAACTGCCGGGCAGTCGAGCCGGTCTGCGACGAGTGTGCCTCGTCGGCGATGATCGCGTAGCGACGCTCCTTGAGGCTGACGCTGTTCTCAATTGCCTGGAGCACAAAGGGGAAGGTCTGGATAGTGACAATGATGATCGGCTGGGAACTCTCCAGCGCCTTCGCCAGCTTTTCCGACTTCGAGCCTTCGCCGACGTCGCGGTTGATCCGCCCCACCACCCCGTCGGCATGTTCAAATTGATAGATGGTGTCCTGCAACTGATCATCGAGCACGGTGCGGTCGGTGACGACGATCACCGAATGGAACTGTTTATCACCAGTCTCTGTATAGAGGGATGAAAGCTGATGAGCGGTCCAGGCGATGGAGTTCGACTTGCCCGAACCGGCGCTGTGCTGAATCAGGTATTTCTGCCCCGGCCCTTCCTCGCGGGCGGCATCAAGCAGACGGTTGACCACATCCCACTGGTGGTAACGGGGGAAGATCAGCGTCTCTTTCTTGTACTTTTTGCCCTGCCAGTCTTCCTTCTCTTCGATCTGGAGATGCACATAGCGAGCGAGGATCTTCAGCAGGTTGTCGGGCAGCAGCACCTCGTTCCAAAGATAGCTGGTGGCGTATTCGTTCGGATCATCCGGTACATCGTTGCCAGCCGCGCCTTCTTCGGTTCCTTTATTGAACGGCAGGAAGAAGGTATCGCCCCCCTCTAACCGGGTCGCCATATAGACTTCGTACTGGCTGACGGCAAAGTGAACCAGCGCTCCGCGCTTGAAGGTCAACAGCGGCTCCGCCTTCCTGGTCACCGGGTCTTTCGGCAGGCGGGTGTACTTGTATTGCTTAATGGCGTTTTCGACGGCCTGTTTGAACTCCGACTTCAACTCCAGCGTGGCGATCGGCAGGCCGTTGACGAACAACACCAGGTCGATGCGTAAAGCCTGGGCTTTTTTGCCCGCCTGTTCCTCGCTTCCGGACAGATGTTCTACGCTGGCATAGGGGCTGTAGACCAGCTCCGGCACGATGCGCAGGCGGTTCTTCTCGTAGCGGGCAATTGTATCGGGATTGAGATCGTGCTCCGGCTTGAATTGGCAGAGCTTGAAGCGGGCACCGCGATCACGCAGCTCATGGCGCAATACACCGAGGGTGCCGAAGGTGCGCAGGTCACGGTCGGCGGCATTGGGGTCGGCCTTGCCCAGCTGGCTGGCGACTTTTTCGAGGAGGTGTTTTTCGGGATTCTGCGGATAGAGTTTACAGTATTTCTGCCACTGCTCGTCCTGGGTGTCCTGCACGAAACCGAGCATATCTTCTTCGTACAGGGCCAGTTTGCGGTTGTAGCCGTCGGGTGTTCCGATCAACCAGCCGTTAGCCATCATCTGGTTGATGATGTCGTTCTGGAAAACCTGTTCGTTGGATTTGTTGGACACAGCTACTCCCTACTGGTACTTAAGCAATATCAATGGCACCACGTTTGTCACTGACAGCTTCCCCGGTCTTCAACCTTTCCGTCAAAGCAGCAAGCATGTCATCAAATTTCTCTGGATTCTTGTCATGCAATTTTTGAAGATTTATCAGTTTCCAGCTAATCGCCGGTAGCGCCTGAATCTCCGGGATGTTGAGACAATCCCAATCAGGGGTCAAACGGTGAATTGAAAGCAGGAATGCGCGTTCTTCCTCGTCAAGCGCAGCAGGCAATTCTGTAAACAATCGCTCCCTGGTCTTTTCAAGCTCTTTAAGACTGACATCCCGAGTCGTCATTCCGATGAACTCTTTTTCGTAGGCATCTGAAAGATTCTGGGCTTGAGGTGGCAACAGTTCATGCATGGGGCGATTGTGCCCGGCCAGATAAACAACGAACGCCCGGCGCATACGCTGAGTGATACCACCATGTTCATTGAGCAGCATAATGTCAAAAAGGTCGCGCGGATGTTGTCGATCCAAGGCCGCCACCAACTTACTGGCGTAAAGTTCATCAATATCGAGCATTGGAACCTCAAGCTCCCGCTCAAACATTTTCTCGGCTCCCTCAGTCAGGCTCCCCTCAATAACCGGGTAAACCGAACCCCGAAACACATGATTTACCTCAATCTTGACCCGGATATCGCCGCGACTGACAAACAGTTTCGTCTCCTGAGCAGAGCCGGAAGTCGTTCTTTGAATCCTTACGCCCAATCGAGCTTTCAGCTCTGTGGCAATCTTCCTCAAGCTGTTCTCAATCGCAGCAAGAGCCGCAGTCCTGTCAGGTACTTGCGAATCGACATAGACCAGATCAATATCTACCGAAAGACGTGGCATGTCGCGACAAAAAAGGTTGATTGCCGTCCCCCCTTTCATCGCAAAACACGTTTGCTTGAAGATAAATGGAGTGACGTCGAGCAGCAGCGCAACCGTATCTCTGTATTGCCTATCCATGCGGATTCTTCAGCACCAGAGTTCTATCTCCTGGAATTGTGTAGTCAGAGCTTGAACCAAAATCGATCAAAGACTTGTCGAGCTTCTTTAATACCGGCAACGAAAGCTCTCCTGCAAGGTGCCAGAATAGCCGCTTCACTTTAACCTTCTTACAAACCTCCAGCAGCATCTGTACCTTCTTCGAGCGCAGCGAGAGAAGGTTTTCCATGATCAATCTGGTTTCTTCAAGAGAATGTTGTCTCGGCACCTGATCCAGCAACTCAAGCACAGCACGTTCCGGGTGAGAAACGTATGGAGCATGTGGCTTATCGTCAAACCGCGCAACCTCCAAACGTTCCGCCAGAGGTTCCGGTTCGTTAAACAGGCTGCTATTGGACAAATGAACCATGTAGGCTTGCATAAACCAATCAGGGAGTTTTCTGGTCTTGCCCCCATAGAGAGTCAAGACGCTGCCGCCCGGACTCAGATAGTGGGTAAACCCCCTAAGGCCCAATGCACTTTTGCCACCTATGTGAACCTTAACGCCATTCTCCTGAAGAGACGCCACGGCCCCCACTTCGGTATGCCTGTCGCCAGTCCGCAAGAAATAGCCGTACCCGAGAGGCACTAACCACCCGTATTTGACATAACGGTACGACAATTGGCGGGAGATTCCGAACTCCTTCAGGTGCCTAGCCGATACCGGCATCCCCGGAGGCAGCCCAAAGAGCGCCTTCTTTAATATTTTGCCGGAATGTAAATCCTGGATTGACATATAGGCGCTTTTCTAAAGAAGTGAAGCATATCGTCGGGGGTAATAATATTAACATTTTACCCAAATGTAAACCCTGGGTTTACATTTAAGTGGTGATTTGCTTTGCCCCTCCCCTTAAGTTAAGGGGAGGCTGGGAGGGGTTATGTGACTCTAAAGCCATCATCCTCCGGTTTGCCAATTGCGGACGTCGATCTTGCCGGTGACAGCGGCGGAGATAAGGGCGGTCCGGCGTTTGGGGGCCTTATTGAGCTGGCCGGCGACTTTTTCGAGGAGATGTTTTTCCGGGTTTTGCGGGTAGAGTTTGCAGTATTTCTGCCATTGCTCGTCTTGGGTATCCTGCACGAAACCGAGGACGTCTTTTTCGTATAATGCCGGTTTCCGGTTGTATCCGGCAGGTGAGCCCAGTTGCCACCCGTTGTCCATCATCTGGCGGATGATGTCGTCCTGGAATACTCGCTCATTTGGCTTACTCGTCACTTTTCCCTCCCACGATTCCGGCTACCAATTGAGCAGGTCTACTTCCGGTTGCAATGAAATAAAATAGTTCATTATTGTCAATGACTTAACAACCATCTGCTTGAAATTATCGAATAAAAAAGAAATAAATCTACGCCCAAACCGGGATGTATCTGGCATATTTCCGCGACTCCGGGGCAGTGGGATCGACCTTGACCAGCCCCTGCTCAACCGCAGCTGTAATAATTTGAGAAACAGTATTGCCACTTCGCTCAGAGAGCCCAAAACGTTCTCTCAAACTTTGATTGGTCATCTTCTTCCGCAACACCCATTGCAAAACACAGTGCTGATAGCAAGCCCTCATTCGATCACTGCGATCCATCGCTTTGAAATCTCGCGGACCATAGATCACCACCACAGTTCGATCTGTTCAGGTGTGATGCTCATACCTTTTCTCCATTTCCAACCACCATACTCCAATGGCCCGAGGCCATGAATGCTTAGTTTGCCTGGTAACTTTTTAGAATAAGCGCAAAGCTTTTTTCCAGATCGGCCTCGCTCCGCACGTTCAATTCCAAATTCCCCGTGGCCCAGTGGCCGATGTTCGTGACATCTCGGCTGAAGGGTTCTTCAGTCCCGATCTCGGCAGGATCAAGCTTCAGGTACACCTGAAGACGCGGGTCTTTGTTCTGAGGAAGGACCACGATACACAGGAAATTCTTGATGCGTTTGAAGGCGGTGTAGAGCTTGACCTCTTTGCGTTGTACTTCATCACCCAGGCCGATGGCGAAGTCGCAGATTTTGTCATAAAGGTTGATAAGCTCGGGCGAGGCTTCAGCCAACCGTTCTTCTTGTGATTTATCATTCGATTTGTTTTTATTATTCGATACTGAACTTGGTTTGGTCGTGCTGGGGATGAGCGTGCCGGGTTCGGCGGTTTGTGCGTTGACCAGTTCCAGTAGCAGCAAGTCGTTGCCAAAATAACGGTAGCGCATCAGCTCAACATTTCTGTTGATTTGCTGAACGGCATGCTCGTCGTAACGATTGAAGTCAGAGGCGATGCAGATCAGCCGCGTACCGCCCCACTCAATTGACTCTGCAACTGTCTTATCCAATTTCTCCATGACCAACCAGCGAAACTCGGCCTTATGGTCGAGGAGCCAGTCGAGATAGAACAGCCCCTGATTGATGACGTTCTCGTTGATATGACGCTTGTACTCGATGATTACGGGGCAGTTGTTCTCATCCAGGCCCAAGGTGTCGATGCGCCCTTTATGAGTCTTGCCGGTGCTGTATTCGCTGGCAAGAAAGCGTGCACCCAGAAAGGTTTCCAACTGCTTTTCGATCAGATCCTGGAGGTCCTTTTCCATTGGCGCACTGCTTCCTACCAGTTCACTAACGTTTTGGGCGCCATAGAAAAACAGTTTAATATCACTCATGCGCTGGCCTCCATGGGGATTTTGGTTTGTGCGGTTTGCCAGTTGCGGACGTCGATCTTGCCGGTGACGGCAGTACCTGTCTTCCCTCCGGGCATTCAACTATTGCCTTCTAAAATCAATCGGTTCCGGTTATAATGCACGTATTAAACAACGCCGCCTGGGCGGCCTTGACTCAAACAGGCCGACACTTAATCGAGAGCAGTCTTTTATGGGTAAAACACTCGCGAAAAGTAATCTTCATTTACGTAACAGCACGACCCGTCAGCGCGGTATGGCCCGCAACATCGAATCATCTTCCGCCATAGAAGGTGTCTGGGTTAAAAGAGATGCTGCCACCGGGTGCTTTGTAGACGGCAAAAGTCTCTCCTCAAAAGCAACAGGCATAGTTGAAACCAAGCGTGATCACAAGACCCCCAACAAAGCTTAATCCTCCGCAATTACTTCTTCAGAACCCCTGATTACCTCCAGGAACAATTGCTTCATTGGCGCGTAATCCCTATCCAATCCCGCACGCACCGCTGAAAAATACTCACCCTTCTTCTCACCAGCCATTTCACTAAAATCAAGCAATGGCAAACCGGCCTGCAATGCCATGATCGTGGCGAGCAACCGGCCAAGCCTGCCGTTCCCTTCGCGAAACGGGTGGATCAACATCAGTTCGACATGCACTTCTGCCAAAGCCTGGGCGATTTCATCGTAGCCATCAAAACGGCAAGGGGTGTAGCGGGCCAACTGATTGCGCTCAAAATCCAGCATCAACCCAGTGATCGTACGCGCCATAGCAAAAGGAAACCCGTCCTTGCTTACATTCACCCGGCGTTCTTGACCTGCCCATTCGTAAACAGTGCCGAGCCAAATACGGTGCATGTCGAAAATGTCATGGGCAGTCAACTGCTGATCCTCCTCGATGACTTCCAGCAGGTGTTCCTGGGCCCTCCACAACTGTTCCGTTTCGACAATCGCCATGCCTTCACGTGAAGTGATCCCAAGCAGGTTCTTTAAAACCGTTCCGTCAGAACCAGGCTCGTACTGATCTTCGGGATACCCTGCGGTATCATAGCGACCTGATGAAGTCATTCCGTTACTTTCAAATAGGTTGGGGTATTCCACATGGTTGCACCTAAAAACTTCACATTTATGTAAACCGTCCGTCTATTAAGGCCGATCACCTTCCAGGAATGTCAATGAATCAACAGCGACCCGTCCGCACAATCTTCCCATGCGTTTCTAATTTCGGCAAACTCATCAGGAGACAGACATGTCTCACGCCATTTTTCAATAACCTCTGGAACGGGCAAGCTCCGCGAGCTGTAATATGTCCAGAGCTCAGCTGCTAGAATTGACGAGATGCGCCGAACTTCCAGTTTCTCGTCAAAACTCAGACCTGGATTGTCGCTATCGTATGCTGTATCGGTAAGCAGTCTATCAAGTCGCCTTTGGGTGGCTACCTCCAGGCTGTGGGAGAAACTGGTTGGCGAATTTTTCAGAAGACGGACGATGATCCACAGCGCCGAGCTTAAGGAATGTGTTGGGCACCACGTGAGATAATGGCTAAGCATTGAGGCCGGTTCAGGTCCCACAGAACTCGCATCAGCACCGTTGCCATCGAGAATAATTTTGGCGATTGCCCTGAGACCATCTCTTTGGATGTTATCCTGATTCGAAATCAATGCTTCATTGATTCGGTTATAAACGTCCGCCTTCTGATCAGGGTATATGTGAAGACACGCCGCTTCAGCTGCGAGGCCAGGTAATCCGTACTCCCGAACTTCCTTAAGAAGTCGACTGAGGGATGTTTTAATTTCGTCAGGTAAATCTGTGCTGAGCTTGGGGCCTACGACCTCAACGAGCAGTTCGAGCATACGGGCAAATCTTGCCCGAAACTCCTCTGGTATGGATGAAAAACCTGCGGGCACGTTTTCCTCTTCACTCAGTCTGTCCTTGTCAGCGTCCCACCATTCGAGCAGGCGTTGCAGAATCTCGGCGGCATCTTCCGTTGTCCAGATACTTCCGCCATTGGCGTTTGCACCAATAATCTCGTGCACGATGGGGATATTTCCCCCCGTTATGCCGACTCCCTTGTCTTGCTTGTTTTTTTGAATCGGGAAACTCGTGGACTTGACATAGTTTTTGAAAAGCTGGGCAGGATCAATGTCCTCGGGATGAGGAAATCTCAGAAACGCAAATTTGTAGAAATCGGTATAATCCGGCAGGCCGTACTGGTCAGTTACACGCCAGATGGCCCCTGCGAGGTTTTGGCTTTGGCTGTCGTCGAGCAGCTGTAACTTGTGCAGTGTTACCAGAGATGTTATCGCCCAACGTCGATGATCTGAGTTATCCAACGCTGCTTGCCGGAACAAATGGGCTACCAATCCGGGCTGAATTTCCAGAGCTGGGGCACATTCAGGCTTCTGATTGAGTTCGAGCAGCAGGAAGGGGTTCAGGAACTCATCTTTGACGAGTAGATTCAAATCTTCGGGGAAAGGAATTTTCAGCAAGTCAGGTACCAGACTGTATTGCTCCACTTCAGACATAGAGCTTATGAGCCGATTGAGTAGGTTCTTCACATTCCGGTAATTGGTTTTGTCAGGTGAAGCATAGATTCCGGTAACAAACTCAAGGATGCGGCGCTTCGTCTCGACTGAACATTTGCAGCAAAGTCTCGATATGACTTCAGGCAGCAACTGGGCGAGACGCACACCGTAACTGTCATTTCGGAAAGCATCGCCCGCGTGGATGTCATCCCGGCATTTATTGAGCGCATCCAGATATCCATGAATGAGCTGATCGGCCTCATGGGCAGTGAATCTGTAAACGGACTCGCGGCTGAACAGGCTATCAACAGCCTTCGCATCCCCCAACCTGGCGAGTGTGGCAATCGCCCAAAATGAAGAAAATCGAGAGATGCGTTGCAGGCTTGCCAACGCGGTTTTTGTCGCCATCGTGTAGCTGCCGACTCGATATGGCAAGCCGACCTCTTCACAGAATCGAAGAAATGAATAGGCGCTGATCACCTCCTGATCTGCACCGTGAAAATGGCGTGTCGTGGAGACTCGGCCGATATCAAATTCACGTTTCTCCGTGAGAATTTTTCGCTGAACAGTCGGTCTATCCAGCTTTAGCTCGTACAACTTTAGTTCGTTCCACGGATCGCAGCGGAAGGCTTTGAGTTCATCCCAACGGGCATTTTGTTGCTGTAGTTCATTCCTTCGCTGATTATTCCGAATAGTTCTGAGTTGCTGGTTCCATTCTGCCCTTCTGTCATTCAGGCGTTTGTCATACAGGTCATTCCAAGCTTCGTCAAAACTATTAAACCTTTCTGGAGGCTTGATCGTGCTATTTTCTTGGCGAGCTGGTTCGGGCCTTTGCTTATCTTGTTTCCATTTATTATCAAGATAATCCTTTATTAGTTTTTCCTCTTCAGCTGTTGCAGTTTTATCCACAATCCAATCACTGGCATCCCTGAGATAACGAAAGAGAAGCATTTGATACGATTCATCGGAAACCGACAGATTGCCTGTTGAAGTATTTTCGTCGTTACTCTTTTTGCGGGACTCGACCAGCGCCAAGCGAATTTGCTCATCTATATCATTTATTTGGCCAATTTCAGCAAGTCCGGCAGCACGCTTGGCCATCCAGTAGGGCTGCGATTCGTTGGGTCGCCAGTTTTCAAGCCGCTGCTTGGCGTTTGGCAGATCCAAGGTAAAAAGACTGAAGAGAAAACCCTCGTAATTCAGAAACTCCCTTTGTTCTGCTGAAAGATGGTCGGAAAGGGTCTTGAGCCGGGTTTCTGCTTCCCTCCATTTATCGAGATATCCCTCCTCCCGATAGAAGCGCAGCATCGCCTCCGCGATGGCCAGCCACGCCTGCCGGAGGTCATTCCATGGCAGGTCTTGAAATTTCTCTTCCCCAAGGTGGATTTGGCTGTTTGCGGGCGGATTTCCGTTTTGAAATGGCCAGTACTTTTCGAGGAGTTTTTCACAAAACTCTGCGATGTTGCTGAAAACCGGCAGTAAACATCGTTCAAGCCGCCAGATCAGCTCGAAAGCATATTGAATATCCAACCCAGGAGGTGATTTTTCCGTGTCTGGAAGGTAGTTAACCCAGGCGTCCGTAAATATCCACAAGTTCTCGCGGTTGCCATGCGGCAGGATCAGCCAGCCGGGATAGGCCTGCCGCTGCCGCCGCCATTCTCCCGTGATCTTCTGAACCTCTTCGATACGATCCACGCCGTGCGCTGGATGGGTTGTTTTGGGGTTGTAGGGCCAATCGAGCCAGTTCGGATTTCTTGACTGCATGAACTTGATAAACCAACTCAACGCCTTCTTGTGGTCGTGTTTCTTGATCCCGTCGCAGCACGAAAGGTCAACGACAATAATCCCGCGCTGCGCCAGGAGTTGCAGCCTAGCGGACGAAAGATCAAAGACCCCGACCAGATAGATTTTCTGCGTCTTATCTTTGCCGAGATTGTCGCGAATCCAGCCGATCCACTGAAGAAAATTGGGATCGTCCCCGGAAAATCCAATCAGGCAGAAGGTATTCTCAAGAAGAGCCTGTTGAACAGTATTGACGAAAGGGGCATAGTCGTGCGGATAACGCCGGTAATCCTCTTCGGTGATGATAAAGGGGCGCTCCGAAGGGAAGCTGCCGTGGAGCTTTACAATTCTGGGTTTGATGGCGTAAGGGATATCCTCTTTGTTGACAACCGGCTCATATCGCCGAGTCACGACCTTGGCGCTGGCCCGTTCAAGCAGGGTATCGTAATTGGTGGTGAGCACATCCACCCACGGTAGCTCAAGCAACTCGACATGGAGGCCGGAAGGTTCGATGTTCAGATCCGGGATGTTGGAGCGCAACAAGTTCTCCAGCGCGGGTCGACCGATAGCCGCCTGCACTTCTTCAGCCAGCCGCAAGACATTTAGATACTTTTGTTTGGCTGGATCAGGCTTAACCCCATGCGCTTTCTGATAAAAAAGGTCGCCCAACTGGTTCCAATCGGGAAACCCATTCCCCGCGTTCTTGCTGAAGCCCGCGCCGACCATCACAGCGGCTCGCTCGGCCCATAAACGTTCCGCAATTTCGTTCAAATAGGGGCGAACGGAATCCGGCACATCGGCTTCGAAATCTTTGTTCATAGTTCCTGCCCTTTATTTTCAGGCTTCCAGTTACGGACGTCGATCTTGCCGGTGACGGCGGCGGAGATGAGAGCGGTGCGCCGTTCTATAAGAAGATCAATTTGCTTCTGCGCACTCGCTGAAATTTGATCGTATTTTGAGTTTACTTTGCCTATGTGCTGTAAAATGTTGTCGATCTCACCTGCCGGTGGGATAGGTACCTTAATATTTTTGAACTCGTCCCAATATAGCCTTAACCGAAAGTCCGTGATCCCCCGTGAAAAACGTTTCAGCTCTGTAACCGCATTTGGTGAGCGTAAAACCAGTTCAAAGTATGAAGAATTCAATTCAGCCTTTGGCTTGCAGACGACATATGCCGGGCTGATCAAACCATTAACCTTTGCAGCACCAAATCCCCCCTGCCAAGCCCTCATCATATTGTAGGCAAGGTCATTTTCTCCCACTACTTTGTAAAGGGAGCGATCTTCGCTTCTGGAAACCTTCCTGTCCATCTCCTCTTCATCCAGTTCCTTATCCGATATGCCATGGTGGATGGATACTCTCAGAATCGGGTACTCAAGTTCAGTTTCGCTTTCAGCCCTTGCGCTACTCCCCGAGAACAAGATTCCGACACGCAGTACTTCCCAACCCTCCGGCACCTCCCCCAACCACTCAACACCGGAATCTTTCATCGGCGCATCGGGGTTCAGCCCTTTGGTGACGGCATGGCTGATCACCGCCTGACGCTTTTCTCTCAAGAGCCTGACAAGCTGTTGTTGCTTGTCGATCAGTGTGTCGATTTTGGCGGTTTCGTGGTCGAGGAAGTTGGCGATTTGTTCCTGTTCTTTAAACTCAGGAACAACGAAAATATTCCCCGCCAAATTCTCTTGAGTCATGCTCGGCAGTGCTGTGTTCGTTGAATAAAATCCGAACGGTATTGTTAATGCGCAATAGTATAAAAAACGAGCATCAGTCCCTTTAAGGACCTCACTATAAAACATGGTGTCTACTGTCCAGAAAGCCCCATCCATGTAAAGAGGCTTATCGATGGTGCCCTTTCTGCCAAGCAAAACTGACTTTCCCTTAAATAAATACTCCTTGGCGTGAGTGAACTGACCACCGGAACCAATAACAGGAAAGCTTTCGTCTGACTCAGGCACCTCAACATGCTTGTAGTCTTGGCCATTCTTGATTCGCGCTAAGTGTTTGAACCGCGCAGGTTTCCAGTGCGCGGGGATTTTTTCGACTGTCTCTAGTCCGGAGTTCTTATACTCCGAATACGCCTGATATTTCCCCGCCATCATCCTAACCTCACCCAAGGCTCCCGCTCCCGCCAGTTCTGCGGAAATCCCATTGCGAGAGGATCAGCTTGTGGATATTCATCCAACAATTGATATAAGCGCCGGCCCCATGACGTTCCTGGGCTACCTACTTTAAGCAGATAATCGAGCATAACCAGTGTATTGTGGATGTTGCGATCAGCCGCAGGATTGAAGTCGCGGCTGAGTTTTTTCGGGCGCCGTAGTTGGCGCATGGTGAAGGTGAGGCGGCGGTTCCAGAGTCGGCTATGATGTGCCGCAAGATTGCGGACATGGGTCAGATGATGCATTACCGAAGCCAGAATTTTCTCGTCGAAATCATAGGTTGAAGCTATAGCCTTCCGGTCGGAGCGACGCTTAAGGTTGTTAAACCATCTTGAGAGCTGACCAAAGGTCATGACCTCGCAGGCGGCCCAGATCGGTGGCATTTCAGGATCAGAATAGCGCGTGCGATAGTGATCGACAAAGGTTTCGCTGCTGCGGGAAATCTCCTCACGCAAGCTCTTGAGGCACCTTTGATATTGCTCCGGATGAAAGAAAAGATCAGAATTCAGGTGTGGATGACTACCGTAGCGCATCGCCAGAACATGAGCAAATTGGGTGCGAAAGGAGACCTCGATTCGCTCAATTGCCTCGATGATCAATAGTCTGAATTTGCGGTCAAATAGATAGAGCGCCAAAGCATCGTCAAAGCAGGCGCCAGGGCGAAATTGATGCGCGTCGTTTTTTCCGTCTTGTTCGAACGGCAGCCAATAAGCGCGCAAGCGGTAGTAGTTGATGTGGGCGAGGTAACGGCAGGCGCGGGCAGGGTCGGGGATGGACATGCCACGAGAGACCAACAGCTTAACCTGTGCCTCAACTGAAAGAGGGGGCTTAGCGAATTTCATCACCAAGCCCCCATAAAAAGTAACCCGCCGGGTTGCGCATGCAAACCGAGATCTGCAGAGGCGTGGCGGGTGTTGTTACTAAGACTATCCCCCAGGTTCGGGACTCCATGCAAGCGGAAAATTACATTTTTTGTAACTATTCAGCACTTTGTTCTTTGACAAGCATAAACGCAGGCCACTGACCTTGAAACAGAAGGCGCAAAGCTTCGGACGCTGTAATGCCTTGTTTTCTGCACGTCGTCAGATAGCTACGGATTC
>Ga0210023_1001732_pt1 | contig 14892 bp, 15 predicted proteins | sample CryGeymeta201524_FD_183987 | JGI IMG/M metagenome (GOLD analysis project Ga0210023, IMG submission 183987) | Groundwater microbial communities from Crystal Geyser aquifers in Utah, USA - Crystal Geyser metaG 2015-24 (SPAdes) (version 2) | ecosystem: Environmental > Aquatic > Deep subsurface >... | reverse complement strand
ACGCCACGGTGAATGAGTTGCTTCTGGGCCTGAGCGACTACTTTGTGCTCTACAACAGCGAGCGACCCCACCAGTCATTGCAGGACAAAACACCCGATGAGGTGTACGTCAGCGCCAGCGGTGGTGGAGCCATGATCATCGACAAATATGCGGAAAAAGGCGATACCGGAAAACCAGAAAACCCGAACGCGAAGGTTCACGCCGTGCCACTTGATGGATAAGTGGGGGGTCACTGTGGACATGTGGACAAGCTCGCAAAACGCCCAGCTTGCCCACATCCCCACAGCTCCCACCCGCACTTACCCACAAGAGTAAGCCTTCGGCCTGACGTGCTTGCGCTTGCCAAACAGCCGTTTTAAATTGAAGAAAGGGATACCGAAGACCAAGATAAAAACCGGGGCAACGCCGTGCAGTTGCGAGTGAAAACGGGGCCAGCTTAAATTGACTGAAAAATTGTCTTGACAATGGGGTCCACTTTACACCGCTATTGTTGTAAGTACTATGATCCACTCGCAAACGGTGCGAGTGCACCCAAGGGAGATTTTCACAATGCCTATTCGTACAGCCCTCTGGAAAGTCAACGCTAAGCCTGAGCGGCTTGTTGAAGCTGTCCTCCTAAACGAGAAATTGTTGGAAGACATGATCGTAGCCCAGTCACAATTGCTTTCTGAGGCATGGATGCTGATTGGTCGCCAAGAACGCACTGGGATGGGCGGCATCATTGACTTGCTGGCTATTGCGCCCGATGGCTCGTTGGTGCTTGTAGAACTGAAGCGGGACCGCACCCTACGTGATGTGGTCGCTCAGGCGCTGGATTACGCCAGTTGGGTTGAGGGTTTACAACCAGAAGATATTTCAGCCATCTACCGCCGCTTCAAATCAGGCCAAAGTCTGTCCGATGACTTTCGGTCACGCTTTGGACAACCGCTGGACGAAGACACGTTAAACCAGAGCCATCAAATCGTGATCGTTGCGGCGCAGTTGGATGACAGTTCCGAACGTATCGTGGCCTACCTGAATAAGCGCGATATTGCCATTAACGTGCTGTGCTTTCAGGTGTTTTCCCATGGAGCAGATCAGTTGCTTAGCAGGGCATGGCTGCTGGACCCGGTACATACACAGGTCAATGTCGCGCCACCCAGCAATGGCCCTGCCGAACCTTGGAACGGAGAGTTCTATGTTTCGTTTGGTGCCAGTGACGAACGCTCATGGTCAGAAGCGATGCAATACGGCTTCATTTGTGGTGGCGGAGGCGTTTGGTACAGCCGAACGCTGTTGGCCCTCAAACCGGATGATCGTGTGTGGGTCAATGTGCCGGGTACTGGCTATGTTGGTGTTGGCCGCGTGACTGGTTGTGCTCAGCAAGCGACAGATTTCAAAGTCATCGGCCCTGACGGAGAGGTGCCAGCGTTGGATGCGCTCAAACTAGGTAGTTATCACCGCGAATTTTCTGATGACCCAGAACGCTGCGAATGGTTTGTTCCAGTCCAGTGGGAAAAGACGGTGCTGATTGAACGCGCGGTGCAAGAAATTGGATTCTTTGGTAACCAAAACACGGTATGCAAGCCGACCACGCCCAAATGGCGCAGTACCGTCGAAAGACTGAAAGAACGGTTCGGATTGCTTGCTTGATTGACTTCGGTGAACCATCAAGCACGTGACAGCCACAAAAAAACGGAGGATTGGCATGAAGAAGATTTTTGTACCTACATCATCGGGAACCGACTGGCAGCAACTACTTGCGAAGCCAGTTACTCACTGGAAGCAAGGCGCATCAGCGATGACAGCCGCCGCCGCATGGGAAGCGGCAAATGGTGCTCTGCCACCCGAAATAACCCGCGTATTGGAGTCTTCACGCGATCCACTGCTCATGGGTCAACAGTTGCTGGCGGCGCTACCTGAGTGGCAAGTCCCATTACCGGGTGGCATCACCACGTCAAATACTGACGTTCTTGCAATTTGCAGGAATGAACTGGGACTGTGCATCATCGGTGTTGAGGCGAAAGTCCTTGAAGACTTCGGCCCACTGGTCTCCAGCAAACGGGCAGAGGCATCATCAGGTCAAGGTGAGCGTTTGGCTTACCTTCATTCGCTTTTGGGTGTTGACAGATTCGATGACTCGATTCGATACCAACTTTTGCACCGCACCGCGTCTGCGCTTTTGACAGCCAGAGATTTTCATGCTGTTGCTGCCGTTATGCTGGTTCAAGCCTTCGACACGCCAGTGGCACGACGTGCTGATTTTGAAGCGTTCAGAATGGCGATGGGCGCAAGGGAGGTCGCGCCGCTGATTTACAAGGTGGATTCGTTCACTGGCCCTGCGCTGTATCTGGCATGGTGCGATGGCGACTCGCGCTTCAGGGACGTAGCGTTACCGAGTGCGCATCAATTCATAGTCGAGACAACCGGCACATCCACGTAAAAGCGGCACAGTGAGGGAACACAAGGGCGTAAAGGGCAGTGCAGTGTTTTTCTCTCTGCGCAACCACTTTCCCCTAAGCCGGACAAGCCGGAACCAAAAAGGCAACACAAAACCTCGGTCGTGCGCAAGATTTTTGGACGTTCAGCCGATTTACGTCCCCGCAAATGTTCTTGGGTTGACCAAGAGAAAGTTTGTAACCCATTGGGTTTAAAGGCATTTTGCCCATGGCGAAATAATCGCCGGATTCATTTTGACACATCAGAATTCTTCGCAGGAAATGTGAAGACTGAACTTGTTAGAGACTAACCCAATGTTTTCAAGGCAGTCCGGGCGATCCTAGGGGCTTCTACAGGGCGTTTCAACGTGCTTTCACTCACGGGGTGTCAGCAGGTTTGGGTAAAGTACGCACAGGAGGGTGGCAGCCAATTTGTAAGAGACTCGATCAGTTCTGCACTGCAATTGGTTGCAACGATGGACAGAAATGGACCTACATCCTAACCCTGGCCTAACCCGGACTTCCCAAAGAAAAAACCCTGCTACCGATTAAATAGCAGGGTTTCCAGTAGCCATAAGGCTTGTAATGGCTCCTCGACCTGGGCTCGAACCAGGGACCTACGGATTAACAGTCCGGCGCTCTACCAACTGAGCTATCGAGGAACAAGTTAAATATTATAAAGTGCTTTTTTGGTGTTTTTAAAAAGTAAGCAACAGTAAAACAAAAAAAGTTTTTTGGTTTAAGCGAAAATCAAAGTGTGAAAAATTTTGTGGCATAATTCAAGGCTTTCCTGAACACGGAAAATGGGCGGTTAGCTCAGGGGTAGAGCACAGCATTCACACTGCTGGGGTCGGAGGTTCGAAGCCTCCACCGCCCACCAGAATTTGAAAAAAGGACTTGGCGTTTTGCCTAGTCCTTTTTTTTCGTCCCGATGCGCTTGAGGCTTTAACCCAAATAAACCATTAGGGCATGAACGCATGGCGTGGTGAGTTGCGAGCCAGTTTGGCTGGCCGAGAGACGTTCATAGCCGTAGCTATGGACGACGAGCGGACGGGCAAAATGGCCGCAAATCAACCGTCAGGCATCATGCAGGCACGAAGTGCCGCCTAATGGATTATTTGGGGTTAAGCCAATGAGGAAAATCAACGATGGAACACGTCGATTGTGTGGTGGTTGGTGCGGGTGTGGTGGGCTTGGCTGTGGCGCGTGCGTTGGCGCTTGCCGGGCGTGAAGTGTTGGTATTTGAAGCGACTGATGCGATCGGCACTGGCATCAGCTCGCGCAACAGCGAAGTCATCCACGCTGGTCTTTACTACGCGGCCGGATCCCTCAAGGCGCGGCTGTGCGTGACGGGTAATAAGCTGTTGCACGCCTATTGCGAAGCCCATGGCGTGGCTCACAAGCGATGCGGCAAGATGATCGTGGCTAGCTCAGCTGACCAATTGTCACAACTGACGAGCATCGCCGAGCAGGCCAAGCAAAATGGTGTGACCGACTTGCGCTTGCTCACAAAACAAGAGGCTTTGCATCTGGAGCCAAATTTGCGGTGTGAGGCTGCGTTGCTGTCGTCCGGCACCGGTATTGTGGACAGCCATGCGCTGATGCTGGCGTTTCAGGCAGACCTGGAAAACGCGGGTGGCATGGTGGTGTTGCACGCAGCGTTGACGCACGCCAAACTGGGCGCGGATGGCATCGCATTGACCACACTGGACGGTAGCCGCTTGCATTGCAAGGTGCTGGTGAACGCGGCTGGTTTGCAGGCACCGGCGTTGGCACACCAGTTTGCAGGTTTGGCTCCTGCGCATGTGCCCACGGCTTTTTATGCCAAAGGAAATTATTTTGCGTTGTCGGGCAAAGCACCGTTCTCGCATTTGATTTACCCGCTGCCCGAGGCCGCAGGCTTGGGCGTGCATTTGACGCTTGATCTTGCTGGGCAAGCCAAGTTTGGCCCGGATGTGCAATGGGTGGACGCGGCCGATGACCTGCGTGTTGATCCGAGCCGTGGCGATGTGTTTTATCAGGCAGTTCGCCGCTATTGGCCCGGCCTGCAAGCGGGTGCACTGCAGCCAGCCTACGCAGGCATTCGCCCCAAGATCAGCGGCCCCCAGCAACCCGCGAGCGACTTTGTCATACAAGGCCAGCGTGTACATGGACAGGCCGGGTTGGTCAATCTGTTTGGCATTGAATCACCGGGGTTGACCAGTTCACTGGCCATTGCCCAGGAAGTGCTGACGCAGCTTTTGCTATAAAAAGTAAAGCAATATAAGCAATAAAGAAGAGGGCTAGAAGGTGTTTTTTATCAAAGCAGCAGCGTCTTTGACAAGTGCTGGCCCTTGGTAGATCAGGCCGGTGTAAATCTGCACCACGTCGGCTCCGGCGCGGATTTTGCTCACCGCGTCCTGGGCACTCAGAATGCCCCCGACACCGATGATGGGAAAGCTGGCACCCAAGGCGGCGCGCAGCTGCGCAATCACCTGGTTGCTCATGGCCAGCACCGGTGCGCCAGACAAGCCACCGGTTTCTTGGGCGTGCGGCATGCCTTGAACTGCATCGCGGCTCAAGGTGGTGTTGGTTGCCATCACGCCCCAGGCGTTGTTGGCAAGGCCTTGGGCGTTGTGCCCGTAGCGCTTGAGCAGGTGGGCGATGGCGGCTATTTGTGACGCATCCAGATCAGGGGCAATTTTCAGGAAAATGGGGACGTTTTTCTGGTACTGGCGAGCCAATGCCTCACGCCGTTCGGAGAGCGCATTAAGCAAGCTATCAAGTGCATCATCGTTTTGCAAGCTGCGCAAATTTTTGGTGTTGGGGCTGGAAATATTGACTGTGACGTAATCGGCGTAAGGGTAGACACCGTCCAGGCAGGTCAGGTAATCATCGGTGGCCTTTTCAATTGGCGTGATCGCATTTTTGCCAATGTTGAGCCCCAGCAGCATGGCGGGGGAGTGCTTGGGATGCGTGAGACGGTGCTGGTAAAGCTGTGACCGTTTGACATTGGCCACAAACGCGGCGAGCCCGTCGTTGTTAAAGCCCAGCCGGTTGATCAATCCGTGCGCTTGGGGCAGGCGAAAGATGCGCGGTTTGGGGTTGCCGCTTTGCGCCAGCGGGGTGACCGTGCCCACCTCCACAAAACCGAAGCCCATGGCGCCCAGGCCGTCAATGCAGCGGGCGTTTTTATCCAGACCCGCTGCCAACCCGACACGGTTGGGGAAGGTCAGCCCTGCCAATTGCACCGGGTCGCTGATCCGGGGTGAACGGTAAGCCCAATTGAGCAAAGAGTGTTGGGTGCGCTCCAGCGCTTGCAGGGTCAATTCATGAGCCACTTCTGCGTCCAGACCAAATAAAAACGGACGCGTCAAGGCGTAGGGAACAAGTGCCATTGGATAATTGAGGGGTTAAAAACAGTTCCGATTTTCACCGATACCCACCAGAAAGGCGCGCCCCATGTCCACACTCTCCCAAGATGATCTGAAAACCCTGGTCGGGCAAGCCGCTTTGAGTTATGTGGTGCCGGGGGAAATTGTGGGCGTAGGCACAGGGTCTACCGTGAATAAATTCATTGAGGCTTTGGCCAGCATCAAAGACCAGATTAAGGGCGCGGTGTCCAGTTCCAATGCCAGCACCGAACGGCTTCAAGCGCTCGGCATCACGGTGTTTGATTCCAACGAGGTGGATGTGCTTTCGGTCTACATTGATGGCGCGGACGAAATTGACCATCAAGGCTACATGATCAAAGGCGGGGGCGCAGCGCTAACCCGCGAGAAAATCATCGCCGCCCAATCGCGCCAGTTTGTGTGCATTGCCGACGAGTCAAAACTGGTGCAAACGCTGGGCAAATTTCCTTTGCCAGTGGAGGTGATTCCGATGGCCACACAGCGTGTGATCAAGCTGTTGGGTGCGATGGGCGGCAGCGCCCAGGTACGCATGCGCGATGGCCGTCCTTTGGTGACCGATAACGGCCAGCACATTGTGGATGTCACCGGTTTGCAGATCATCGACCCGCTGGCTTTTGAGGCTCAGGTGAGTCAGTGGCCTGGCGTGGTGACGGTGGGCGTGTTTGCCTACCAAAAAGCCCAGGTGTGTCTGCTGGGGACGGCGCAAGGGGTCAAAACACTGACGTTTTGATGGGGCTTAACCCCGCAAGGCATCCAGTAGCCGCGCCAATTTGGCTTCAATGGGCCAAGGCTCACCGCACAGGCGAGCCGCCAGCAGTTCGGCACACAACACTGAAAAACTCAAGCCGCGTGAACCCATGCCCGCGCAGAGCCACAGGCTGGGGTGCGCCTCGCGGCTCAGCGGGCCAACGGCAGGCAGGCGGTCTTGGGTGACGCAACGTGTGCCCTTCCAGTGCTTGAGTTCTTTCGATGCAAATCGGGATGCCAGCTGCTGTGCCAACCCAGGCAACAATTGCTGCAGATGTGCAAAGTTGATGGCCTGGTTGGCCAGGTCGCTGCGCTCGGGCTGGGTGTCGGGTTGGTAAGACGAGCCCATGAACCATGCCTTGCCACCTTCGATCGGAATGCCAGGAATCATGCTGCCTGAACCATTGACTGGGAACACTGAAAAGTCCTCATTGGCGAGGGGATGATGCTGGCTCCAGTTGAGCAATCCAAGCATGCCTTGTGTGTTAGGTAAATAAGCCTCTAGCCCTTTTAAATGCTGCGTAGTGTGCTTCAATTTATGTAGCAATTCAAACGCACCTCTGGCATTCGCAAACACCACACAGTTGGCGCGGCTGAGCACCTGGTCGGCATTGTCCAGCAGCGCCCAAATGCCATCTTCCTGTCGTAAGTCAGCGACCTTGGCGTGGGCTTGAAACTGAACGCCGGGTTGCTGAAGCCAGGCTTTCACCAAGGCCGCCGGTTTGATCCAGGCTCCCTGGTGATGCCAAATGCCCACATCCAAGGCGGGGGTGGTGTGCGCTTCATCCACAGGGTTGAACCATGCTTGACCTGCCAGTGGCCAATGGGGGGGCTGTTGGGGTGTGCCACCGATTTGGCGTTCAAGTACACCGCTGGGTGCCCAGTCCTCACCGGCTTGAAGCAAATCACCCGCTTGTTGCAGCATCAACCGCACACCAGCGCGTGACAGCTTCGAGAGTGCGCAGTCGTCGCTTGAGACATGCGGCACCACCAAGCCTACCGGCAGGCCTGACGCCCCTGTGGCCGGCGTAGCGGCCTGGTCCAGCACCTGCACTTGCCAGCCCCGCCGGGCCAGGGCGGCGGCCACGCTGGCCCCGGCCAGGCCTGCGCCGATCACCGCGCAGCGCCCCAGGGCCAAGGCGGTTGTCGGGGTGTCATGTCGGGTATTTTTCAGAACCCAGGGCGGATCAAAGTACCCTCGAAGTGGCTCCTGAGCGGTTGGTTCGCTGGGAGCAACCTGGGGCGAGACAGTGAAGCCGGATTGTTTCAGTGCCATCCGCAGGGCAGGCTGGTCTATCCCATCCATCTGCCGCAGTGAAAGCGCCGTGCCCCGGCGGCAACAGCGCGCCAAGGCTTTGATCAGCCAGGGCAGTTGTGCTGGTTCGCAAGCCGGCAGCGCCAGTTCGACTGCATCGGCCTCAAATTGCTGGGCGCGCAGCAAACTCAAGCGCTCACCCACGCAAAGCGTCAGCACCACTTGCCCGTCTTCCAGCAAAAAACGGTGGAAGCCGGGCAGCAGCCCAAACCAGCGCTTACTCAAAGTGTGTGCAAGCTTGGCGAGATGAGGTTGGGATACCGCAACGCGCTGCAAGTTTTGAGCGCTGCAAGGTGCATCGCACAGAGCCACGTAATGCAGCATGCGCGGGCGCTGGGGGTCGCCTTGCCAGCGGTGCCAGGTGGTTAGAAACGTCGACCCGTCGTCAAAGGCGGTGTCAAGGATTCGCCAGGCAGGCCGTCCCCGCCAGGCAGGCCCGATGGGGCGGGGATTCAAGCTTTAGTCTTTCGGAGGCACGAAGCCTTGTGCCGCGTCGGCACCACCGCCAAAAAAGTGGTTTTCCATCTGACGGGCCAGGTATTGACGCGCGCGGGCATCGGCCAGATTCAGGCGGTTCTCGTTGACCAGCATGGTCTGGTGCTTGAGCCAATCGGCCCAGGCCTGCTTGCTGACAGACTCCCACAGGCGCTTGCCCAACTCACCAGGGTAGGGTGGAAAGTCAAGCCCTTCAGCCTCTATGCCCAGTTTGATGCATTTCACAGTGCGCGCCATAAATTCCCTTTGAGTCAATGAATAAAGGACTTACTTTAGCAAGCTTTTCCACGCGTCGACGTACTGACGTAAAATGCCACCCTATGGCAAAAGCAGATACCAAAACCAAAATCGTGGCCGACGGCCTGCGTTACAAATCCAAAGTGTCGGGTTCCCCCTTCACAGCGGCCACTTCATTTGGTGCCGCCACCATGTCGTGTTTCTTGTGCGGCAAGCACCGTGCACGGTCACAAATGGTGTCCAAAAAGATACTTGGCAAATCTCAGGCCGTGTGTTCACCGTCCTGTAAAGCGCTGGACGAAGCTTCCAAATAGCTTTCATGTTGCAATCGCTGTTGGCCTTGCTGGATCTGGCTCCCAGGCGCGTCTTGGCGTTGGTGTGTGGGGGTTGCCTGGCCATGCTGGCCTTTGGTTTGTACCTGCAACACAGCGTGGGACTGAACCCGTGCCCGATGTGCATCGTGCAGCGATATGCTCTTATTTTTGTAGCTGTTGTCGCAGGTTTAACTGGGGCTACAGGCAAAAAATCTTTGCAACTTTCAGGGTTGACCTTGATGCTGCTGGGTTCAGGCTTTGGTTCTTTTGTGGCCGCTCGCCAGACCTGGCTGCAGTGGTACCCCCCCCAAATCGCCACCTGTGGCCGAGATTTCTACGGCATGATCGAAGATTTTCCGATCAGCCGTTCGATACCTATGATTTTTAAGGGCAGTGGCGACTGTGCAGCAGTGGACTGGACGTTTTTGGGCGGCTCCATTGCCAATTGGTCATTTGTGTGCTTCACGCTGATTGGCTTGCTGGCACTGACCATGCTTTGGCGCAGAACCAAGTTGCCCTGCTAATCACTCAAAGCAACACGCTGCCCGGGTGCTCACCGCGCACGTAAACCAGGTGAGCACGCCCCACCAAAAAGGTGTCGAGCGTGCCAATGTTGCCCAAATCCTTGTTGGTGAACGGTAGCTTATGCAATACATAGCGCATGGCGTTGAGTCGCGCGCGTTTCTTGCAGTCTGATTTGATGACTGTCCAGGGTGCATCGGCCGTGTCGGTCTCAAAGAACATGGCTTCCTTGGCTTTGGTGTAGTCGTCCTATTTATCCAGCGAGGCCAAGTCAATCTGGCTGAGTTTCCATGGCTTGAGTGGATGCACCTCGCGCTCTTTGAATCGCCTACGCTGTTCCTTGCGGCTGACCGAAAACCAAAACTTGATCAAATACATGATGTCGCTTTGAACCAACTGGCGCTCAAACAGCGATGCCTGGTGAATGAACGGCTGGTACTCGGCCTCGGTGCAAAAGCCCATGACACGCTCGACACCTGCGCGGTTTTACCAAGATCGGTCAAACAGCACAATTTCACCCGCTGTGGGTAAATGCTGCAAATAACGCTGCAAATACCATTGCCCTCGCTCTGCGTCCGATGGTTTTTCGAGCGCCACTACGCGCGCGCCGCGTGGGTTCAAGTGTTCCATGAAGCGGCGAATCGTGCCGCCTTTTCCAGCTGCATCACGCCCTTCAAACAAAATTACTACCCGTTGACCTGTCTCTTTTGCCCAGCTTTGTAATTCCAGTAATTCGACTGGCAGCTTGTATTTTTGCGACTCATAGCGCTTGCGCGACATCAGGTTTTTGTAGGGGTAGCCGCCGGTGCGCCAGTCAATGGACGGTTCGTCATCGGGCTTGCTGCCTTGGTCTTGAGGTACGGTTTGACTTTCCAGCAACATTTGCCGAATCGCAGTGACATCGTCAGGCGAACTCCCTTGCAGCAAGGTTTTTAGTGCTTCCACTTTACTGGGTGTGTGCTGAAGAATGTCTTTAATCGCCGTTTTTTTGCTGGTTTGTGCGGCATCGATGCTGGTTTTAGTGACGCGTCGAGCCATACCTGAGGCCGGGCAATGTGTGAGCGTAGCTTTTTCATGCTTCGCTCATGCAATTTTTTTCACCAACACCTGGCTTTTGCGATCCCAGTTGTACTTGCGTTTACGTGCCTCGGGCAACCAGTCGGGATCGACCTGCATAAACCCACGTTTGATAAACCAGTGCATGGTGCGTGTCGTTAGTACAAAAATGCTGTCCAGCCCAGCCAGCTTGGCGCGCTGCTCGATGCGTTTGAGTACCCGTTCGCCATCACCCTGACCCTGCACATCCGGCGACACGGTTAGCGCGGCCATTTCGGCGGTGCGCGCTTCGGGGTAGGCGTAGAGCGCCGCGCAGGCGAAGATCACGCCATCGTGTTCGATGACGGTGTACAGCCCCACATCACGCTCGATTTCGGTGCGGCTGCGCTTGACCAGCGTGCCGTCTTTCTCAAACGGCTCGATCAATTGCAGAATGCCACCCACATCGTCCACCGAGGCTTCGCGCAGGCTCTCCAGCTTTTCGTCTACCACCATGGTGCCGATGCCGTCGTGCACATAGACTTCCAGCAAGATCGAACCATCCACCGCAAACGGAATGATGTGGCTGCGCTCGACGCCGCCTTTGCAGGCCTTGACGCAATGCTGCAGGTAAAACGCGGTGTCCACCGGTTTGTCGGCGGCTGGCAAATCGCGCAATAGTTTTTCAGCAGCGGCCAGCGGTAGCTCGGTGTCAATCGGGTTGTCTTCGCTGACCGCTTGGGCGATGTCGGTGGCGATGCCGGGCACTTCTGTCACAAAAATCAGCTTATCGGCTTGCAGCGCTACCGCCACCGAGGTGGCAACTTCTTCCATCGTCAGGTTGAACGCCTCGCCGGTGGGCGAAAAGCCAAACGGCGACATCAGCACCAACGCGCCCATGTCCAGCGAACGGATGATGCCGGCCGTGTCAATCTTGCGTACCACGCCCGAGTGCTGAAAGTCCACACCGTCAACGATTCCCACCGGCCGCGCGGTTAAAAAGTTGCCAGAAATCACCCGCACCGTGGCACCGGCCATCGGAGTGTTGGGCAAGCCCTGGCTGAACGCCGCTTCAATTTCGTAGCGCAACTGGCCGGCCGCTTCCTGGGCGCAGTCCAAAGCGACTTCATCGGTTACACGAATGCCGCCAAAGTAGCGCGGCGTGTGGCCCTTGGCCTTGAGTTGTTCGTTCACTTGGGGGCGAAAACCGTGCACCAGCACCACCTTGACCCCCATACTCTGGATCAATGCCAGGTCTTGTGCCAGATTGGGCAACTTGCCAGCCGCGATTGCCTCGCCACACACGCCCACCACAAACGTCTGGTTGCGAAACTTGTGGATATAGGGTGCAACTGACCGGAACCACGGGACAAAAGTGAAATTGAAAACAGAGTTCATAAGAAAAGATGCAGCATTTGCAGGTATTTGGTGGTTAACTTGAAATAACGGTAAGTCGCGACATAAATGGAAGCCAATACCAACCGACCCACGGAACCGCGCGCAGTGATGAAGACGGTATGCCTGCAAAAGCGCTTGGTGCGACTGCCTTTCAAGCCTGCTTCGGTGATGTAATCTGCCGTCGAAAACTTTAAAATCGTCCCGTCAGTATCGGTTGGCGTTAAGAAAGTAATGTCGCCCCCCAATATTCAGGTTTCTTTTTTGCGGATGTCTCGCCACCGATCAGATCGGCTACCGCCAGAATGCTTGAGCCAGACCACCCCGCCAGAATCTCTCGTTTTAAGTGGGTGTTGTAAACCATCTTGCCGCCGGATAATTTGTTGGGTTTGTCGTTGGCATCGAGGAAGTCGAACTGCACGAACCAGTCGCCGTACAGCGTCTTGACCATTGCCTCAAGCTCAGCGTTGACGCGTTTATAGCCGTCGATTTTGGCATCGATGTTTTTAAGCAGGCCAGCAACTTTTTTTTGCTCATCCATCCCCGATACCCGTGCGGCTAAGTCGGGCATCTCATTCAGCGCAATTCGATCCGTTGTTGCCCCCGTTATGGTGTTGGCAAAAATGGTTTGCTGAAAAGCTGGTGATCGATATGCGTAAAGAAGGTACTCGGGAATTACCTCGCCTGAACGTGGGCGCAGCAATCTCATGCGACGGCCCAAACATGCTTTGACCTGATCGGGCTTGAGGGTGGCTTCGCCCCATCGAGTTTCATACGAAAACAGCAGATCGCCCATTTGTGGCGTGACTCGCTTTGTCCATTTATAAAAATCTTCTTCACTGAGGTGAGGTGAGCAGATTTCGATAGATCAAATCGCCCATTTTTCAGACTGGAAATGCTCAAAAAAAACGGCTCAACATTTCTCTTGATAAGGGTTGCGGGAGGGCCATCAAAGCTATCAGCAACGCACCCGATGGTGGTCATCAAGTCAAGCATTCAAAACTACTCCAGCCAACTGTTTTTTGACTCACTGCCCAACCCAATTCAAGCCACTGCTGCCCAGCCTGCGTCAGGCGGTATTTCTGCAAACGGCTTTGTGGTTTGTCGGACAAGGTCATTTCGATTACCTCAGCGGCGCCGGTGTTGCAGGCTAGCTGCCTGTCGGACTTTCGGTACATCGGCTGCAATCCGACCGCGGAGATCCATTTTTCATCGCCTTTTTGCCCCATAGCTACGGCTATGAGACTGCAAATTCGGCAAAAACTGTCGTCGCTGGAGCCGAATTTGGCTACGCCGCTCTTAACGTGAAACAACGCCCACAGCCTACAAGAATGGCTTGTCGTAGGGCCGACTTCAGTCGGCCATGGCGGGTTGAAACCCGCCCTACGCAGGGCACGCATGTTTCATGCTTTGGGGTGTCCTTGTTGAACATGGACGTTAGAGAACGCGTCGATGCCGAAAGTCCGACAGACTACTAGGGTGTGGTTTTCGATTTCCAGCTTGTCCAGCACGCGGTACGTGGCCTTGATCAGTGAGCAATAACCATATTCCTCGTTTTCGGTCTGGTCGCACTTGTCAGTGCTGGCATATTTGGCCACCTTGATGGAAATGCTGTTGGTGTTCGCCAGCAAATAAGCAGCACAGTTCACCAGACCGCCAGTGCTTGGGCTTAAAGCAGCACTTTGTGTGCGCGTTGAACTTGCTGTCTGATTTTTACTGGCAGGTGGTGGGTGCATGAATGGGTTTGCGTGTTTGGATTTTAGTTATCGGGCGGTGTGGAGCATTGTAAAACTGCAAGTTCCATGACCCACCTTTGCCTTTGTTGACAGAGAAGCAAATTTGCACCTCCGGTGTTGGAGACTTTCAGTAAATTTCCCCAGCTTGTCATCCCACTCTTAATCAGCGACTTCGTAGCCGGGGTTTAACATCAAAAATGATAGCACACTCATTTTGACCAGCTATTAAAAACGCAGCATGTTGATTTATATGTGTTTTTTAGACTCTTGAATTTATTCTTCGTTTTGTTGTGCCATAAAATTTTTGAGTGAATTTCGATTCTCATGTTTTTGCGGCGAGCATGGCACGCATGTTTATTCGACAAACCCGCACCAGCAACAAAGCCACGGGCGAGGGCTACTTCACCTACCGGCTCGTGCGCGGTGAGCGCATTGCGGGCTAAGTGCGGCAAATCACCGTACTGAACCTGGGGCGACACTTCCCCGTCTCCCAAGACGACTGGTCATTGCTGTGCAGCCGCATCGAACAACTGCTGCCCTCTCACCTTTTTGATGCCACCGGGCGCAGCCATCACATCCAAAGAGGCACGATAGCCGGGTTTCCATGCGTCTTTACGCTTGGGCTTGCCCTCTGCCAGATAGCGCGGCCAAATATCGCCCACGGTCACGGCATGCACCTTGTCTGCTTCCACTTGGGCGGCGGCGGCAATGGCGGCCTCTTGCTGGCGCTCTCCCTCTCGTGGGTCAATCCCTTGCTCGGTCAACCCACGCAGACGGTGTGCTTCCGCTTTTGCCATGTCAATCGAAACGGCGGGCCAGCCACCCAGCGCACGGGTGAACAGCGTATTCGAGGCCAGCGCCAGCAGCGGCAAGCGATGCGGGCGGCGATGCCGTGTTCATCAAAGGGCACTTGAGCCAGTCCAGACCCGGACAGCGGGATGCTTAATGATGCTGCCCAACCTGCCTCCATCGTTCTCGCTGGGTATCGTTCCCGAAACGCTGTCGGGAACGATCAAACCCAATGAATACGCCACTTTCCCGGTTCCCGGCCTTTTCTCTCTAAAGAGAGGGCGAGCATCCGGAATGCTCACACCCTCGTACCCATTGGTAGCTTTGGGAAGGCAGATCAATCTTGCCAAATTTTGCCAAGACCTCTAAACTCAGACATCCTGATCCGCGCGGAATTCTCGATGGCACATTACACCAACGCGTAGACGATTTTTGCACCGGTTTCAGGATGGCAAAAGTCCAGACTGTTCAAGTCTTCAAGCAGTGCTGCAATCGCTT
>Ga0210023_1001724_pt1 | contig 14937 bp, 19 predicted proteins | sample CryGeymeta201524_FD_183987 | JGI IMG/M metagenome (GOLD analysis project Ga0210023, IMG submission 183987) | Groundwater microbial communities from Crystal Geyser aquifers in Utah, USA - Crystal Geyser metaG 2015-24 (SPAdes) (version 2) | ecosystem: Environmental > Aquatic > Deep subsurface >... | reverse complement strand
AGAAAAACATTTATCATAATTAAACTATGCATTAGAATGCCTTCTTCTAAAAACGTTCTTAAAAATGCCTAATACCTTGTCAAATCTTCTCAAAACTACAACAGAAGTTGAAAATAACATGTAGGATCTTAAAACATAGTCTTTGTTAACAAAAACAAGGTACAGCATCAATATAAAGCCAATTGCTTCTCCAACCTCAAGAGGGGAATAGTTTGAAGAAAATTTCCTTTTAAAAATAGAAAGGGCAAAGATTAAGGAAAATATAAACGAAAACAAGATGATTGTTTTATACAGTGCAAGAAAAAAAAGCCCACCAATAATTGAAGCAACTCCCGTTCCACCTTTAAACTTATGAAAAACTGGAAAATCGTGGCCAACAATTACAAAGGTACCAATAATGGCCAAGTTTTCTCCACTGAACCCGGCTCTCCCTGCAAGCCAAATTGGTAAGAAACCTTTAGCAGCATCCAACAAGAAGACAATCATTCCACTTGCTTTATTCACATTTAGAAACACATTAGTCGAGCCAGGGTTTCTATCACCAAAATCTCTAATATCTTTTTTCAGAGCAATGTAAGTCACAAGGGTCGCTGGGTTTATTGACCCCATTGAATAAGCAAGCAAAATTAACCAAAAGATTTTAAAGTTCATACTTGTGCTACTCCCATAATTGGGTAACTCCTCTTAGTTATCCTGGGGAGGCGAAAAGACCCTCCTCAATACTCCACCCAAAAAAGACAAAAGAGAAGTTCATCATGCCTTTCTTACCAATTGAATTCTTGACAATTTTTTCTCTTCGACGACCACGATGTCGTTTTCTTTCAAGAGATCTCGCACTTTATTTAAGTGTGTAGGAATATGTTCAGATGTTTTGGATGCAAGAATAAATTGTGCACGTGACGGACATTTTTTATCAGTACTCAATCTTACAGAAGGAGTGTCAATCTTTAGTTTGACTATATTGTAACCATATTGTGAAGAAAGCTCTGCAAGTTTTAGTGGTATGTTCTTCTCAAGAATATCACCCATAATTGTAAACTCCATACAATGTAATGCTTGAGAAATGATTTTATCAGCCTCTATTTTTCTAAGGTTAAACTCACCGTCCAACTCCTTTATCACTTCCTCTCCTATTAGGATTTCATCTTCTGCCATCTTATTTGCCGTAACAGTTACAGGAACTCCCTCCCACTTGTCTAAGATTGTTTCACCTAAGAATCCCATTACTATTGCAGTAGGTATAATAAGAAGCGTCCTAAGAATAGTAAATTTCCAGCCCAAGAAGTTAGCCTCTAAGGGAATCAAAGGAGCTTTCCCGCTCCATGCAGTAATAAATGTTAAAATTGCTGAGTTAGAGGCCCCTTTTTCTTTTAGGGACTTTGTTAAGGGAAATATTGTAAAAAGTGAACCCCCAAGGAAAATCGGTACAGTTGAAGCAAAAGCAAATCTTTTCCATCCAGCAGTTTTACCCAAATATTTGGACAATTGCTCAGGTGTTACCCATGCTTGAATTAATCCAATGAAAATGAACACAGAAATTATTATCCAAAAAGCTCCAGCAAAAGCCTTATACGCTACCTTAGCTACAGACAAACTTTTTCCAAAAGAAAATATCGCTACTATGCCCCAGATCGCCAAACCTATCAGAATATAAATCATTGCTTCTTTTATTAGTTTTTTCATATTAACCACCCCTTACATAAGATATCTAAAAGTTAGCGCAATGAAGAAAACTAATGCAAAAGTAAGAATGTTCCTCACAACCGTGAACTTTTTTCCCATAAACATTATTTCTGCTGGAAATGTAGCTATACCTATTAGAATTGCAGTAGAGGCAAATGCATATATAACCCCATAACTTGCCCCTTTAGCAATAAGTGAACCAGAGAAAGGAAAAACTGCTGCAGGCTCTATAAGTGCAAGGGCACCTACTAATTCTCCAATGAGTATACCCCATATTCCGCTTCCCGTACCAAGCAGTTTTGCTATCATTTCCTTAGTGACAAAGATGGAGATAACTCCCATTAATATGAAGATAAAAAATAATACAGGTAGCACATTTAACGCTATCTTTCCAGTAGTTATTAGAGCTTTCTTTGTCTTGTTCCTATCTTTGACGAAAGAGAGTACCATAAGTATAGCAGCAACTGTAATGTAAATTAATCCAATGTTCATTTTTACATCCCCCTTCTACATTTTTCCTTAACATAAAAACATTTTTTCTTTTACTATTTTCATACTATTTTAATTCCTGAATTTTAACATCAATTCCTAAACTGCAGGGCGAGGAACGCAGCAGAGTCCTGAAATGACTTGAGCAACATGTTCAAGCATTTCGCCAGGTATCCCTATAAGCATTTCTTCGTTAGTGAAATTAGAACGCATCCTTGCCTGTTCTTGAGGGATTGTTGCTTCTATCTTTCCGTATTTGAAAGGTAGTACAGTTGCATATGCGCAGAAGGATGTTAGAATTTGGAACCTAAGTGGTATCTCCAGACCATTTTGATAATTGGTTGCGTTGAGAATTACCAATGATTGATGAGGATTAGCCGAAACGAGTACCACATCCGGGTCAATTGTTGTCTCCTCAAGGGGTGTAAGTAAAATTGCAGCAGTTTTTCCTACAGGTATTTTTGGCGCCTGATCTATGAGTCTTTTCCCAGCTCGTGCAGTTTCTACCATATGAGACTTTGCATACATTTCACCATTAAGAACAGCTTCAGATGGCTCTTTTACGCCCAACATATAAGCTCCTCTATCACAACCGTGGTCTTCAGCAAGCATAAGAATTGTTTTTCCTTGCATAGCTTGACCTACAGCGGCGCAATAGTACAACTTGCTTTCTGGCCTTGGCAACCCTCAGGTATCTTGCTTAAGTCATCAAACAGTTTAACTGCCACAAGGTGTTTGGTAAGGCCAATTGGCTTTGAAATCTTGTCTGCAATTTCTGCATAATTTTTACTCACTTATTTCATCTCCTTTTTTTTATTTTTGATTATTCTTAGTAAGTAACTCAAGGATAGGGGGCCTTTCCTTCAAGGAGCAGACCCCCTACTAACTACTTTGCAGTTTGTACGCTACTTTTTCTTCCAACTGCTGCAAACACACCACTAATAACTATGATTATCCCGGCAATAAGGTCATTCCAAAGATAAGCATTTCCTGACCGTAGTTGAGGAATAAGCGCGGATACAATCATCCATGCCCCAAAGATCAACGAAAGCCATCCTTGCCAGCGACTCCTTCCAACGTATACTAACGCAAATATAGCAACCAAAACTCCAACAATGAGATTGTTCCAGAGACCAAAAGTTGGATTTGACTTAATAAACGCTGCAATAACCAACCAAATGCCAAGGATTCCATTTAACCATGCTGCCCACATCTTACTCACCTCCTTTCTTTAAGACATTTAAAATATGTTTAACAATGTTTTCTACATCTTTTTCCTTGTAATTAAACGTTGTAAAAGGACCTTCTTTTTTAAAACTAAGGTCGTATTCAAGATTGATATAAATTGAAGGATTAATTTTAACATTATCTAATATCTTTTTTGCGCATTCATTATGACAGCCGTCAATGACTACAAGGATAGGAATGGATTTAACAAGATTCGTTTGCCTTGGAACATTCGTTGCAATTGCAGGTAAAGAGCAAATCCCTGCCTTCTCTCCAAGTATTTTTGCAAGCTTCAAAGCAGCCCTGCCTGCTAAACTTCCCGTATTCGAAGCATTACTTGCACAGGCTATTATGCCAATTTCTATTTTGCTTGACTCCATACTTTCATTCATTTCTTTCCTCCATTCTTCCATCCCAACTCCCTATAATTCAGATTGGTAGAAAATTTTTAATAACTTCCTTAATCCTTAAAGAAAGCCCCTGCAAATAATCCCGAAAGAATTGAAAACACAAATATCAATCCATTGAAAAAAAGCACAAACTTCCATCCAAGCACTGTGATTGCAAACGGAATCCAGGTAATCTTTATTGCCCAGGCCCCAATGGTTGTTGCAATGATATTTACTCCTGCTCCTTTACCTCTTAATTCCTTAAAAAATGGAAAGAACATATACGCAGGGCCTATCATCAAAGTGCCAAATGTTGCACCAATTAAAATCCCCTTGATACCACTTTGTCTCCCAATGATTTTTCCTATAGTTTGCTTCGGTATTGTTATAGATATGAATGAAGAAAGCAAAGCTATAGCAACGATAACAATAAAAAGGTTTAAGTAGGTTTTCGTTGCAGAAAGTACGGCAGAAGAAACCTTTAATGGGTTCAAGCAGGCAAGCACAATAGCGATTACAAGAATCGTAATTTCAATTGCCCAGTCTTTTAATATCTGCTTCATAACAGCGCCCCCATAAGCAGCGCGATAAGAATCGCAGCAATGAATGTAAAGGAATTTCTAAGGAGAGTAAACTTCTTTCCGAGAAATTTAAATTCAAGAGGTATTGAAACTACTCCTATGCCAACCCAGGTGAAAAGAAAAGCAGAGACCAGTGACACACTCGCATTATGAGATAGGAGGTACTGTCCTAATGGATAACTTGTTGCAGCAGGACCCATCATTACAGAGCCAGCAAGGGCTCCAACGATGATTCCTCTAAATCCACTGAATTTTAAAAGAAATGTGGAAACTGCCTTAGTTGATAAAAACTTTTCCAATATTGCAATTATCGTAAATATTGCAAATAGCCTTATAGAATTCTGGATAAACATCTTAACGCTTTTCTTTGAAGCATCCTTTAGTTTTCCCTTATCCCCCTTTACAAAATAAACAGTATAAAGAACTAAAACAACTGCGAGAAGGACTACACCTTCAATTAAATTTGTGTTCACATTCTCTACTTTTCTATCTCATCGGAGGTATTAAATTGCTCGATATTTCCTCCACTCTTCTCAATGATTTCTTCTTTATGCTCTTTGTATTCCTTCGTCTTTTTCGCTATCTCGGGGAAGTCTTTCTCAAAAACAGGCCTTGAAAGCTCTTCCCATTGCTTTGAAAGCTTATCAAGATGCTTACCTACATCCTTTGATAGGTTCTCAAGAGTGCCGTCGGTACTTCGTACGCCCTCAAGTGAACCGATCTTTCTCATTACATCAGGATGGTCAACAATCATACAGGGGCTCATCAGATTATCACTGTAAGGCTGAAGCTTCTGGATTTCCTTGAAGAATGGAAGTTGCAGTGCTTCTTTAAGAGACATATCATTGATATTTCCCTGTGCAATGTGAATAAATGCGCATGGCTCAATGCCTCCATCTGCCGTAATGTGGAAATACCTTCTTGCGCCTGCAAGGCACCCTCCTGTATATGGTCCGTCGTTCCAGAAGTCTGCAGCAAGCAATGGCTTATTTGACCTCACGTAATGGATTCTTTTGTAGGAGAATATTCTCTGTTGCGGAGTAAGCATAAGTTTCACATCAGGGTCTCTGCCTATGGGGATGTACTGGAAGTACCAAGCAATTTTTGCACCCTTATTGACCATTAGGTCAACGAACTCGTCGCTTAACACTTCCTCTACATTGTTTCTCGTTTCGGTGACTGAATAGCCAAATGGCACGCCTGCTTTCTTGAGATTATCCATCGCGATCATTACTTTGTCCCAGGCACCGGCTCCTCGCCTCCAGTCGGTCTTTTCCTTAAATCCTTCTACGCTCACACAAGGTACGGCATTGCCTATATCTCTCAGCTTATTTGCAAAGCTCTCGTTGATCATAGAGCCGTTTGTGTAAAACATAAAAGCCATATCGTTGTGCTTCTTTAAAATATCAAACAAGTGTGGGTAAAGGGTAGGCTCGCCTCCTGAAACAACAATGAAATAAATGCCAAGATCCTTTGCCTCCGAGAGCACCCTGTCAAATGTTTCAAAGCTCATCTGTTTGTACTGCTTATACGAGCCTGCCCAGCAGCCAATACAGTTATAGTTGCAATTCTCAGTGGGATCAATCAATAAAAAGTAAGGCACATTGAAGCCTCCAGTTTTTGTGATTTCACGTTGTCTCGATACACCATGCCATCCGCCATTAACAACAAAATTCCTCACAAGTTTCCTTAAAACTTCCGGATTCGTGTCCTTAAGCAGATTTGCAACAAGTATCTTACCTGGAAGGTCGTTGTCTACGATGTTCTTCAAGCCTTTAAGCTGCTCTTTGAACACGGGAAGAAGTGAAAAAGTGTTGCCAATTTTGTAGGCCGTATTAATTGCCTTGTTGATTCTTCTATCAGGGTCAACTTGAAGGTAATTAACGATGCCATCAATAGTTCTTGTAAGAACTACCTTCTTAACGTTTTTGCCGATGCTCATCGGTTCACCTCCTTAATATATTTATACTAAACTTCTAAGGTTGTATGTCTATTATCCCGAAAAGTCAAGCCATTTTGGGTACTTTTCGTCCATTTCTAAACCTCCTATATTTGATTTTTCTTTAATGATTTGTACTGATCTTCGCTAAGTTTCATTATGCACTTTTCGCCTACTCTCATTTCCCTTCTTTTTCTTATGACTTCTATGTTTTCGTCAACGAAACCGCGAGGAACAGAAAGCATTGCGCTAAAAAAACTTTTAAGAAAGGATCCCGTCGGTTCAACTACAGAATATAAAATACCTCTTCCCAATCTCTTCCTTTTAATTAGCCCTGCGGCTTTAAGTTCTTTAAGACACCTTGAAGTGTTACAATGTGTTTCAGATAGGGCATCGGCTATCTCGCACACATAAAAATCTCTCTGCTCGTTAAGAAGTATTAGGAAAATCTTTAGCCTCTTCTCTTCAGAAAGGACTTTAAAAAAATCCGAATATGTGCTCATATGTACATATTAGCACATAATATTTTTCTGTCAAGTGGGCGAATTGTCTCACCAAAAATACTACGATCCGTGTCAAGAGGAAAAACACAAGTTTTTTGCTTCTCTGTAATCTGCACTCTTCTTCAGCAGGTTATTATCTATATAAAGAGGTTTGGATTTTGACCTTACTTCTTTGTAATTGCCGTCTTTGCAATTCTTTACATAGATTTGATGGGCTATTAGAAGAAGCCACACCTTATCAAAGGATTATTGAATCACCTGATATATCAGAAGAAGTAAAAGATAGACTAAGGAAGACCTATGAATCTCTTAATCCAGCCTTCCTTAAAAGAAATATCGATAGACACAAAAGAGAAATTGAAAGAGCATATGAAATGAAAATGGAGAAAAGAAAGAGAGAAATGCAAAAAAGGGCTCGGTAAATTATCCAATAATTTGACTAACTTAATCTTCTGTAACCTGCAATCTTTTTCAACAGGTTATAAAAATAATTTCGCATAGAATCGCCTGAAAGGAGTAGCGATTACAGAAGATTAAATTTAAATGAGGCAACCAAATAATATTTCGTAGAATCGCAAAAACAGCGATTAGAAAGGAGTAAGAAAATTAAATGAGGCAACACGTAGGGTGTATATATCACATATCCTTTTATCATGTTAAACTTATTTTAACATCTCGTCTTTAAGAAAAACGGAGACTCCCACGCATTCCTGCAGAATGTTCCGAACAACGAGGAAAAAGATAATGTAAAATACTCTAAGTGACAAATAAAATACAAATCCTCATTCATAGCAAATACTGGTTAATTCATTAAATTATCTCAAAATACCATTAACCAATACTTTTATTGCCTCTTCCTCTTGAAGACCTCGCGCTTCAAGAGTTTCTATTTCTTTTGAATCAAGGGACCCTATAGCAGCTTCATGGGTTACCCTGGCAAGGTTATTAGATACTTTCACAATGGGTACTGCCTCAGCAACTGCATCACCCTGGACAATCTCCGTACAATCTATATGCCCACGAGCATAAGGAGCAGATGCAGAAATATCTGAAATCACCTTACTGCGAGCATTATCCTGCAAAACAACCTTACTTTTTACAAGTGCTCTTGCATTTTCGCCTTTTAACGCAACTTTTTCTTCAATAAGAATATTATCATTACCTTTGCCCCATACCTTTGCATATAACTCAACCTTCCCATTTTTCATTACTTCAATATCGTATTTTGTATCAAATAGCCCAACACGACCTTCTTTGAGTGTGAAGGTAGCCTCAAATAGAGATTCTTCGCCAACAACACCCTGCACATAAGGTATAACTTCTATACCACCACTTTCTCCGTGAAAATGGATTTCATTATATCTAAAGAAACTTCTTTTCCCTATCTCAAGTTTATAATTCATCTTATGGACAATATGCTCTGCATTAGGGAAAACGCAGTGAGATATTGCATTCATTCCCGCGTCATCCTCAATGACAGCATGCATATCTATAATCTGAATTCCCTCTCTTGGAATGAGTCCAAAGCATAATTTCATTGGAAATAGGATTTTTGTTCCTTTCTTTACTACAATTTTTAAGCTAACACCGTTTTCTATTGGTTCTGACTCCAGAATTAAGCCTTCAACAGTGTTTTTACCCAGTACTTTATTTCCACTTATAACAATGGATGGAATCTTTGGATTGGAAAATTCACCGGATACTCCACCGCTCTTCTCATAAGCCTCCATCAACTCTTTATATTCATCAAGAATTTCCTCCATCTATACCTCCTTTGTAAATTCCTCAGGAATCACCCTATGAAAACATTTATCGCACTCTGTTTTAAAGAAATTAACAACCTCTGAAGGAGAACCATCTTTTACAATTTCACCCCCTCCAATAAGATATGCCCTGTCTGCAATTTCTACAATCTCTTCCCGATGAGTTATGAGAAGTATTGTTGTTCCCCTGTTTCTAAGATCAATTATGAGCTGTTTTATTTTATCAAGAGAAATAGCATCAATGCCTGAATCCGGTTCATCAAGAATTACAAGTTTGGGTTGCATCGCAAACACTGCCGCAAGTTCAATTCTCTTTCTTTCACCACCACTCAGTGATTTATCAAGAATTCTGTTTGTATAGTAAGCTGTGTCAAGATCTATTCTGTCCAGTGCTTCTTTTAAAACTTTTCCATTTTTATCTTTAGAACCAAGCATTATATACTCGGAGACCTTCATGCCTTCAAATGAAGCAGGGGTTTGCCAGGCAAGAGTCAAACCTCTTTTTGCCCTGTTAGTTACCGAGAGGTCAGTAATATCTTCTCCCTCAAAATATACCCTTCCGCCTGTAGGTTTAAAACCGGAAAGTCCCATAAGGACAGATGCAAGTGAACTTTTACCCGCACCATTTCTTCCAAGAATTGCAGATATAGAGTATCGTGGAACTGAAAAAGTAAGATTCTTTATGATAATCCTCTTATCTTTTTCAAGGTAAATGCTATTTGCTCTCAATATCTCATCCATAATTGTCTCCTCAATAAATTATTACATATCTGGTAATAATTATATGATTTTTTGTTTTTTAAGTCAAATTATCCTATAACCTGTCCTGAACCCTGGACTGCAACGTTCCAGTGCAGGCTTGTTTCAGGATTAAACTTCGGAATTTTCTATATACTTTTTTACATATTCAATGCTTATGTTCCATAATTTTTTTGCTTCTTCAATATCGTAAGATTCATCAGAGGATTTTGTAATTTTTCCTCTTGCGAAATACTCGCCTGAAATATTCGAAACTTCGTCAGACATAGCAAGACATATCGAGGTCTTCGCTCCCTCTTCTGGAGTTATAGCACCAAACAAAAAAATAAGCTTTTTTTCAATGGATGGAAGAGCCCTATAAATATCCGTTTTAGCCAGGCCCGGGTGTGCTATATTTGCTGTTACTCCTGTGTCCTGTAATCTTCTTGCGAGTTCTTTAGTGAACAGAACAATTGCAAGTTTTGAGTTATAATATGCCTTCATTCCATTGTAATGCTTCTTTAATTCAAGGTCATCGAAGTTTATCTTTCCTTTTCTGTGAAGTTCGGAGGAGACATTCATAACCCTTGAAGGAGCACTCTTTTTAAGAAGACCGAGCAGCAAATCTGTAAGTAAGAACTGTGCAAGATAGTTTACTGCAAAAGTGAGCTCAATGCCATCTTTGGAAAGTTTCCTGTGTGCTTCCCATAATCCTGCATTATTTATCAACACGTGTAAAGCTGAATATCTTTTCTTGAAATTTTCTGCAAGTTTCTTTATAGATTCAAGAGACGAAAGTTCGCATTCAAAAAATTCGACATCGTTGTTCTGACTTTTTAAGACAATCTCTTCTTTAACAATCTTGGCTTTTTCCAAATCCCTCGCAGTGTAAATGATTCGTGCTCCTCTCTTTGCAAGTTCAATAGCAGTTGCTTTGCCAATACCAGAAGTTGCGCCCGTTATTAAACATGTTTTGCCCTCGATTGTCCACTTTGGTTTTCTCTTTTCCATTTAAAATTCTCTCCTTAAATATTGCTCTTCATCAAGCAAATTCAGTATAAACCACGACTGCTACAAAAGTATCAGCTTACTTTTAACCTTGTAATAAAAAGAGGTAAAATTTATAGGGCATAATTACTATTCAAAAAATTTAATATTATTTTCCTTAAAAATATTCGGGGCTACTTTACTCACCTCATTAAACATCGATTCTGCAAGTGCTCTTATCTCCCATTGTGCAACAGGAGCAAGCCTGAGCTTTAAAAAATGCATAAGTTCTCGTGCATTTGCTGTTGCAACTATTTTTGTTTCAGTTGCATTTGGAAGTACGAAACGTGCATCCTCAACGGGAACAAGCTGAGAAAGTTCTTTATAAGCATCATCAATATCTTCCATTAATTTTAAAAACAGAGAAAGAGCCCTTTCTTCGCTCTGAATAGTCAGGGGGATCACGAAAGGAAAGCCATGCTCTTTCACATATCTCTGGCTCTGTTGAGTGAAAGAGAAAAACCTGTGCCTGACAAACTGGTGCGAACAAGACCTCGAAATTCCCTCAATTGCAAAAGTAAAATTTACATGCTCAAAAACAGAAAAATGTTTAAGATTTAAGGCAAGCTCTATGAGCCTCTTGATGTCATCCCGGGTGAGTTTAACACCCACAACTCCTCCCTTAAACCTGCTCTGCCTCATCGCAGTTGCGACAATCCTTTCAGGATCTGGAGTATGCGAAAGAAGTACTACTTCTGGTTTTCGTGCTCTCTCAATGTTTTCCATTTTAACTCAAAAAGAAATCTGGTTTATTAACATTTTCTTTTTTCCCTTTTCCCCCGGCAAGCTCCTCGTCGCAATACGGACAGTAATCATGTTTTCCTCTTATATATCCATGTCTGGTGCATATGCTAAATGTTGGGGTAATTGTTATATAGGGAATCTTATAATTATTGATAACTTTCCTGACAAAAAGTTTTGCTTCATCACCCGAGTCAAGAGCCTCACCAAGGAAGAAGTGGAGGACAGTTCCCCCCGTGTAAAGTGATTGTATTTCTTCCTGTTTTTCAGCAGCTTCAAAGGGGTCATCGGTATAATCCACAGGTAGCTGAGTTGAGTTGGTATAATAAGGTTCTGCTCCGCCTTCAACATCATCTTCATTTGCAACAATAATATCCGGGTACTTCTTTTTATCCTTAAGAGCAAGAGAGTACGCTGTTGATTCTGCAGGCGTTGCTTCAAGATTATACATATGTCCCGTTTCTTCCTGGTATTTTTCGAGTTTATCCCTCATAAAATTAAGTGTCTTTATTGTGAAATCAATACCCTGTTTTGTCGTGAGATTTTCTCTTAAAAAGTTTATCAAAGCCTCGTTCATCCCGATAAGTCCAATTGTGGAAAAGTGGTTGTCCCAGTACCTGCCAGTTGTTTGTTTAATTAAATCAAGATAAACCTTTGAATAGGGATATAGCCCCTGTTCGGTAAATTTTTCAACAGTTTTCCTTTTCTCTTCAAGCGCATCTCTTGCGGCATCCATTATCTCGGATAATTTACCAAAAAATTCTTCTTCATTTTTTGAAACATATCCAACTCTCGGCATATTGATAGTTATAACACCTATACTTCCAGTAAGTGGATTCGCGCCAAACAACCCGCCACCCTTATTCTTAAGTTCTCTCACGTCGAGCTTGAGCCGGCAACACATTGAGCGAGCGTCCTCTAGTTTTAAATCAGAGTTAATATAGTTTGCAAAATAGGGAATTCCATACTTTGCTGTTGCTTCCCACATAGTTTCATTAGAATCTTTTCCCCATTGGAATTCTTTATCAATGTTAATTGTAGGTATAGGGAAAGTAAAAGGCCTGCCGTTACCATCTCCTTCAAGCATTACTTCCCAGAATGCTTTGTTTATTAAATCCATTTCATCTTGAAATTCGCTATACCTTTCATCTTTCTCTTCACCGCCTATTATTACATGCTTATCTTTTAACAAAGGGTGTGGCAAAATATCGAGTGTAATATTTGAAAACGGGCTTTGCCCTCCTGTTCTCATTGTCTGGTTCATATTGTATACAAACTCCTGAATCTGCTGCTTTGTCTCTTTGAAAGTAAGGTGGTCATATCTCACGAATGGTGCAAGAAAAGTATCAAATGAACTAAAAGCCACTGCTCCCGCTGCTTCATTCTGGAGTGTAAAAAGAAAATTCATCATCTGCCCGAGTATTGAAGAAAGATGCTTTGCAGGTTTTGAGTAAGGTTTTCCTTCAACCCCTCCAAAGCCCCTTCTTATCAAGTCCTCAAGATCCCAGCCTACACAATATGCGCCAAGGAAAGAAAGATTATGTATGTGAACCCATCCATCTTTATGAAGTTCAGCAATTTTTTCAGGATAAACCTTCTCAAGCCAATATATTCGCTCAGCTTTACCTGCTATATAGGCTTTAAGGCCTTGTATAGAATAGTCAATATTGGCATTTTCATGTACTTCCCATGTGCCTTGATCGAGATATTCATCAAGAAGGTTCGGAGTTATATGTGTTTTTAATTCTCTTAGTTCTCTTCTGCGCTCTCTATAGATAATAAACGCCTTTGCAGCCTCATAAAAACCTTTTCTCATCAATACATGTTCGATTTTATTCTGAATTACCTCAATGCTGAAAATCTCTCCATCGTGCTCCTGTTCAAGCTCCGTGATGACTATGTTTGCAAGAAATTCAGCCACACCTGAACTGAACTCATGGGTTGCATTTCCCGTCTTAAGAATTGCACTCGTAATTTTGCTACAGTCAAATTCCACAACTCGTCCGTCCCTTTTTACTACCTTCTCTATCATCTCGTATCACCTTTCAGAATAAGATCTTAGTTCAAGATATTTTAAATGAAAAATAGAAAAACACGAAACTTTCAGATTTTTATAACTAAAGCCTGATTTTTGTGTGAAGCCCTAAAAAAATACCATTTTATATAGCTTTTAAGGCAATAATATGGTTTTTCGCTCAATTTTTACACTCAAAAACCTCTGCTAAAATGAAGGGTGTTTAAAAAAAGTATGAAAAAATCTTATATCAAAAAAATAGGCATCGATACTTGCTTGAATGAGAGTGAAGTCCAAGAAAATAAGAAAAAATGCAAAAATTCCTTCAAAAACCTCTTGACAAGCAATGAAAATCGATTATAACTTAATAAAGTGAGTAATAACCTGCTGAGAAGAGCGCAGGTTACAGAGGAGTAAATGCGATTTGCAAAGAAAGGAGGTGAAAAAGCGTGAACAAACCAGAACTCGTAGCAGCAATTGCTGGAAAAACTGGTATGAAGAAGAAAGATGCAGAAGCAATGCTTGATGCATTTGTGGCATCTGTTAAAGGAGCACTGAAAAAGGGCGAGAAAGTTGCACTTATCGGCTTCGGTACATTCGCAACCAGAGAAAGAGCAAAGAGAAACGGTGTAAATCCAAGAACCGGCAAGAAGATTACGATCCCAGCAAAGACAGTTCCTTACTTCAAAGTCGGAAAAGATCTAAAAGAGTCCGTAAAATAAGGATTCTGGATCTGGGCTTTAAAAAGCGGGGGCGTAGACCCCCCTTTTTTTATTAATATTGTCGAATTTTTGTTGAAGATCTTAGAACGATCCTAAATTAAATACTTGTATTTGACAAGAAAAGGAGTTCAGGACAGAACTCATGATGATATACGATGACAGAAGTGGGATTTATCACTCAGAGTCTCCATTTTTTGCAGGCATAAAACTTTATTCAATTTGTCACCTCGCACTCTTTTCCTTGCCTTTGGCAAGCGCATAAGCGAGAGGTCTCACTATTTTACTTTTCAAAGAAGTCTCGAGGGAATGTACCTCTCCGATATTAAAAATTGCGTTTTGTGCAAATATAGACTATTGTTAATTAAAGAAATAGAGGATTGAAAAATTATTATTCTAAGGATACCTCAATTACGCCATCTTCTTTTGAGAGAGCATTAAAAATCTTCTCGAGGTTTATATCTTGAGGGATCTTTACAAAAAAGATTATATCAAGAGAAGTTTCTTTTCTGTCAAATTTTATATTTTCAATATTTATACCAAATTTACCAAGGATTAGGCTGATTTTACCGAGTTGACCTGGTTGATCAGTCACCTTTACAAGAAGTGTTTTCCTTATTTCGCCTTTCTTGCCAAGAAAGCCAAACTCAATGTTTCTAAGAAAAACAAGTGTGAGGAAGACAATAGTAGCAGTTATAATTGCAGGATAGTAATAACCTAACCCACAGGCAAGCCCTATTGCAGCAGCCGCCCATATAGATGCGGCGGTGGTTAACCCTCTTACTGTCAGCCCTTCTTTCATTATAGTGCCTGCACCAAGAAAACCAATCCCTACAACAATGTTTGCAGCTATTCTTCCAGCATCGCCACCGTACAGCTTGTAAAATTGTATAGATATAATAGTAATAAGTGTTGAACCAACTGCAACAATAATGTGAGTTCTCAAGCCAGCTGGCCTATTCCTTCTTTCCCTCTCAAAACCAATAAGGCCACCGAGAAGAAAAGACATCAAAAATTTTAAAAGCATCTGCAAATTTTCTTCCATACAATATTATACATACACAAAATATAAAAACAAAAAGAAAATTTTAGCAATTTGACACA
>Ga0210023_1001717_pt1 | contig 14963 bp, 11 predicted proteins | sample CryGeymeta201524_FD_183987 | JGI IMG/M metagenome (GOLD analysis project Ga0210023, IMG submission 183987) | Groundwater microbial communities from Crystal Geyser aquifers in Utah, USA - Crystal Geyser metaG 2015-24 (SPAdes) (version 2) | ecosystem: Environmental > Aquatic > Deep subsurface >... | reverse complement strand
CCTTCGGGCAGGTATTTGGCCACAGCATCAATAAAAAACAGGCTCAAGCTCTTGATGCCGCGCTTGAATAGCGCCTCTTCCCGCTCAAAATGGTTGGCAATGCTGCGCTCAATGATCAGCGCCTGGGTTTGTTCGGCCAACATGCCGTAAGACGTGGGCTCGCCCAAGGGCAGGGCAAAACCATTGGTGAACAACACCTCTTTGCCGGTCACGCTCTCCACCACATGGCCGTCCAGAAAGCCGATGGCGGTTTTTTCACCCAGGTTGTCTTTGGCTTGCAGCGCCACCGTGGCGTTTTTACCCCCAATGGTCTGGAAACTCACCTGCGCGGAGCGCTCTTTGGCCGTGCCGCTCACGCTGGTGAAACACAACACCTGCGCCATGTCGGCCCCCGCGCCCACCGTGTCCACAGTGATGCCCTTGACCAGCCGCTGGCGAAACGCCTCCAGGCTGTCGAGCGTGTAGACCAGGTTTTTGTACTTCAGGGCGTCTGTGTCACCCTTGAAGGTGGCGCCAAACCGAATGGTGAGCAGCGGGTTGAATTTGCCCAAATACTCCTGCGTTTGTTTGCCCTCAAAGCGGTGCGGCTCGTCAATGATCAGCACCGGGCGAATCACCGCCAGCGCCTCCATGAAACTCTTGGCGTGGCCAAACAAATTGGCTTCCACCCCGCGTTTGTGAATCACCTTGCTGTCGCCCGCAAACGACTGATAAGTGGCCACCATCACCGAAATGCCTGCGTTGGCGGCGTGAATAAAGCCTTGCACCGTGCGCGCTGAGTAGTTGTAGACGTTGATTTTTTGGCCGTTGTACTGTTTGCCAAAAAACTCTGCGGTGGACTGCAGGCTTTTGAGCGTGCCCTGGCGAATCGCGTTACTTGGCACCAGCACGATGAACTTGGACAGTTTTTTGTCCTTGTGCAGGCGGTGAATGGTCTCAATAAAAGTAAATGTTTTGCCGGTGCCGGTTTCCATCAGCACGTCCAGGCTCAGGGCGGGCGTGGCCGTGACGGGCACCTGCACATCCCCTGCGCGAACACCGTTGCGTTTTCGAATTTCGGTGAGGTTGGCGCGCAAGGCTGGCGCGGCTTCATAAGGCACCAGGGTCGGGTTGCTGTGTACGTTGACGGGCGCCACGAACCGCACATCGTTGAACACATCGGCCAGTGCCTGCACCGCCGCCGTCTGGTGGGCGAGGGTGGTGTATTGAAATTGGGCCGTCATTTGCCAATCCTTTTGGGCACATGGGTGCGGTTGAGCTGATCTATGGCACTCATGCCTACCAGCGAATGCATTTGGGGGGCGCCATACCGTCCAGCCTTGGCATAAAGCCCAACGGCAGCGGTAGCCGCTATCCACTTTTTGGCCGATAGAAAGAAGTTGTTGCGTCCGGCTTCGTTTTTAATTCCCTTGAATTCGGGGGAATTAAAACTCGGGTTGTTGAGCTGCTCCCAGACCCCAAGGAAGAGCAAGGTGTCTTTATTTTTGAGCCATTGCTCAATCAGCGCGGAGCCACCGTCAAAGTTTCTCACCATATCGGTGAGCGAGATGTAATCCTGCTCGTGACGTGTGGAGATCGTCACCGGGTTGCTTTGTATGGTAATGATGCGGTTTTTCATTGTTGGTTACCCGCGCAGCCGCAGCTTGTCGTCTGAAAACCCCAGCGTCTCGGCCATGGTTTTGATGCCCAGCATGAAGTTGTCATCCTCAATCCACGGGGCATACACCGTGAGGTAGGTCACGGTGGTGCCTTGGCCGTGCAGGGTGCGCAAGGTGTCGGTCAGTTCAACCAAAGGCAGGGCTTTGACGATGAGTGCCACATCACCCGCCAGGTACAGGTGTTGGTCTATGACCGTGCGCAGCGGGGTGGTTAGCGGCAGGCTTTCCGAGAGCAGCAGGTTGTACAAAACGCGGGGCAGTTGGGTGGGCTGGGGTGAGGTGATGGCGGCCTGCAGCGCCAGCACGTCGGCTTGGGTGGCTTGTTGCAACGGCTTTTGCAGAATCAAGGCATCGGGGTCATCCACCAGTTCAAACACGCGAAAGCCGGTGTCGACGGGCGCAACAGGGCTTGCAGGGTCTGGCGCAAAACCCTCCAGTTGAGCGGGTTGCTGGGCGGCGGCTTGGGCTTTTGTGGCTAGCTCGGCTTCGATTTTGGCCCCGGCACGGCGAATGCGCTCGGCGGTGATCTCGAAAATGGTGGCCTCTTTTTTGCCTAGCGTGTGGGTTACAAAGTGGTGCGCTTCTTTTTGTTTTTTGGGGTCGATGGGCTGGGGAATTTGGACCAGGATGAACTGGCGTGTGCCGCCGTCTTCGGCGTTTAGGCGCATGACGGCTTCGGCGGTGGTGCCGCTGCCGGCGAAGAAATCCAGGGTGATGTCGCTTTTATTAGTGGATGTTTTTATAAGATGCTCAATTAGAGACAACGGTTTTGAATAATCAAAAATGTTTGCTTGAAAAATACGCTGAATATCTTTTGTGGCCTCGGTATTCAACCCAACATCTGCTAGCCAAGTGGAGGTTGGATTTGATTCTGATCGAAGTTCACTTTTGAAACGTTTGAGCATCGGACGACGCTTTGAGTCTGATGGGAAAAGAATTCGCCCTTCTTCAATCAGTTTTTGCATGCTTTCAGGAATGTATGACCAAACCCGGTTGGGATTAGGTTTGTAAATCTTGCCAGTTTTAGGATCAACCAAGTCATAAAACTGGTTTGGTCGCTCGTCGGCACTCATACCCACAGTCAAATCGCCCGAGACCCATACACCCCGTGAATCTGAATCAGGGTTTGAAAAGCTTTTGTAATCTTTGGCAACTCCTAAAGATGAAAAATCTCCATTGTGGTAGGCAAGGACATATTCATGATCGCTTGAAATTAGTCTTTCGGCCAAGGCTGAAGATGCTCGTCTGCGCCACATGAAATTGCCCAAGTGGTTCTCCTGCCCAAACACCTCATCACACAACAGCTTCAACTGCGCCTGTTCGTTGTCGTCAATGCTGATAAAAATCACGCCGTCATCGCGCAGCAGGTCGCGGGCCAGCAGCAGGCGCGGGTACATGAAGCTCAGCCAGCCGCTGTGCGTGCGGGCACCGTAGATGTTTTTGATGTAGTCGATGTTCTCTTTGGCATAACCCAATTGCGCCAGCACCTCGCTTTGCTTGGCAGAAAAGTCGTCGCGGTAAATGAAAGCGTCGCTTTGCGTGTTGTAAGGCGGGTCGATATAAATGAGTTTGACCTTGCCAAAGTAGCTGTGGCGCAGCAGGCGCAGGGCGTCGAGGTTGTCGCCCTTGATCAGCAGGTTGCCGGTGCTGTCCCAGTTTTGGCTTTGCTCAGGCGCGGGTTGCAGGATTTTTTGCACTGGCACAAATGCGCTGTGGTAAGCCTCACGCTTGCCAACCCAGCGCAGCTCGTAGCCGTCTTCTTCCACCTGTACACCGGCGGGGTTGCTGGGGTCTAAGGCCAGTTGCAAGGCGGCGGCGTTGATGCGAATGCGGCCATCGGCATCGGTTTCAAGGGCTTGCGGAAAGTGCGCACGCAAAATGTCCAGCTTGAGTTGGTTGGGGGTCGGGGCGTTCAGAATGAGGTTTGACATGGGGACTTGCTTTACTATTTTTTTAATAGCTTCTTACGCTTACTGCGTAAGGGCTAGAGACTGATTCGTTATAAATTTTTACGTGATGGCAGCATGTGGATAAATGAGACCTGTGGCAACAGGTGCAGACACCTTGAGGACATTCATTATTTATATGATTTATGGCTGTAGCCCTTACAGATAAAGCGTAGGCAGCTATATATTAAATAGCTAAATCAGTGCCGGTTACTGACAAAATCCGGCTTTCGGCTTTGATGCCGCACGATCAGGATGCGCAAATGCTCGCTTTCCTTGCGATAAACCACCGAATAGGAAAACGTCTTGAGCGGCAAAACTCTGCGGCTTCGCATGGTTGGCGTTCCAAGACCAGGATGTTGAAGCAAAAGCGCGATGACGTGCTGAAGTTCATCCAGAAACCGTGTGGCCACCTGAAACCCGGCGTGTTGCGCATAAAAGTCCTGCGCGTCAGCAATGTCTTGTTCGGCAGCTGCATGAAACGCGTAATTCATCGCGCAAGCCGGGCACGCAATCTGGTCATGACTTCATCGCCGGGTAGGTCTTGAGCCAGCCCCGAGTCCAGTTCAGCCTCGCGTTGGTCGGCCAGTTGTTCCCAAGCGGCTTCTACTTTTGGGTCGGTGTCCAGGCTGGTGATCAGCCGTTCCAGCAGCTCACCGCGCTCAGCGAGGGTGAGTTGCATGGCTTGGGCTTGTACGATTTCAAGTTGGGTTGGCATGGGGAACCTCCGTTATCAGCGATGTTTTCCGGCAGATGAATCAAGTGGCCTATTTTCAGGCGTTTTCAGACAAGTGCCCAAGCCTTGCAACTGCAGCGGCATTTTGCTCAGACTGGTCAGCGCCCACAGCCAGAGGTTATAGGCTGATTTTTTATAAATTAATCGTTTTTACCAAGCGCCCAGCCCTGCAAACGCGCCGCAATCTGTTCCGGGCTTGGCAGGTCATTTTGGTAACTGGCGGGCAATTGCGGGGTGACGGTGTAGGTGGCAATGCCCAGCGGGCGCGTCATGGTGCGCAGGGCGTACTCGACCATGGTTTTGGTTTTGCTGCGACAGATGACGATGCCAATCGGTGGGTTTTCGCCTTCCAGGCGGTATTGCTGGTCCAGTGTGTCGAGGTAAAACTCGATCTGGCCTTTGTGTTCAGGTTTGAAATCGCCAATTTTCAGCTCAATGGCCACCAGGCAGCGCAGGCGGCGGTGAAACAGCAGCAGGTCAATGAAGTATTCCTTGCCATCTACCTCCAGCCGGTACTGGTTGCCGACAAAGGCAAATGCACCCCCCATTTCTGCTAAAAAACTGCGCAGGTTGTGCACCAGGGCTTCTTCCAGTTCACGTTCGGAGTGTTGTTCGGCCAGCCCCAAAAAGTCGAAGGTGTAGTGGTCTTTAACGGCCAGCAGCGCCTGGGCTTTGATGCTCTCGGGCACCGCAGCGTCAAAATTGGTTTGGCCGTTCAGGTATTGCGCGTAGCTGTGGTTGTCCAACTGGTGCTGTAAAACGTTTTTGGTCCAGCCAAAGCGGGCTGTGGCACGCAAGTAAAACTCACGTTCCAAGTCGTCTTTGCAACGCGCCATGATGACGAGGTTTTTGGCCCAACTGATTTCTGCAACCAGTGGTTGCAGTTTTGGCTTTTCGGTATACACGCGGTAGAAGTCCCGCATGTTCCAAAGATTACGGGCTGAGAACCCGTTGCGCCCCGGAAACTCAGCCTGCAAATCGCGCGCCAGGTTTTCCACCACAGCCTTGCCCCAGCCTTGTTGGGTTTGCCGCTGGCTGATGTTTTCACCCAGCCACCAATACAGCGCCAGCAGTTCGTGGTTGGCGGCGCGTAATGCCTGGTGTTGCCGCTGTCGAATCTGCGCCTTGATCTCCAGCAAAAAATCGCCATAACCTGCGGGTTGCGCGGGCAGACTTGTTATTTTTGTATTCATGGTTGTATTCATCAGTTGATGCCCGTCAGCCAGTTTTCCACCCGCAAGCCAGGCACGCGACGGAATTCAGTTTCATTGTCAGTCACCAGCGTGCAATCGAGTGCCAGGGCGTGGGCGGCGATCAGCGTGTCGTTGGGGCCGATGGGGGTGCCCGCTTTCTCCAAATGCGTGCGGATGCTGGCGTAGTGTTGCACCACGTTGTGGTCGATGGCTTTTGACGGTACAAACCGAAGCAGGGTTTCAATTTTGGAGACGAGACTGATTGAGCCAACTTTTTTTGCACCAAAACTTAGCTCGCATTCGACGACAAGGCTGGTGCACAGCGCAGTCTCGGTTTGGGCGCTGAGTTGTTGGATGCGCACTGCCAGCGGCCCGCGTGGGTAGCGAATGGCGTGCGAGAGGATATTGGTATCGAGCATCCAGACGGGTGCAGCGGCGCTCATAAGGTGATGTCGTCCAGTGGCAGCAGGCCTTCGTCCACGTCCGGGAAGGGCTCGTTCATGTCTTCCCAGTCTTTCATGGCTTCGGCCAGCGTGGTAGCCGTGGCTTTAACCGCTTCAATGATGAGCTTGTTGCCTTCACGGTGAATCAAAGCCTCTTTGCCGGGCAGCTCAAACTCTTTGGGAATGCGTACGGCCTGATTGGCCCCGTTGCGAAACAGGCGCACCTGCCGCGCGGGGGACTCAGCGGCATCGGCAGCAATTTTTTCTAAGGCGATGGGCATGGTACTTCTCCCGTTAAAAGTGTGAGCGCAAGTTTAGCCTATGCCTTGGCCTATGTCATGGGCTATTGGTGGGTGTTAGCCCCGTAGAAGTGACGCCTGAGCCAGAGTTTGTGAACTGAAACCGGGGGGCATCCTGCAAACTGCAGCTTACAAGTGACGCACTCGTTTCGTTTTACATTGGGTGAGAGGTTTTGCCTTGCGTTAACTATATTTTTAATAGCTGCTTGCGCTTATTAAATAAGGGCTACAAGCTTATTTCTTATAAATTCTTCATTTTTTAAGATACAACCGATCCGACCAGGTGGCCAGCCATTCTGGCTTGAATGCGACCAGAATTGAGGTGAACAGCCCCGTCATGAAGGCATCGCCCCAGGCCACCAGCCAGTGCGCCACCAGGCTCAGGTCGTCATCAATGCCGGGCATGCTGTGGCCGGTGAACTGCGCCAGCAGGCCCGCCACAAAGACACAAACCGCTGTGCCGATGAAGGCGCGGCCCAGCACATACACAAATAAATGCAGGCCAATCCAGCGCCGCACGGCCGCACCCAAAGCCAGCGCCAGTGTGGCGGGCACCAGGCCCAGCCACACGGTTAAATCCAGCGCGGTTTCCCAATCCATGGGGGAAATCAGCCAGGCGATCAGGCCCACCACGCACAACACCGGCACCGCCAGCGGCCACCCCAGCAGCAACACCACCAGGCACGCGCCTGAGCCTTGCAACTGCAGCGGCATCTTGTGCAGGCTGGGCATGGCCCACAGCCAGGGAATGAGTGTTAACGCTGCCAACATGGGCGTCAACCGGGTGGCTTGCACCATCAAGCGCCAGGGGCGCAGCAGCAGGGAGGCGGTGAGGGCTAGTGTCAGGAGCGTGAGGTTTGTGAGCATAGGTGGCGAGGTTTTGGCGTCTCAAACATCACAAAAACCGGTCCAGAATCTTGCGGCTTTCGTGGCTCAGGGCTCGTAAAGTAATAAGTTGGTCATTTTGACGGCCAGATTTGGGATGCAGTGCTAGGCGCAAAACGCGCCGTTTAGCTCTGCTAAACAAGCGATTTGCAACGACGCAATGCGCCCAAAGATGGCTTGGCAAATGTACAAGTTATTGCTTTGCGAGCCCTTAGCGTGCTGGCATCCCGAATCAAAAACTGGATGCCGTGCGAGTCGGTCACCAGCAAAAGGGTGGTGCCGACGTGGCGAATGTCTTCACCCCCGCGCAGCACAAAAGAGGTGTTGCCCCGGTCGGTCTTGACGCGCCAGGTGCAGGGCGTTGAAAAGCTGGTGACGCTCTCAATGCTCAAAATGGCAGGCATGAATTCTCGCGCTTGCAGCGCTTCGCGGATCAGGCTTTGGGCGGGCTCGGGCAGTTCGGTCAGCTGGTTCACCCACGCCACTTCATGGCCCTGGGTGTCGATCAGGGAGATGCCGATCTCGGGTGACTGGATCGGAAAGGCGCGAATCGGCACAACATCTTCGATCACTTCACCTTGTGGCGTGCTCAAAACGAGGCGGCCAAAGGCGTTGCGTTGCAGTTCAAAAGGCGGGGTTGTCATGGCGGTGCTGGTGTTCATTGGTCGTCCCCGTGGCGGTCTTTTTCTTCATCCATGTCGGTGTCCACATTGCGCGCCTGGGCCTGGTACAGGTTGTAGTAAGCGCCCTGGGCGGTCATCAGCGTGGCATGCGTGCCCACTTCCACGATCTGGCCACGATCCATCACCACCAGCCGGTTGGCGCGGTGCAGGGTGGAGAGCCGGTGCGCGATGGCGATGGTGGTGCGGCCTTGCACCAGGTTTTCCAGCGCGTTCTGGATTTCTTTTTCGGTCTCGGAGTCGACTGACGAGGTGGCTTCGTCCAGAATCAGAATGCGTGGGTCAATCAGCAGGGCGCGGGCAATCGAGATGCGTTGCCGCTCGCCGCCAGACAGGCCCTGGCCACGCTCACCCACCATCGAGTCGTAGCCTTGAGCCAGACGCAAGATGAATTCGTGGGCATGCGCCGCGCGCGCCGCAGCGATGATCTCGGCTTGCGTGGCGTGCGGTTTGCCATAGGCAATGTTCTCAGCAATGGTGCCAAAAAACAAAAAGGGTTCTTGCAGCACCAGCCCGATGTGGCGGCGGTAATCGGCCACTGGGAACGAGCGCACGTCCACACCGTCAACCTTGATGGCACCTTCAGACACGTCGTAAAAGCGGCAAATCAGGTTCACCAGCGTGCTCTTGCCCGAGCCGCTGTGACCCACCAGGCCAATCATTTCGCCGGGTTCAATGGTCAGGTTGATGCCTTTGTTGACCTCGCGGTTGCCATAGCGAAAGCTCACCTCGTTGAGTTCAATACGGCCATCCACATGGTTGAGTTGAACCGGTCGTGTCGGTTCTGGCACGCTAGAGACGTGGTCCAGAATATCAAAAATACGCTTGGCCGCCGAGGCCGATTTTTCGGTCACCGACACGATGCGGCTCATCGAGTCGAGTCGGCCATAAAAGCGGCTGATGTAGGCAATGAAGGCCATCAGCACACCCACCGTGATCTCGCCTTGGGACACCAGCCAGATGCCAAAGCCCCACACCACCAGCAGGCCCCATTCGGTCATCAGCGAAATGCTGGGCGCAAACAAAGACCAGATTTTGTTGATTTTGTCGTTCACCGCCAGGTTGTGTTGGTTGGCCACCTTGAAGCGGTTGGATTCACGCGCTTCCTGGGCAAACGCTTTGACCACGCGCACACCGGGAATGGTGTCGGCCAGCACGCTGGTGACCTCAGACCAGACCCGGTCGATCTTCTCGAACCCGGTTTGCAACCTGAAGCGCACAGCGCGGATCATCCACACAATAAAAGGCAGCGGCACCAGGGTGACCAAAGCCAGCAGCGGGTTGATGGACACCAAAATCATGGCCGTCATCACCAGCATCAGCACGTCAGAGGCAAAGTCCAGCAGGTGCAGCGACAAAAACACGCAAATGCGGTCGCTCTCGCTGCCAATGCGCGACATCAGGTCACCGGTGCGCTTGCCGCCAAAGTATTCCAGTGACATGCGCAGCAAATGGTCATACGTGGTGGTGCGCAGGTCGGCCCCGATGCGCTCGGACACCAGCGCCAGAATGTAGGTTTTGGCCCAGGACAAGCCCCAAGCCAGCAAGGCCGCACCAAACAGGCCGCCCAAATACAGCGCCACCAGCATCGGGTCAATGTGCTGGCCGTTTTGAAACGGGATCAACACCTCGTCCATCAGCGGAATCGTCAAATACGGCGGCACCAGGCTGGCCGCTGTGCCCAGCAGCGTCAGAATAAACCCCGCCAGCAGCTGCCCTTTGTAGGGTTTGGCAAAGCGCCACAACCGAAACAGCGTCCAGGTGGAGGGCGGCGTGTGAATGACCTTGGTGCAGATCGGGCATTCGTCCTGGTCAGGTTCCAGCGGCGCTTTGCAGCTGGGGCAGCGGTGGCCTTCGGGCAAAACTGGCGCTTGGCCGCTCAACGCACTGGTTTGGTACACCTGAAATTGGTCGACCAGTTTGATGGCGTGCAGGTTGTGCGCCAGCGTGAAGCGCCAAACGGCCAGACGCGCCTGGCTGTCCATCAGCTCCAGCTGGCCGACACCGGCATGGTCATGCAATTTGAGTGTCAAACCGGGCTGAAAGGCCCAGGCACGCCAGTTGCCGTCGGCTTCACGGCTCAGTAAGCGTTGCTTGGTGAGCAGCACCAGCCCACTGACAAAATGCAGTTGCAGGTTGAGGTCAAACTGCAGGGTGGCCAGAACCTGCTCGTTGGCGTGCAGCTGCGACAGCGCATCGGTACGAAATTCAGCCGGAATGTCATCCACATGGATGGGGGATGCGTTAAGCGAGTTTTGCATGCGAGCCGATGATGATGAAGCCAAGTGGGCTGATTGTCTGAATGAAGTGTTTGCACAAATGTGATTGCTGCATGCTCGAAAAATATTTTTGTTTTAGGCATTGAGCAACACGGACAAACCATAAAAACACAGAAAATCCCAAGTTGCGACAAGTCTGGTTTGTCGATCAATAAAAATCTATGAGCACCAAGCGTATTGAATTTTTGCGTGTCAACCACCTGCGTGGCCCCAATATTTGGACTTACCGTCCCGTCATTGAAGCTTGGCTTGATATTGGAGACCTGGAAGACCATCCCTCCAATACCCTGCCCGGATTTTATGAGCGTTTGACCGCCATGCTGCCCGGTCTGGCGGTACACCGCTGTGGTGTGGGTGAACCCGGTGGTTTCCTTGAGCGGCTGCGTGAAGGCACCTGGGCTGGCCACATTCTTGAACATGTGGTGCTTGAGCTTCAAAACAGGGCCGGCATGCGCACCGGTTTTGGCAAAACCCGGCAAACCGCACAGCGTGGCATCTACAAAATGGCGTTTCGCACCCGGCAAGAGCAGGTGGGTCGGGCGGCGTTGGAGGCCGGGCGCGATCTGGTTCACGCCGCCATTCACAATACCCCTTTTGACGTGGCTGCAACTGTGGCGCAGTTGCATGAGCTGGTGGACGAGCATTGCCTGGGCCCCAGCACCGCACACATTGTGGAGGCGGCCACTGAGCGGGGGATTCCCTACCTTCGATTGAACGACGGTAACCTGATCCAATTTGGCCACGGCTGCAAACAGCGCCGCATCTGGACAGCGGAAACCGACCAGACCAGCGCCATTGCCGAAGAAATTGCCAGTGACAAAGATTTAACCAAGTCCATTTTGAGTTGCAGTGGCGTACCCGTGCCCGAGGGGCAGCTGGTCAATACTGCACAAGAAGCCTGGGAAGCGGCGCAAGACATTGGGCTGCCGGTGGCCCTGAAGCCCCACGATGGCAACCACGGACGCGGCGTGTCACTAGACCTGAACACCCAAAAAGACGTGGAAGCGGCGTTTGCGCTGGCCCAGCGCAAGGGCGGCGGCCGCGTGATTGTGGAGCAGTTCATCCCCGGCAACGAGCACCGCTTTCTGGTGGTGGGCAAGCGGGTGATTGCGGTGGCCAAGGGAGAGGAGCTTTGGGTGAAGGGAGATGGGCAGGCCAACATCATCGACCTGGTTGAGAGCCAAATCAACACCGACCCCCGTCGCGGCACCACAGAAGACGCGCCGTTGAATGCCTTGGCACCCCAGCACGGTGCCGAGATCATTCTCGAATTGGAACGCCAGGGCTTCACCGCTTACTCGGTGCCTGCAAAGGGGCAACAAGTTTTGATCCAGCGCAATGGCAATGTGGCTTTTGACATCACCGACGAGGTGCACCCCAGCGTGGCGGCCATGGCCTGTTTGGCCGCTTGGGCGGTCGGTCTGGACGTGGCGGGTGTGGACATGGTGCTGGAGGACGCTGCCAAACCCTTGGGAACGCAGCGCGCAGCGGTGATTGAAGTCAACGCCAGTCCGGGCTTGCTGGCACACATCAAGCCAGCCAGCGGCCAACCGCGCGCCATTGGCAAAGCCATTGTGGAACATTTGTTTGGCGCAGAACAAAGCGCCAGAATTGACCTGGTGGGCATCACCGGTCAAAAAGACACCACCTTGATAGCGCGCTTGCTGGCCTGGATGCTGCAGACCCAGGGTCGGCAAGTGGGGCTAGCTTGCTGTGACGGCTTGTATCTGGGGCAGCGCCTTGTGGACGAGCGTGACAGCTCTGGCTGGGATGCCGGACAAAACCTGCTGATCAACCGGGAGCTTGATGTGGCGGTGTTTGAACACCACCCCACGGCCATTCTGAATGAAGGCCTGGCATACGACAAATGCGCCGTGGGTGTGGTGACAGATGTCAGCGGTTTTGAAGCCTTCTCTGCGCACCACATTGACAGCCTGGACAAGCTCTATAGCGTGGTGCGCACCCAGGTCGACGTGATTTTGCCGCATGGCACGGCGGTGCTCAATGCTGCTGACCCCCAAGTGGTTGAAATGGCGGGCTTGTGCGATGGCAACGTCATTTACTACGGTTTGAATGCGCAAGTTCTCGCACTGGCTGCGCACCGTGCAGCAGGTCAAGCTGTGGTGTTCTTTGAAGCCGGCAAATTGGTGCTGGTGCAGGGCGATGCGCGTGTGGACTGGATCGCGCTGGAGGCATTGTTGGCCAACGACATCGAAACCCATGCATGGGTATTGGCAGCGGTGGCGGCCGCCTGGGCACTGGGCATGTCGCCGTCATTGATTGGTGCGGGGCTGCGCACTTTTGAGCAAAACACAAAAAACCATCGTTGATCTATGAAGCTATCGCGTATCCGTGCCTTGCGGGGTCCCAACCTCTGGACCCATCACACTGCCATTGAAGTGGTGGTGACTTGTTCCCCAGAAAACGCCAATATCTTTGAGTTGCCGGGGTTTGAGGGTCGCTTGCGCAGCCGTTTTCCAGAAATTGGCTCCTTGCAATCCGCTGGCCAAACCGGTGCGGTGTGCATGGCTCATGTGCTCGGTTTGGCGGCTTTGGGTTTGCAGGCGCAAGCGGGTTGCCCTGTGACCTTCAGGCGCACCACACCCACCATGGAGTCAGGTGTTTTTCAGGTGATTGTCGAGTACACCGAGGAAGCCGTAGGCCGGTTGGCGCTGGAGCTGGCACAGGCGCTTTGCCAAGCTGCATTAAACGACACGCCCTTCGATGTGCAGCAGGCCTTGAGCCAGCTGCGTGAGCTGGACGAAGACGTGCGACTAGGCCCCAGCACCGGGGCGATTGTGGACGCGGCCGTGGCACGCGGCATTCCCTTTCGGCGTATGACACAAGGCAGCATGGTGGCCTTTGGTTGGGGGAGCAAACAGCGGCGCATTCAGGCGGCTGAAACCGACACCACCGGTGCCATTGCCGAGGCGATTGCGCAAGACAAGCAGCTCACCAAAAAATTGTTGGCGGCCGCTGGTGTGCCCGTGCCGCGTGGCCGTGAGGTGGACAGCCCCGAGGATGCTTGGGCAGCCGCCCTTGAAATCGGCTTGCCGGTGGTCGTCAAACCCATCGATGGCAATCAGGGCAAGGGCGTGTCTGTCAACATCACCACCCGCGAGCAAATTTTGGCGGCCTATAAAACAGCGACTGACTTCCGCTCCCAAATTTTGGTGGAAAAGTTTCTGCCAGGCCATGACTTTCGCTTGCTGGTGGTCGGTGACAAACTGGTGGCAGCAGCCCAGCGCGAGGCGCCCCACGTGGTGGGCGATGGCAAGCACAGCATTCGAGAACTGGTAGACGTGGTTAACCAAGACCCCAAACGGGGTTCCGGTCATGCCACGTCGCTGACCAAAATCCGTTTTGATGACATCGCCCTGGCATGTTTGTCAGACCAGGGCTTGAAGGCCGAATCCGTGCCGATGCGGGGCCAGCGTGTGATTTTGCGCCGCAATGCAAATTTGTCCACCGGAGGCACAGCCACCGATGTCACCGATGACGTGCACCCGGATGTGGCCGCCCGCGCGGTGGCCGCGGCACGCATGGTGGGGCTGGACATTTGTGGCGTGGACGTCGTCACCGACAGCATTCACCATTCCTTGGAAAAATCTGGCGGTGGGGTGGTTGAGGTGAATGCGGCACCCGGCCTGCGCATGCACATCGCGCCTTCGTTTGGCAAGGGGCGGGCGGTGGGTGAAGCCATTGTCCAGTACATGTTTGGCCAGCAAGGTAATGGCCGTATTCCGCTGGTGGCGGTCACGGGGACCAATGGCAAAACCACCACGGTGCGGCTGATATCGCATTTGCTGGCACAAAGCGGCCTGTGCGTGGGCATGACCAACACCGATGGGGTCTACATTGGCGGCCAGCGCATTGATACGGGCGATTGCAGCGGCCCCAAAAGCGCCCGCAATGTGTTGCAGCACCCGGATGTAGATGCCGCCGTGCTGGAAACGGCGCGCGGCGGCATGTTGCGCGAAGGCCTGGCCTTTGACCGCTGCGACGTGGCGGTGGTGACCAACATTGGCAGCGGCGACCACCTGGGTTTGAACTACATCACCACGCTGGAAGACCTGGCGGTGCTTAAACGGGTGATCGTCAAAAACATTGCCGACCAAGGCGTGGCCGTGCTCAATGCGGCTGACCCAACAGTGGCGGACATGGCCAAACATTGCCCCGGCTCGGTGGTCTTTTTTGCCATGTCACGGCAGCACCCTGTCATGGCTGCTCACCTCGCTTTGGGGCAGAAGGCTGTGTATGTGGAGGATGGTTTTTTGGTGGCTGTGCAGGGGTCATATCAGCACAAAATTGCACTGTCGGCCATACCGGTGACCGGTGCAGGGCGCATTGGTTTTCAGGTGGAAAACGTGATGGCCTCGGTGGCAGCGGTGTGGGCTTTGGGCTTGAGTTGGGATGTGATCCGCGCCGGTTTGGCCAGTTTTGAAAACAACAGCGCCAACGCATTAGGCCGCTTTAACCTATTCACCTACCGTGGTGCAACCGTGATTGCCGACTATGGCCACAACCCGGATGCCATGGCAGCCTTGGTGCAGGCGGTGAACAACATGCCCGCCCAGCGCCGCACAGTGGTCATCAGCGGGGCGGGCGACCGGCGTGACCAGGACATTCGCCAGCAAACCCAAATTTTGGGTCAGGCCTTTGACAAAGTGGTGCTGTACCAAGACCAATGCCAGCGCGGTCGTGCCGACGGCGAGGTGATTGCGCTGTTGCGCGAAGGCTTGGTCGGGGCTACAAGAACCCAAGAGGTGATCGAAATTACAGGTGAATTCCGGGCCATAGACACCGCCATGGACAAGCTCCAGGCGGGCGATTTATGCCTGATT
>Ga0210023_1001712_pt1 | contig 15015 bp, 14 predicted proteins | sample CryGeymeta201524_FD_183987 | JGI IMG/M metagenome (GOLD analysis project Ga0210023, IMG submission 183987) | Groundwater microbial communities from Crystal Geyser aquifers in Utah, USA - Crystal Geyser metaG 2015-24 (SPAdes) (version 2) | ecosystem: Environmental > Aquatic > Deep subsurface >... | reverse complement strand
ATGGTGTCCTAATTTGAAATGACCTCGTCGTAGAATTCTAAAATTTGGCAAAGACGGGATTTATACCAGCTTTTCTTTTCCCCACTGTCTGAATTGCAATTTGTGTTGATAAAAAGTATAAAAAGCAGGTATATTATCAGAAAATTCCGGAGGTGTCAGATGCTTATAGATATAATAGATATTGCTCATGCAATGGGTCCAGGCCAGCAGGGAGGCGCTGGGCAGGGCGCTGGAGGGATGTTTACTAGTTTTATCCCCTTTATTCTTATATTCGTCATCTTCTATTTCCTGCTTATAAGACCGCAACAGAAGAGGTCTAAGGAACACAAAAAAATGATAGAGGGACTAAAAAAAGGAGATAAGGTTATCACATCAGGCGGCGTTTATGGTATTATAGAGGCTGTCGGTACAAATACTGTTACATTAAAGATTGCTGAAAATGTGAAGGTAAAATTTGGCAAGGCATATATCGCAGCACTCAGACCACCTTCAGAAGGAGACTGAAGCGGAGGTTTAATGAAGAAAAAGGTTCTCTGGAAAGTAATCCTTATAAGCGTGTTCCTAATTCTTGCAGTTGTTTTTTTTCTACCCAATACCCCTGCCTTCAGGTATATGCCTAACTGGTGGATGGAAAACATGCCTAATAAAGGTATTGTACTCGGCCTTGATCTCCAGGGAGGACTGCACCTTGTATTCGAGGTTGAAGGAGATAAGGCTGTTGAAATAACCACGGATAGGTATGCATCAAGGTTAAGGGACTTGTTTGCAAAGAAAAAGCTAACGGCCGAGGTTAATACAAGCGGGCTTAATATCACAGTAAGTCCATCAAATGTTGAAACAAGAAAGGTGGTTGAGGATAATTATCCCTCGCTAAAACCTGTTGAGACGGGGAGCAGGCTTGTTTACAGGATATCTGACAAAGAAGCACGCAGGATAAAGGAAGGCGCTGCTGACCAGGCGCTCGAAACGATTCGTAACAGGATTGATCAGTTTGGTGTTGCAGAGCCGACTATCCTCAGACAGGGTGAAAACGAGATTGTTGTCCAGCTTCCGGGGGTCAAAGACCCAAAGCGTGCTATTGACCTGATCGGGAAGACTGCCCAGCTTGAATTTAAGCTTGTGGATGATGAAGCTAAGGTAGCAGCTGAGATTCCTCAATCAATGGAACCCGGCGAGGAAGAGAATTTTTTAAAACAATTTGCTGAAAAAATCCCTGAAGATGATGAGATACTCTTCGAGAAAAAGGTTAACAGAGAGACAGGTGCGGTGAGAAAAATACCGATCCTTCTGAAAAAACAGGCGGTCATTACAGGAGATCTTTTAAGTGAGGCAAAAGTGAACATTGACTCAAGGTTTAATGAACCCTATGTCTCTTTATCATTCAATACTGATGGCGCAAAAAAATTTGAAGAGATAACAGGGGCAAATGTTAAAAAGAGGCTTGCGATAATCCTTGACAAGGCTGTTTATTCAGCCCCTGTTATACAGGAGAAGATATCGGGAGGGAATGCCCAGATAACCGGAAATTTCACGATGGAAGAGGCAAAGGACCTCAGTATTGTATTAAGGGCTGGTGCGCTTCCCGCCCCACTGGAGATACTCCAGAATGTGACGGTGGGGCCTTCACTCGGCAGGGATTCTATAGAGGCTGGAAAGATGGCAGGCATAATTGGCACTATAGCAGTTGTACTATTTATGATATTCTACTACAGGCTTTCAGGTATAATTGCTGACTTCGCACTGCTTTTAAATATAATACTCCTCCTCGGTGCCATGGCATCACTTAATGCGACACTTACACTTCCCGGCATTGCAGGGATAATACTTGCTATTGGCATGGCAGTTGACTCGAATGTCCTGATGTTTGAGAGGATGAGGGATGAACTCAGGGCAGGTAAGACTCCACGGGCAGCAGTTGATTCCGGGTATAACAAGGCATTCTGGACGATTTTTGACTCTCATGTTACAACCTTGATAACTGCAGCAGTGCTATTTCAGTTCGGCACAGGGCCGATAAAGGGATTTGCTGTGACACTAAGTTTTGGTGTTGCAATAAATCTTTTTACAGCACTTATAGGTACAAAGTCAGTCTTCGACATCATAAATAGCAAACGCGAATTAAAGAAGCTGAGCATATAGATCAATGACCTGTAAGGAGAATAAATGATAGAACTGATTAAAAACCCAAATATAGATTTTCTCGGCAAAAGGTATATAGCCTTTGTCTTCTCTGGAATTCTATCTATTATCGGCATTATAGCGATGGTACAGATAGCAACAGGCCGTGCAAACCTGGGGATAGATTTTGCAGGAGGAACTGCTATACAGTTCAAGTTTGAAAACCCTGTTGCACTGCATGATGTCAGGCTTGCTCTTGAAAGCGGAGGGTTTAAGGACTTTGACCTCCAGGACCTGCCGAGCGTGAATAAGATACTCATAAGGGTTAAGAAAAGCGAGCAAGAACTCGGTAAGGGTTCAGAGACGATAACAAGCATACTCAGCCAGAAATTTCCGGAAAACAAATATGTGGTTGATTCAACTACTGTTATAGGGCCGAAGGTTGGGGGAAGACTGAAGGCAGATGCAGCAAAGGCGGTCGCATTTGCAGTTATAGGGATATTAGTATATGTTGCATTCAGATTTCAGTTCAAGTTTGGTGTTGGTGCAACCATTGCTACATTTCACGATGTCCTTGCCGTGCTCGGTTTGTTCTATATAATGGGTAAGGAAATTAATCTCATTCTTGTCACTGCCCTTCTCACGATTGCTGGTTATTCCCTTACAGATACAGTAGTTGTATTTGACAGGATTAGAGAAAACCTGAAGCTGAGGCAAAGGGAAAGTATCGAGGCAGTTATGAACAGTAGTGTTAATGAGGTCTTATCAAGGACAATAATAACCTCTACAACTGTCCTCTTTACATCAATAGCGCTGTTTTTCTTTGGCGGCGAGGTCTTACATGACTTCTCACTTGCCATGATAATGGGGGTTATTGTTGGGACATATTCTTCCATATTTGTTGCAAGCCCGGTAGTGCTGATATGGGGAGGTAAAAGGCCGTTTGCAAAGAAATAAAAAGCATAGAGCTAAGAGCACAGAGCTAATAGATAATAGGGTGAAGCAGAGGTTTAAGAGGATTGAACTCTATGCTCTATGCTCCAAGCTTTTATGCAATTATGCATAGACGGTGGCTTGTCAACAAGACCAATCCTGAATATATAACGTATTTGTCAAAAACCGCGTCTGTTTCTCCTGTTCTGGCTCAGATATTTATGAATAGGGGGATAAAGACACCCGTGGAAATAAGCTCCTTCCTTAACCCTCACATCTCGCAACTCTCCGACCCGTTTGATATACAAGGGGTGAAAATAGCTGTTGACAGAATACTGACTGCAAAAACGAGTGGTGAGAAGGTACTTGTTCATGGGGATTATGATGTGGACGGCCTTTCAGCCACTGCAATAATCCTCAAGGCATTAAAGATGCTCGGAATAGACAGCCACTATTTTATACCTAACAGGATGGAGCACGGCTATGGTTTTAACTTGTCATCAGTAAGAAAGGCAAAACAGACAGGCGCCGCCCTGATAATAACTGTTGACTGCGGGATAACATCATTTGAGGCAGCAGCTCTATGTAAAAAAGAAGGTATTGATGTCATTATAACCGACCACCATGAGCCAATCAGAAGTCAGAATGAGAATCCCCCCTCACCCCCCTTTGGCAAAGGGGGGATAGCGGCTCTAAAGATTCCCTCCCCCTCGAGGGGGGAGGGCAAGGGAGGGGGTGACAGGATTCAGGAGTTTTTGCTTCCAGATGCTTTGGTTATTGTAAATCCTAAAATCTCCAATCATAAATCTTCAATCTCAGATCTATCAGGTGCTGGCGTAGCATTTAAGCTTGCCCAAGCCTTAGCCACGGTTCACAATCCACAATTCGCGATTCACGATTTTTTAGACCTTGCTGCCCTTGGCACAATGGCTGATGTTGTACCACTTACAGGTGAAAACAGGCTTATTGCAAAAGAAGGATTAAGGCTGATAGAGGATGGGATAAGGCCGGGACTAAGGGCTTTGAAGAAGGTTTCGGGTATTGAGGGTAAAGTTCTTAAACCAGGTCTGCTGTCATTCACAATAATCCCGAGAATCAATGCGGCCGGGAGGGTTTCTGACTCTAACGATGTTATAAAGCTCCTGCTTACCGATTCTGAGGATGAGGCGCTTGACATATCATCATGGCTGGATAAACTTAATTTAGAGAGGCAGCAGATAGAGGAAGATGTTTATCAGGCGGCCATCTACAAGCTTAATAGCAAGGGTGTAAGCCCTGTTATAGTGCTTTCCTCAGAGGGATGGCATCAGGGTGTTATTGGTATTGTAGCATCAAGGATTGCAGAGGCTTTTTACAGGCCTACATTTATTATTTCTATAGAAGGAAACATTGCCAGAGGTTCAGCGAGGAGTATCCCCTCTGTTGACATATACAAGGCCCTTACCGGCTGTAAGGAATTCCTTGCAGGTTTTGGCGGGCATAAACAGGCTGCTGGCCTGAAGCTGGAGTCTAAAAATATTTTATCATTCGAGGAATGTATTAACAGGATTGTAAGTGAGACCCTGACGGAGAAAGATTTTATTCCTTCACTCGAAATAGATGCAGTAGTGGACTTTTCTGATATAAATTTTAATCTTACAAAGGAGCTTGGAATGCTTGAGCCCTTTGGGTTTGGGAATGCTGAGCCGCTCCTGGGCGCAAAAAGGCTCGAGGTTCTTTACCCGAAGATAGTCAAGGATAATCATCTGAAGATGAAACTCAGGCAGGATAATCAGTCTATAGATGCAATAGGGTTTGATATGGCAGTTTTTTTTGACAAACTCGAGGCATCAACCACAATTGATGCTGTATTTACGCCATTCATAAATGAATGGGAAGGAGCCAGATCTCTACAGCTAAACCTGAAGGCTTTAAGACCAAGCCTGTAAATAGTCGTCAGTAACTGTTCACTAACCTGCTGTTCTAAAGTTGTATAATAAACTATGACAGAAGAACCAATAACCATTGAAGACCTGATTAGAAAGGTCCTTTCCTATAATCCTGATGCAGATGTTGAAGTATTGAGGCGCGCCTATCATTTTTCGAGTGAAGCCCACTCCAGTCAGAAAAGGGTTGGAGGCACACCGTATATAGGACATCCTGTTGCTGTTGCGTCAATCCTTGCTGATATGAAGATGGATGTCGCAACCATTGCAGCAGGCCTTCTTCACGACACAATTGAAGATACGGTCACAACAATAAAAGACATAAAGAGTCTGTTTGGCGAGGAAATCGCTTTTTTAGTAGAGGCATTGACAAAGCTATCCAAAATGGAGTTCATGACAAAAGAGGAGGCACAGGCGGAGAACTTCAGGAAGATGCTTTTGGCCATGTCGGAGGATGTCCGGGTAATTTTAATAAAATTTGCAGACAGGCTTCATAATATGCGCACATTACGGCACCTGCCGGAGAATAAGCGACAAAGGATTGCATCAGAGACGATCGAGATATATGCACCGATTGCTAACAGACTCGGCATCGGGTGGTTAAAGATCGAACTTGAAGACTTGAGCTTTAAAATCATTATGCCTGATCTTTATGATGAACTCGTCAGGAAGGTTGCAAAAAAGAGGGAGGAGCAGGAGGGATATTTAAAAGAGGTTACAGAGATAGTAAACAGTAAACTGAAAGAGGAGGGTGTCCCGGGAACAGTATCATGGAGAATAAAACATTATTATGGTATTTATCAAAAGATGCAGAAACAGAAGATTACATTTGAAGAGGTTCATGATGTCCTCGGCCTTAGAATAATCACAGACACAAAAGCTAATTGCTATGCAATCCTCGGTCTTATACATTCCCTCTGGACACCCATACCCGGCAGATTCAAAGACTATATAGGCGTACCGAAATCAAACATGTATCAATCCCTGCATACAACTGTAATAGGGCCCAAAGGAGAAAGAGTCGAGTTTCAGATAAGGACCACTGAGATGAATATGCTTGCAGAGCATGGCGTAGCATCCCACTGGAGATACAAGGAAAAAGGTAAGGTTGATGAAAAGACCAACAGATATATTTCATGGCTTAGGGACCTGATAAAGGCTCAGAGAGAGCTTAGTGATGCAAAGGACTTTCTTGAGGCTGTGAAGGGCGAGGTTGTCCCTGAAGTTTTATATGTTTTTACACCAAAGGGAGAGATAAAAGATATGCCTGTAGGTTCAACTCCAGTGGATTTTGCCTACAGCGTACATACACAGGTAGGGCACAGGTGTATTGGTGCAAAGGTTAATGACAGGATAGTACCCCTTAAATATACCCTGAAAAGCGGTGACACTGTTGAGATAACAACCTCTCCAACACACGGGCCGAGCAGGGACTGGCTAAATTTTGTTGTTACACAGCGCGCAAAAAGCAGGATAAAACAGTGGATAAAGGTTGAAGAGCGGAAACAGAGCATAGAACTTGGTATCCGTCTCCTTGAAGGAGAACTGAAAAGACATGATCTGAGCGCGTCTGTTCTTAAATCTGAAGATATGCAAAAGGTTTTGAAATTTTTTAGTATCCAGTCCCTTGAGGACATTTACGCGTCTGTAGGTCATGGAAAATTATCAGCCCATCAAGTTGTCAATAAGTTTGTTCCTGAGAAAACAGAAGAAGAGGTTCCTGTTACAAGGATTATAAGGCCGCAGAAAGAACAGAAGGGTATAACCATAAAGGGGGTAGATAATGTTTTATATCATACAGCCAAATGTTGTTTCCCCATACCGGGTGATGGTCTTGTAGGTTTTGTAACAAGGGGGAAGGGTGTTACGATACACCGGAAAGACTGTCCGAATCTCGACAGGCTCGCTTTAGATGATGCAAGGATTGTTGATGTTGAATGGAAAACAGAGGGTGATGCAACATCGTCTGTAAGGTTATGGATTGAAACGGTTGACAGGCCTGGCATACTCGCAAACCTGAGTGCACTCATATCATCGGTTAATGTGAACATAAGCCATATAAAAGCGAGCTCAACAGAGGACAAAAAGGCCCATATTACATTTATCATCGAGGTTAGGGATAAAAGCCAGCTTTCAGGGCTGACCCAGAAGATTGCACAGATGGAAGGAGTCCTGAAGGTGAGCAGATGAGGAATTGTTTTTGAAAATGAGGAAATGGTCTAAAAGAAGAATGTCTTTATGAGGAAGGCGACGATGCCGATGAGATTTAATATGACGATGATATATAACCTATCGAAGCGTTTATTGATGCTGTCACTCATAGAATCAATACGTCTATTGATGCTATCGTCCATAGAATCAATACGTTTATTGATGCTGTCACTCATAGAATCAATACGTCTATTGGTAGCATCGAGCCCGGTCTTTATCTCGACCTTTACCTCCCGAATCTCATTATGCATAAGGTCGAGTTCTCTGAATATAAAAGCAAAGGGGTCTGCCTTATATACTATTTCTTCTTTCTTCTCAGTCTCAGGCGCCATAATGGGATGATAAAGGAAGGATTTATGTTTGTCAAGGATAAATAATAAAAATCAGCAATTCTCGGTGAAAAAGAGACGAGATTGCTTCAGGATAAGGCCCTTCGCAATGACGGATTACGAAAACTTGTCTTGTCATTGCGAGCGGAGCGAAGCAATCTCAAGGGTTTTCAATTTCACCGAGAATTGCTGAGAGATACTTGAGGCGATTGACAAAAATATAGATAATTTTTATGTTAAAATGAATAAAATAAAATGTTAGATGAAATATTATGCCAAAAACAATAGATGCGATATATAAACAAGGGATTATTAAGCCTATTAAACCTATTGAAGGTTTTGAGGAAAATTCCACGATTAAAGTAAGGATACTTACACCTCCAGGGGGGAAAAATCCTATCCTGAAATTTGCAGGTATTTTAACTGATGAAGAAGCAAATGAGATGATAAATATCATTGAAGAAGAATTTGAAAAGATAAGTCCTGATGAGTGGAAAGATTAGTCTTGATACAAACATTGCAATCAGGTTATTTAAAAATGATCCAGTTGTTATACAAAAACTCACCTCAAATACATCTATCTATCTTACAGTCCCTGTAATTGCAGAACTTCTTTACGGCGCAGAAAATTCTGCAAAACGTGAAGAAAACTTAAAGAAGTACAATAGATTTATTGATGCTTGTAATATTCTGGCTATTACAAGAAAAACAGCAGAACAATACAGCAAAATTCGAATACAACTTAAGAAGCATGGCAATCCTATTCCTGAAAATGACTTATGGATAGCAGCATCTTGCATTGAAAATCAAATACTACTTATTACAGATGATAGTCACTTTGATGGTGTTGAAGGACTAACTGTAAGACGATAGCGATTTACGATGCTCAGTATGTAACTCATTACATAAACACATAACAGGATTTCACATCTTTTTCAAATAAATTCAATATTTTCCAATACTTACAGAATGGCACAGGAATTGCTTCTAAAAATGAGGAAATGGTCTAAAAGAAGAATGTCTTTATGAGGAAGGCAACGATGCCGATGAGATTTAATATGACGATTATATACAGTCTATCAAAGCGTTTATTGATGCTGTCATTCATTGTAATAATGAATTTGTATAAATCATCAATTCGTTTATTGGTAGCATCAAGCCCTGTCTTTAGCTCGACCTTTACCTCCCTGATCTCATTATGCATCAGGTCAAGCTCTCTGAAGACAAAGGCAAAAGGGTCGGCCTTATATACTATTTCTTCCTTCTTCTCAGTCTCAGGCGCCATAATGGAATGATAAAGGAAGGATTTATGTTTGTCAATGTCATTCCCCAGCTTGACTGGGGAATCCATGGTTCGACAAGCTCACCATGACAATTGTCACCCTGAGCACAATCCCACTCCTGTTAAATTAAAAAATCCTTATTTCAAGCCAACAAAAACAGCTCGGTTATAGTGTGCTATAATGCTATAATATATCAAATCTTAAGGGCTATCTGAATCACAAAAGGTCAGACCCTTAGTAAATACCGACAAGGAGGTGATGATAAATGAAGGCATTAGAGATAGATGCCAAACTTGACAGCCTGATAAACGAACTGGAATTCAAGGATGCAAGGGAAGTAATTAAAGATTCTTTATTTACTGAAATTCTTTACAGGATTTCCAAGTTTACCGATGAGGCAGGGCGGTTTAATGATAAATATGGAAAGACCTTAGTGGAGTTCAAAAAAGAATACGAATCTGGAGCAGAGGATTACGAAAAGTATGATGACCTGATGGCATGGGAATTTGCACAACAGGGAAAAGAATACTGGGAGAAGAAACTGGAAGAATTGAAAAGTGTTCTATAAACTTGTCGAAGAGTTTTCAGACATTATTACTGATTATTCTGTTTTTGAATATAAGCGGTATGGCTCGGCCACATCGCTCGTTGCCAAAGTTGGGTTTAAAGACGGCTCTTTGTTACATATCAAGGATTATCTATTCATTGACGGTAAGAGAAAATATTCTTATCACTGGCAGGATGCTCAGGGTAGGTTAATAACTCGCTGGGACAATTCGCCGCATCATAAAGGGCTACCAACATTTCCGCATCATAAGCACTTACGCAATGAGGTTGCAGCTTCAAGAGAAAGAACTATCAAGGATGTATTAACCATTATAAAAAACGCTATTCTACCAGACTAATAGCCTTTCATTTTTGCAGGGTTCTAAGGAACAAAAAACCTAAACCTGTGTAACTCATTACATAAACACATAACAGGATTTCACATCTTTTTCAAATAAATTCAATATTTTCCAATACTTACAGAATGGCACAGGAATTGCTTCTAAAAAGTATCTTTAAGAATGGTTTAAGGTTTTAATCAATAGAAAAAGCGATAGAAAAGGTGTAATATTAACACTGAAATCATTTAAGAAATCAATTATGAGGTGTAAAATGAAGACTAAAGGTTTTGCTTTAATTGTTTTACCGGTTTTTGTTTTTGCAATATTGATTGTATCATTTTGTTATGCTAGTAAGGTTAGGGTAGTAGAAGGACTGATACAAGATATTACATATGACTCCATCGAAGTACGAGGCAAATATTATAATATTTCTGGTGTTCCACTTAAAGATGCTTCAGGAAGAAATCTGTCAAAAGCCTATTTAAAAACAGGCAAGAAGGTTGAGATATTTTTTCAGGATGGCAAAATAACAAGCATATTAATTCATGAATATATGGTGGAGTAAAGATAAAATGAAACGATTAATATTTTCTATTAGCTGTTTATTTTTGTCTCTTGCCTTCTTTTCTTTAAGGGATTTGGATGCCGCAGTGATGGAAGACTATTGTATTGTCCCGCCCTATGTTATTCAGGATGTAGCTCCGAATGTCATGATTGTCCTTGATAATTCCGGGAGCATGTTTAATTTTGCCTACTTTGATGGCTTTAATACAACCATGATATCGGATGATAATCTGTGTGTAGACAACGCCAGCCCCTGCATAGGATTTATAACACCCGGGACATATCCGACGTATAAGTATTACGGATATTTTAATCCTGACTACTGGTACACCTATTCTACCCCCAGATTTGTGCCTACCGCCCCGAAGACAGGAAGCGGGTTGCCAGGTGCGAGAACAAAAAATTCTGACGAATGGGATGGAAATTTCCTGAACTGGTTAACAATGAGAAGGGTAGATATCATAAGAAAGGTATTGACCGGTGGAGCAAAAGCTACCGGGGAAGGTACAGGCTATAGCAAGCTTAGAGGAGAGATAGCAGATTGCGACGGCAGAGGAAGACACAAACAGATAACAAATGCCGAGAACTATACACCCTATGCCGGAACCCAGATACTCACTGTCGATACCCTTGGTAGATCAAGCTGTGATGGTGGAGGTTCAGGCACATCTTCTTTTAGTGTATCGGGCAATACTTTTAATGTAGCAGTTAGGGTTCCAGACCCGGTGGAAGGTGTTCTCCAGAAGGTTGTCGGTACAAGGGCGAGGATAGGACTTACATTTTATAATACGAATACAGGTGGGAATGTCCGTGTGTCAGTTGGAGGTGGAAGCCTGTCAAGCACAATAAACGCGATAAATGAAAAAAGGCCGGACAGCAATACACCCCTTGCAGAGACACTGTGGACAGTAGCAGGTTATTTTGCCCAGGAGGCTGCAATAACACCTGTAGGCACCCCTGGCCCGAGATATAATTCCGATGACTATCGGATAAATAACACTAATGACCCTTTAAACTATGGAACAGGCGGTCAGCCACGGTGGTCTTCTTGTGCAAAAAGCTATGTCCTTTATATCACCGATGGGGAACCATGTGCCGATGGCTATTTGCCTGCTACCTTAGCCGACTATGCCTCCGGAAGGTCTGCATATAATTGTTCAGGTGGCAGTTGTCCTGCTGTAGGTTCATTCCCTGCATCAACATTTCCTTCTTGCCCGGCAGGCAACTATGTAGCCGGCATAGAGGATGTAGCTCTATGGATGCACACAACCGACCTTAGGAATAACGGCGGCACCCCTGATATAGGTGTGAATAACATGTCAGGCATACAAAATTTAACCCTTTATGCTGTATTTGCCTTTGGTAAGGGGTCTACACTGCTAAGATATGCAGCTATAAATGGAGGTTTTGAGGATCTTAACGGAAGTAATACCCCTGACCAACAATCAGAATGGGATCAGAATGGTGATAACGAGCCTGATAACTTTTATGAGGCTGACGAGGGTTATGCACTTGAACAGGCTATCGAGAATGCCCTTTCAACCATTCTCCGCAGGGCATCTTCCGGTACAGCAGCCTCTGTCCTTGCATCAGGGGAGGGAAGCGGAGCCAATCTCGTTCAGGCTGTCTTTTATCCGAGACGCATGATAGGTAATGATATAATCGCATGGGTCGGGGAGAATCAAAATCTCTGGTATTACGTAGACCCATTTTTTAGAAACAGCAATATAAGGGAAGATACGGTCTCGGACAAGATACTCAACCTCACAAATGACTATATAGTGCAACTCTACTTCGATACAGATGCACAAATGACAAGGGCAAGGCGCTTTCAGGACACCGACGGCAACGGCACTGCTGATGTTGAAATAACGCCGCCTATTCTCTTCGAAAACATAGCAAGTCTCTGGAAAGCAGGTCAGTTATTATGGAGCAGAAATATCTCTACAGACCCGAGAACGATATATACAACGATAAATGGAAGCAGTCTTTTATCAGGGAACTTTTCAACAACCAATGCATCAACATTGAGACCATACCTAAATGTAGCTAACGATACATTGGCAGAAGATGTAATCAGATACATACATGGAGAAGGTCTTACTACCCTCAGAGATGAAGACGGTAACATACTGATCGCTGGTGTTGATAGAAATGCTGATGGCATAGATGATTACAGGGCAAGGTATGCAAATATTGGCGGTAGTACAAATGTGTGGAAGTTGGGAGATGTATTAAATTCAACCCCGAGGATTGCCTCATGGATACAATTGAATAATTATGACAGTAAGTACAATGATACAACATATAAATCTTTTATAGATTCTTCTGGATATAAAAGCAGGGGGATGGTCTTTGCAGGTGCCAATGATGGAATGCTCCATGCCTTCAAGCTCGGGAAATTGGAATTGGCATGGGGTGGCCAGGGAGGGTATGAAAAAGCCAGACTGTCAGGTACCGACCTCGGTAAGGAGATTTGGGCATTCATCCCGAAGAATGTACTTCCTTATCTTAAATATATTATGGATCCTGAATACTGCCATGTATATTCTGTTGACCTCAGCCCCTATATCTTTGATGCCAGTATCGGCGCTCCTGGGTCAGGAGACATTTCAGATAATACCAGAGCTGTCTCAGCATGGAGGACTATACTTATTGGCGGTACGAGGTTTGGCGGGGCGTGCAGGGACGCGACAGGCTCCTGTAATTCAACCACGGGAGGATTGCCAGATTGCGTAAAAACGCCTGTAAGTGGGAACGGTTTTTCTTCCTATTTTGCCCTCGATGTCACAGACCAGAATAACCCCCAGCTTCTCTGGGAGTTTTCAGATCCTGCACTTGGCTTTGCAACAACAGGCCCTGCAGTTGTGAGGATTGGTGATACTACGAAAAACGGTAAGTGGTTTGCTGTTTTTGGCTCAGGCCCCACAGGACCGATAGATACTACTAATAACCAATTCATGGGACGCTCTGACCAGAACCTTAAGCTCTTTGTACTTGATTTGAAGACCGGTGCTCTTGCATCTGGGTATCCAAAGGATACAGGAATTACGTATGCATTTGCAGGTTCGATGCTTAATTCCACCCTTGACTATGACCTTAACTATCAGGATGATGCTGTCTATATTCCTTATGTAAAGAAGGCCAGTGCTGGCACATGGACGGATGGAGGCGTTGGAAGAATCTTTACGAAAGAGAATCCCAATCCCAATAACTGGGTATGGAGGACATTGAGGGATAACATCGGACCTGTTACCTCATCAGTAACCAGACTTCAGAGTAATAAGTATCATATTGTGTGGCTATACTTTGGCACTGGGAGATACTACTTTGAACAAGGGACTACTACTGATGATCCAGATAATCAGAGGAAAATATTCGGTATAAAAGAGCCTTGTTTTACAGCCTCAAATATACTTAATCCAGATCAAACAGGAGAGTGCCAAAACACGGTGACTGGCTTTACAAGTTTAACCGATGTTACTTGCAGTGGTGGTCTTGAGGGCTGTGTCCCTTCAGAAGAGACTGCTAATTCCGAAAGCTTTAAGGGCTGGTATATTAATCTTGATGCGGCTGGTAATTACGCGTACTATGAAGGTACTGCTCTTGTTACAAGAGGCTACAGGGCTGAGAGGGTGATTACAGACCCAATGGCAACAACAACCGGCCTTGTGTTTTTCACAACATATAAGCCATATAGTGATGAGTGTGGACTCGGAGGCAAGAGTTTTATATGGGCACTCAGATACAACACAGGGGGTTGTGATAGCGCTTCATTAAAAGGAGTGGCATTACTTCAGGTCTCTACAGGCAGTATTGAACAGGTAAATCTTTCTACTGCCTTTACAGAAAAGGGCGGAAGGAGGACATCTGCGATGGAGGGCGTGCCTCCAACTGCACAGGGGTTATCTATCTTATCACAACCTCCGCCTGTAAAGCGGGTGCTGCATATGAGGGAAAGATAGCTGATAGCTGATATGAATAATCGAGGCATAACATTAATAGAGCTGATAATTGTTATTTCTGTAATAGGTATTCTTGTTATTGCCCTTGGGTTTTCTTTCCAAGGCTGGATGGGCAAATACAAAGTAGAAAGTCAGATAAAAGAGATGTATGTTGATTTGATGAATGCAAGGGCAAGGGCAATGCAGAGAAACAGGGTACATTTTGTGGACTTACCATCAGCACAGCCGAAACAATATACAATTTATGAGGATACTAACACAGCTCCTGATGGTAATGGGACCCTTGAAGCAGCATCTGATACCCAAGTGTTGCAGAAAACTACAGACTATACAATTGTGCCTGCTTTAGCCTTTGGTGATACACGATTCAATTTTAATAAGAATGGACTTGTATCTCATAATGGTAGCATAAGGCTTTCTTCTACAGTAACACCTGATTATGATTGTATAGTGTTATTCACTACAAGAATAAATATGGGGAAATGGAATGGAACGGATTGCGTTGCTAAATAAAAATAATCCCCCATCCCCCCTTTACTAAAGGGGGGCGAGGGGGGATTATTTACTAAAGGAGGGCTAAGGGGAATTATAAATAAAACTGGCCTTACACTTGTTGAGGTACTGATTGCCCTTGTGGTATCTAAGAGTGTCTGGAGTACTAAAAGAAGAATGCCTTTATGAGGAAGGCAACGATGCCGATGAGATTTAATATGACGATTATATACAGTCTATCAAAGCGTTTATTGATGCTGTCATTCATTGTAATAATGAATTTGTATAAATCATCAATTCGTTTATTG
>Ga0210023_1001696_pt1 | contig 15079 bp, 12 predicted proteins | sample CryGeymeta201524_FD_183987 | JGI IMG/M metagenome (GOLD analysis project Ga0210023, IMG submission 183987) | Groundwater microbial communities from Crystal Geyser aquifers in Utah, USA - Crystal Geyser metaG 2015-24 (SPAdes) (version 2) | ecosystem: Environmental > Aquatic > Deep subsurface >... | reverse complement strand
CGTTTTGAGAAGTGAGGTTTTGTATCTCTTCTGTAAGTGTTCCTATCTTCTCTCGTGTTTGCTCTTCTAGTTCGGACTTACTCTCTTTAACTGCTACGAGGTCTTGAACTATACTGTCCATTTGAGCGTTGAGTTCTTGAATCTCTTGGACTCTTGTCTCATGTTCTGTTTGAAGGTTTGCAATTTGCTCTGCTTTGTTTTGCAGTTGGGTAGTTTGTTGCTCTTTCTCTTCGTTTAGGTTTGCGTTTTGAGAAGTGAGGTTTTGTATCTCTTCTGTAAGTGTTGCTATCTTCTCTCGTGTTTGCTCTTCTAGTTCGGACTTACTCTCTTTAACTGCTACGAGGTCTTGAACTATACTGTCCATTTGAGCATTGAGTTCTTGAATCTCTTGGACTCTTGTCTCATGTTCTGTTTGAAGGTTTACAATTTGCTCTGCTTTGTTTTGCAGTTGGGTAGTTTGTTGCTCTTTCTCTTCGTTTAGGTTTGCGTTTTGAGAAGTGAGGTTTTGTATCTCTTCTGTAAGTGTTGCTATCTTCTCTCGTGTTTGCTCTTCTAGTTCGGACTTACTCTCTTTAACTGCTACGAGGTCTTGAACTATACTGTCCATTTGAGCATTGAGTTCTTGAATCTCTTGGACTCTTGTCTCATGTTCTGTTTGAAGGTTTACAATTTGCTCTGCTTTGTTTTGCAGTTGGGTAGTTTGTTGCTCTTTTTGAATTTCTAAATCTTGGATGACAATTACTTTTTGGTTGAGTTCTTGCTCTCTTTTTTGTAATTCTTTGTTTTGAGCATATATCATCTCACTATTTGAGACAACACCTCGAACATCTATGCTATGATATTCACAATCAGCATTAGGGTTCCGACCTTCTCCTTTACCATTTTCTACGAAATGTTTTAAAGGGTCTAATCCAGCATTTTTTATATCTACATATTTTTCCAAATAGTACTCAGCATCTAAAAGTGCTACATCACTTATTTTTTTAAGCAGCTGGTTTTCTTGCTCTAGTCGAGTCTTTTCTAAAGACAACTCTTTGTATAATACTACATCAGAGAGTACATCCTGACTATGAAAAATATTTATACTTGCTAAAAGTTCTTCCCTAAGTCTATCGAAAACTTTGTATGAGGTTTCGTTTAGTGTGTGTTCTTTCATAAGAAGCACTATTTCTCTTACAAAAGCTGGTATCGAATCTTTTATGTTCTCATAGGATATGTTTTTATGTTTTAGACCCGATTCTATGAAATCGCCAATATCATCGAGACTAGCTTTATCTAAGCCCACAAAGGCTTTTATACTTTTAACCTGAGTGTCCAAATCATTTACAAGAGTATCAAAATCAACAAAGAGTCTCTCATACCCTCTACTAAAGTATTCCGCATGATAAAAATGTTTACTCCACAATAAAAGTGATTTTTCCACACTAAAGCCATTACGTGTTTTTAGAGACTTTGCAACTTCGAAAGGATTTCTATGTGGTAAGATAATCTTGATTTGGATATTTAACTGTTTGAGTGCTTCTTCCCAAACAGGAAATATTATGCAAAGTCTAGGGTCTTTTATGGCAAAGAGTTTACTGTATTGAAATTCTTCCTCTAAAATATCTTTTGCTTGTTTAACATAACTATCAAATAAATTTTCATTTATCGTAAGTTCATACTCTGTATCACTCCAAAGAGAATTATTATCAAGCAATATTCTGTCATTGAGATCCATTATTTTGACATTTTCAAAATAACCTTTTTCATTTTCTGGTGTTGGTGGCAATAATTCAGAACCAAGTTCAAGACCTAGCTTTTCCAATACACCTGTCAACGCAGATGTTCCACTTCTGTGCATTCCAAGTACTATGATACAAGTTTTCATTTATTAGACTCCCTTATTGATGAACTGATTCATTATTAATCGTTCTTTAATACTACTAAACCTTGGCAATTTACTTTTTTCAAGTTCGGCTAAAAAGGCATGCATATCGTCGATAAATCTTTCTCTTGCTACTCTATAAATAAGGTTATCCCATTGTACAAGAGGTTGAAGTGCTTTGTTTATGGTTTCGTCTTTTATATCGAGTCCATAATGACTCTCATTTGTATTTTCTTTTATATTGTGAGTAGTTGATAATTTCCAGGCTTCTTTGTAGCAAAGCATTGCAAAGAACTCATCAAGTCTTTCCACTGTACCTACATAATCTAGTCTATTCAAGTTTAGTAGAGCTTGGTTTATTAGTGCAGGTGATGGATTTCCCGATGGTCCACTACATAAGTACCTTGTCTGAGTGTCATGAAAAAGATATATGTTTTCTTTTTCTAGCCACACTATAAGTTTAGTTATTTCGCTAGCATTTGACAAGTCTGTTTTAACAAGTTTAGCCACTATTTTTTGAACTGTCTTATTATGTTGCATTAGTCTTTGTTTTTCAGAAGGCTCACCAAGTTTTCTTACCCAACATAAATGAGATACTACATGTTCTATTGGTATGCGAAATGTAGCAATTGTAGTTCTTGTATTGAAAACCTTTAGTTTCTGTTGCATCTGAGGAAGTTGAATGTGACCTGACAATAGTTTATAAGTATCTGCTTTTTTAACATCTTCTTCATCTTGAAAATCTATTCTACTTTCTATATGTGTCAAACATTCATCTTCTTCAAACTGAGAAGTTAAAAACTTATTGATAGAACTGCCAGCAGTCTTAGGTATATGTAGGTAAAAAAACTTATCTTTATGCATCAAAATTGAATCCAAAATTTTCATTTATATTTGTGAGATTGCGATTATACAAAGTATCTACTTTTAGATTGCTTTGCCATTTATTTTTCATATGTTCTACTTCACTATTAAAGCGTTTGATTTTTTCAGGGTTGTTTTCTTGTCCTCTGCTTATAGACTCATGATGGTAGAGTTCCACGTATGGTGTCCACAAGTTTCTATAACCTTTTTGAAGAAGCTTTAGACAAAAGTCTACATCATTAAATGCTACTTTCAAATGTTCTTCTTCTAGTCCCCCTACTTCTTCGTAAAGACTTTTTCTTACAACGAGACAGGCCCCTGTGACAGCTGAGTAATTTTGTATGATTTTTAGTCTAGAGAAGTACCCATATTCATCTTTATGAAAGTACTTATGAGAGTGTCCAGCAACTCCACCTATACCCAGAACTACACCCGCATGTTGGATGGTGTTGTTGTCATAGTAAAGCATAGCACCAACTGCACCTATCTCAGGTCTGATGGCATGACTTACCATTTCAGTGAGCCAACCTTTGCTTATGACTTCCACATCGTTGTTAATAAGTCCAATGATTTCACCTTTGGCATGCTTAACACCAAAGTTGTTTATAGCTGAGTAGTTAAATGGTTTATGGTATTCTAAGACACTTATATTCTTATGCTTTTTTATTTTTTCAAAATAAGCTAATGTTTTTTGGCATGTGGTTTCGTTATCTAAAATAATAATCTCATAATTTTTATATACTGTTTTTTCTAGTATGCCCTCTACGCATTTATGTAAAATATCGTAGCCATCTCTTGTTGGGATGAGTAAACTGACTAATGGTTCACTTAAAATAGGATAGTGAACTTTATATGTGTTTGGTAACAAGCCATCTTCTACTGTTATATTTACATTTTGTTTAAAAAAACAGTCCTGAAGTGCTCTTAGTCCAGCGTCGTGAGCATACTCTTTTTCTCCACTACCGTAAGCAGTTGAACCCTTTATAGCTCTCCAGTGGTAAAGTACTTTTTCTACTCTGTCTATCTCTTCATATTTTATGTATTCCAAGCATCTTAAGAGTAAATCATAGTCTTGACTCCCTTCATATCCAGCTCGAAAACCTTTTACTGTGTCAACGACACTTTTTTCTAAAAACAGAAGATGGCAGATATAGTTTTGGGAAAAAAACATGTCTGGATTCCAAGCAGATTTGAAGTGAGGGTTGTAGCGGTTGTCGTTTTCGTCTATCTTGTCTTCATCTGAATAGATCAGTTTGAGTTTTGGATTTGTGTTTAATTTTTTAACCATCTCATGGAGTGCATTTGGAGCAAGTGTATCATCGTGATCTAAAAACGCCAAGTATGTACCAGTGGCTATGGCTAAAGCAGAGTTACTTGCCTCACTTATATGACCATTCACTTTTCGATAGGCTACTTTGATGTTTGGGTGGGCTTGTTCATACTTATGAATAACATTGAGCGTATTTTTGTTAGTCGAAGCATCGTCGGCTATGCATAGTTCCCAATGAGTGTAAGTTTGAGCCAGAACAGACTCTATCATTTTTGTTAAATATTTTTCATCTGTATTGTATGTTGGCGTAATAATAGATACCAATGGATTGTAAACTAATTTTTTGCTTTTGAATATATCTTTTTCATTTTGAGATATCCATAGGTTATAATCTGACTCTCTGTATGTTTGAGTCTCTGGATAAAGCTTTATATATTCTTGATTTAGTCTCGAAATCATACCGTTATATCCATCCTTTTTATAACGTGCATACGATTTTTCTATAACACGAAAGATATTTTTTTTTCTATCATTCCACATGATAAGTGAGATTTTTTTTATTAGCAATTTCATTCCATATATTTTAACTTTTTAATTTAAAAGGAGGATTATATCGATTCATATATTTTATTTAAGTTAAATTCAAATATAGTTAACAAAATGTGCCAAGTACTGCAGAATGATATTTTCAGTTTTTATTGGATAAAATCATAGCTTTTAAAAGGAAGAGTAGAGTGGATTTTGAGATAATAGTTATAGAAGCATTTAATTATATGGAAAAAATATTTAGCGATATCATTGAGTATATAAACCTAAGGTTAACTACTAGCCTATGAAAAAACGAACATCTTTTAGTATCTTTAAATCTGTTGTAATTGCTCTTTTTTTAAGAGAGATTCAAACTCGTTTTGGAACAAAAAAACTTGGTTATTTGTGGGGTATCATAGACCCAATGACCCAAATAATTATGTTTTCATTAGTTAAATCCGCGTTGCATGACAGAGGTATGTCAGGTATTGATTACCCTGTATTTTTAGCAACTGGTTTCTTGACATACAATTTTTTCAAGGCTCTAATGAACGGTTCCATGTCAGCTTTTGATGCAAATAGAGCTCTTTTTAGCTACAGGCAGGTAAAACCTATTGATGCTATTGTTTCTCGTTTTTTTGTAGAGTTTCTTGTTTTATTTGCATCTATCACTGTATTTATCTCTTTTGGACTTTTTTTTGGATTAAACATTAGTGTCAAAGACTTTAACATGGTAATTTTAGCCGTAGCATGGCTTGGTATTTTTGGGATTGGAATTGGGATTTTGTTTGCTGTTATTACCAATTTTTATGAAACATTTGGAAAAATAATCTCCTTCATATCCTTACCTTTGTTCTTTTTATCAGGACTATTGTACACGGTAGATTCACTTCCTCCAATTGCGAGAGAGATAATTCTCTACAATCCTATAGTACACTTTATTGAGATGATACATGGTAACTATTTTTCTGTTTTAAATACAGACTATGTTGACTATGAATATATGATATTTTGGACGATAGTTCCACTTTTCATTGGTTTGTTCTTTTATCTTAAAGCAGAGAAGAAGATAATAGCTTCATGATTGAACTAAAAAATGTAACCAAGTACTTTAAAACTGAAGGTGAAAAAAAGTACATCCTAAAAAATGTAACTTTAACTATACCCTCTCATGTTAACTTAGGAATATTGGGAAGAAATGGTGCTGGTAAATCAACACTACTTAGAATGCTAGGAGGGATTGACTATCCAACAATTGGCACTATCTCCTCCCCAAATACTTTTTCTTGGCCTATGGGTTTAGCAGGTGGCTTTCAAGGCTCAATGACTGGAAGACAAAATATAAAGTTTGTTTGCCGCATTTATGGACAAAGAGCAAAACAAATCAATGAAACAATAAAGTTTGTTCAAGAGTTTGCAGAGATAGGTGATTATTTTGATATGCCAATCAAAATCTACTCAAGTGGTATGAAGTCAAGATTGAGTTTTGGTTTAAGCTTGGCTTTTGATTTTGATTATCTCATAATTGATGAAACACTCTCTGTTGGAGATGAAAATTTTAAGAAAAAAGCTAAAGATGCATTAATGAAAAAGATAGAAAATTCAAATGTACTCTTAGTAAGCCATTCTATGAGTGATTTAAGAAATATTTGTGATGCTGGAATCTTAATCGATGATGGAAAAATATTTTATTATGAAGATATTGAAGATGCTATTAAAGCATATCATGCTATAAATGCCACACTGCCTATAGGTCAGAATAATGCACCAGCTTCGAGTGCTATTCTTTGTAGTGATGGCAAACATTTTGACAATATCAACAGTGCTGCTAACTTTTATAAAGTTCGACCAATGAGTATTGTTCAAGCGTTAGATGAAAACAATGGTTCAAATATATTCTTAAAAAAAGTTTTTTGGAGAGATGGTCAAAATAAGTTGCCATTCCAAACTTGGCAAAACAGCATAGAGAAAGAGACAATAATCTCATCTGATGGAGTTATCTTTGAGAATGCTTTGGAAGCTTCATTTTTTTATATGGATAGAGTCCCTAAAGCAAATATTGATAAAATGCATGTTGAAAAAGTTATGAACGAAGAAGATGGAATTTCTAAAAAACTAAATGTTCAATTTTATTATTTAAGTGAGTATAAATGAAAAAAAAGTTAGATAGTAGGGTTATATTTATAGCTATTTTTGTAGTATTGAGTCTCTATTTTTTAGTCATAAAAGCAGAACTTTATGAGTCAAAAACTACGCTTATGGTTCGTGACCTTAGTTCGTCATCTACTGCGTCAAGTTTAGGACTCAGTCTTTTAGGAGTTGGTTCTTCTTCGCAACTCCAAGACTCCATGGTTGTTCAGGAATCTCTCATATCTTTGGATATGTTTTTACTTTTAGATAAAGAATTTAACCTCGCAGAGCATTACAAAAGTGATAAGCTAGACTTTATTGAACGTTTAGCCTCCGATGCTACTATGGAAAAAATCTTAGAGTTTTACCTAAAACGGCTTCACGTAAACTATGATGAAACATCTGGTTTACTCCACCTAGCATACGCTCATACAGACCCAAAAATTGCTCAAAAGATTTTAGAGTTTATGGTAAGTAGTGTTGAGCATGAGTTAAATGAGTTTAATCGTCGTAAAGCAAAAAAACAGTTAGCATTTATAGAGATAGAGTATGATAAAAATAAAAAAAATATGGTTAAATCTTCTGATATTCTAGAAGAGTATCAAAACAAACACCTACTTCTTGACCCTACAAATAAAGCAAGTTCTTCGAGTGCGATTATTGCGAATCTAGAAGCGACACTCACTCAAAAACGCATAGAGTATAAAACAAAAAACAGCTACTTAAATAGTGACAACTATGAAATAGCGCAACTAAAAACAGAAATAAGCGAGATAGCCAACTCACTCGCTGATGCAAAAAAAGGTCTCACTGGAAATAGCGAAGGAAGATTAAATAAAATTCTTTTTGAATATGAGAAGCTAAAACTGCAGGTAGAATTTGACATAGAAGTATATAAAAACACCCTGCTTCAGCTCGAAACGACGAAGATAGATGTTTTAAAAGAAGCTAAAACGCTTAGTGTAGTAAGTAAACCAAACTTACCCGATGGCTATACCTACCCTAACAAACCAAAAGTGCTTGTAACTTTACTCATAGTAATGACATTAATGTACGGAATATATTCAATGCTCAGCGCTATAATCAGAGATCATAAGGAATAAAAATGATAAAAAACATACTAATAACTCTCCTACTAAGTGTAGCACTTAATGCTGTTGAGCTCTCAAATATAACAGATACAACTTTAGGTGATTCCAATAGCTCTATTATGCAAGAGTCTACTCAAGTCTTTGGCTACAACCTTTTTAATGGTAGTTTTTCCAAAAACACGCAACATCGTTACAACCCTGAATATCTTATCAGCATAGGGGATACTATAAACCTAAAAATGTGGGGTTCTTTTGATTTTGAAACAAAAACGACTGTTGATTCTCAAGGAAATATATTTATTCCTAAAGTTGGAACTGTAAATGTGTTGGGAATGAGGAATGATCAACTCAGTGTAAGCATAGAAAATACCATCAAGAAAGTCTTTAAAAAAAGCGTATATATTTATGCAGATTTAGAGTCTTATCAGCCTGTAAGTATTTTTGTCACGGGTGCTGTAAATAAACCTGGATTGTATGAGGGTTTATCATCTGACTCTGTTATACAGTTTATCGATAAGGCGAAAGGCATTGACGCTAAAAGTGGAAGTTATAGAAAGATTAAAGTACTTCGTCAAAACAAAGAGATATACAATGTTGACTTATACACTTTTTTACTCAGTGGTTCTCTTGAACTCTTTCAATTTCATATGGGGGATGTAGTTGTAGTAGAGAGTGTTGAAAACTATATTGAGATTACAGGAGATGTGAAGAGACCGTATAGGTTTGAGATGCTTAAAAGCTCAGTTACTCTTGGAGAGGTTTTAAATGTTGTACTACCGAACCCAACTTTAACAAATTTTACAGTTACAAAATACAACCAAGACAATGAACAAAGCATCGCTATTTATGCGATTAAAGAGAACTTAGATATGAAGATTTATAGTGGAGAGAGCATAAATTTTATTCCTGACCACAACTCTAAAAATATTGAAATTCAGATAAGTGGAGAGCATGGAAATATTCATAATGTTGTAGTTAAAAAAGGAACATCACTTAAAGAAGTTTTTGACACTATTGTTACGACAGACATGTCAGACACTATGTCCTTTCAACTCTTTAGAAAGAGTATAGCTGCACAACAAAAAAGTTTACTTGAAGCACAGCTCAATGATTTAGAAGCAAAAACATTGACGGCTGGTTCTTTAACTACCGAAGAAGCCACTATACGCAAACAAGAGGCAGAATTAGTTATGAACTTTATAAAAAGAGCTAAGGAAGTAGAGCCTAAAGGGCAAGTTGTCATAAATGAAGATAGCAATTTATCTCAGGTCTATTTAGAAGATGGTGATAATATTTATATACCAAAGAAGAGTCATATGGTTATTGTGCAAGGCGAGGTTATGCTTCCTAGCGCACAAACATATGTCGAAAGTATGCACTTTGATGATTACATAAACTCATGTGGTGGGTATAGTTTTAGAGCAAATAGTGAAAATATCTTAATCATACAAAAGAATGGAAAAGTGAGTAGCTACGACGCTGATTCAATGTTTAGGGGTGATTATAAAATCCAGCCAGGTGATTCTATTTTAGTACTTGGTAAAGTAGATACAAAATACCTACAAGTTGTAAAAGATATAACGCAGATAGTTTATCAGCTAGCCTTGGGGGCAGCTATCGTCTTAAGATATTAAGAATCAAATTTAAACGTAGGAAGATTCCCATAAAAACTACCGTTCAACTGTGTGTTCTCTATGATAAAAAAACGGTATTTTTCCAATAACTCCATATCTGGGGCTTTGTAATCATGCCAAAAATCATCAAGTTTCATATCTTTACAAGTTATGCCTTCTATATCATAAATAGCATTGCCGAGTGTGATTGTAGGGATTTTATGATAAAGTGAAGACAATCCAACAGTACTGTTGATAGTAACAGTTCCCTTGGCATTTTGTAAACATGTTGGTAAATGGGTATCGTAAAGGACTAAGACCCTATCTTCTATGCCAAAAAGCCTAGCTTGGTCTGTAATAAAATGTTTATAGTTTTTTCTACCTCTATCCACTGGATGATGTTTAAACACTAGCCAACAATTTAAACCACTGTTAGAAAAAGACTCTAGAACTTTGATAATAAATTTTTCAATCGATTTATATTCTGAATGTTCTAAAACTTGGAAATCATTGTATGTTTGAAGTGCTACAAAAAAATAATTATTTGATAATTCATTCTTGATAATTTCTAAATATTTTTTTTCATAAAAAGGATAAATTAGCTTTCTGAAGAGACTTCTAACGCCATTAACAAATTCTTTTATGGCTGAAAATTCTCTATGGTGTATATAGTTTGGGTATCTAAAATGTAAAAGATTGGACACAAGATAATAAATAGTAGAACTAGCTACCATATTTAAAGGGCTGTATTGAGTATCTACAGGTTCTTGTGAATTTGATACTTTTACTTTTTTATAAAAATCTGCCTCACGACTGATATTGCTAAAGTCATTTACTCCATATTTTTCCATAGTGATATAGTAAGGACGTATGTAGCCCTCTTCAAAAACAAAGACTTCTATACCTAACTCTTTTGCTACTTTTATAGAAATACTTTGGTAAAATCTACAATCACCAAAAAGAAAAATTTTATCTATTTTTTTTTCATGTAAAAAGTTTCTAATAAAAGTGCTATAGTTCTCTCTCATATCTCTATATGGGAAATAATTATAGTGATTTGAGAAAAAACTATCTCCAGCGTTAAAGCCTATTTTATAGGTTTTTGCACCATTTTTTTTAAATAATATATCAAGTTTCTTGAAAAAACTCCCCATTGGTCCTTGAAGAAATAATATATTTTTATTTTTAATCGTTCCTAGTGCATTCATAGATTTATCTTTATCTTTTTATTGTAATTATACGTAATAATAGCTGTAATTTTCTACTAACAAAGTTGTGCATTTTAATTTTAGTTCTATATAGAAAAGAGGCGCTATATAATCTCTGTTCTTTCTCTAATCCTGTTAAAAACTCTTCTATTTCACAAACTTCAAGTGAAAGTGGATTTATATAGATTGGATATAAAATAAGTGTAGCTGCAACTAACTCATCTATGGAGAGTATTCTCTCTCTTCTCTCTTGTTTCATTTTATCATTTGTTAACCCCCAGCCAGCATAAAAAGGCATACCATAAGTAAAAACTACTTTCTCCCGTATAAGCGCTTCAAAGCCGACTAAAGATGTCATGGTATGTACTTCATCAGAAATTTCTAAGACGCTATCGAGTCCAACTTTAGTTACTACTTTATCGGCATATTTTAGTGCTATCTTTTCATCTATATTTCCAACTCTATTTCCGACTAAGACATCAGGATGTGGCTTGTAAATAATATATGCGTCTTTCGCATTTTGGCGAGCTTGTTTTAGAAGTTCTAAGTTAGTCATGCCTGAGGCTCCATAGCGGATAGAAGCATCATCTTCAACTTGACCAGGAACTAAAACTACCTTTTTATCACTTGGAATATTTAATTTTTTATTTTCATAAAGGTTATATTTTGATAGCTTTTTTTCAATAAGATATTTTCTTAGCTTTTTAGCTCTTTCTAATAGAGCCTCATCAAATATCGTTGTTTTTAAAATATATTCTAAATCGCTCTCCCTTGTAGGGTCAAAGTAAATACCTCTTGAGTCGATTACAAGTGAATATGGTTGTGTCAAATCAGAACCTAACCCAATCGAACGAATAAAGCCATCTTCTATTCTATAGAGCTGTAAATTATTTTTAGCTGCAAACTCTTCTAATAGTGGAAAACTTTTTTTACCCCATATATAGATATTTGATTTTTCATTGAGCCCTTGCTTTATTGCTAGCGTAAAGTAATTTTTTTTTATAAAAGGATTTATAAACACAATGCTTTGATTTTCAAGAGTATATAAAAAAGGTTTCATGAATTCATGCTTCCAATGGGAAAAACCAAAAAAGTAGTTCATTTTCAACTTATCGTGACCACATATCAGTCTCAGCATAAGTATGGCCAGGTTGATAAAACTTAAAAAGATTTTTCAGCACATTTATTTCACTTCTTTGTGCTAAATTTGATAAACTTATTCCAATGCCTGCATAAACATGTTGACTACTATTGGTAATATCATAACTACGATAACCTCGAGCATAATACCCTACCTGAAATTCAATTAAACTCCAGTACGTATTCTTTAGAGATTCAAAACCAGCTACTTTAAATGCTACAAGGTGCTTCATGCCTGAATAATCTGTAGTATTATCACCATTACTTAAATAACCTGGAGAGGGAAGGTACTCTAACCTTATATCTATAAAATCATCTGCTCTAGGATTTGCTCGAAGTAAATAAGCTAAACTAGCTCCAAGCGCATCTGCTAATAAATCCTCTTTCGAAAAGCCATAACTACTCGTACCATCTCCCACTTCCAAAAGAGTCATAGCCAGTATGCCAGAGAGTGAACCAGCCAGAGATGCTTCTTCTAAACTCCAACCTCTATCTTCCATACGTGAGGCCATCACACGAGAAAGAAGATATGTCATATAAAAATGTCCTGTTTTATCAGAGCCTCCGGTCTCGGAATTTTTCTCAAACCAAGGTTCTTCTGTAATGTGAGAAGACTCTTTTCCCCACTTCCAATATTTAAATCCCCAAGCGGCAATCATAGCATCTACAGCCAGGTGATCAATAACTAAACCAGTTATAGGGTCTTTAGTTATAAGAGTATAATCACTCATTTCTTGAGTAGAAGAGTTAACACTTTCTGTCCAATCTGCTTTTAACATAGAGACAATAAGAAAGACTGATAGATATACCACTATTTTCATGAATAAAACCGCCTATACTATTCAAATTTGATGATAATAAAAATGGATTCTATCAAAATATAACTTAATCACTATCATTCTAAAAAAAACTATAATAAGCCACTAAAATCAAACTAGTAAATCTATTTTCTTATTCCTAAAATGATTATTGGCATGTGGAAATTATGCTAGATTTGTAAAAACCTTTTGTACGTCCTCATCATCTTCTAATCTATCTATGATTTTATCTATCTCTTCTTGCTGCTCATCTGAGATAGTTATAGGCGTGTTTGCCATTCTTTCTAGATTTGCTTTTGTGATTTCAATGCCCATTTTTTCCAAGGCTTCGTTGAGTTTACCAAAACTTGTATAATCAGCAGTCACAAGAACAACGCCATCTTCCGCTTCTATCTCTTCTAGCCCTGCATCTATCAACTCTAACTCTAACTCTTCTAAGTCCATATCATCTTTAAGTGCAAATTCTATCAATGCTTTTCTGCTAAACATGAATTCTAAAGAGCCATTCGTCAGCATCTCTCCACCATTTTTAGTGAGAATATTTTTTACATTTGCAACTGTTCTTGTATTGTTATCAGTAGCACATTCGATGAAAAGCAATACACCGTGAGGAGCTTTTCCTTCAAAATTTACTTCAAGCATACTTGCTATATCTTTTGAAGAAGCACGTTTGATAGCAGCTTCAATATTATCTTTTGGCATATTCTCAGCTTTAGCATTTAAAATAGCTGTACGAAGTTTAGAGTTCATGTCAGGGTCACTGCTTCCTTCTTTGGCTGCCATAGTAATAACCTTACCCAACTTAGGAAAAAGTTTAGACATTGCTCCCCATCTTTTTAACTTTGATGCTTTTCTATATTCAAACGCTCTACCCATAAAAATATTCCTTTTAAAATTTTATTGCGAATTATATCATTAACTAATTTGAGTGATGCTTAGTAAGGTACTTTCAAGTGATAATCTGCTTGAAAAAAAATCAAATTTTAAAAATTGAGACACTATTTTCAATTCTAAATGTGTATAATATTACACAAGGATTTTAGATGAGACTTAGCTTTAGAATTAAACACCATTTCTTCAATGCATTTCGTGAACTTTTTGTTCATCACCATGGTTCTTTAGAGTTTCGTGCTAAAATTTTTGCACTGATTATTGCATCTGATGAGAAATCTAAAGTAGATAATTATATACTTGTTAAAGCTTATGGACTCAAAATATACAATAATGATGAAGAGAGAGCAAATCTTTTAATGCTAACGACAAAAGAGCTTGTTCAAAAGGTAAAAGATCGTAATGGTCTAGATATTGATACCTTAGTTACAAATATACAAAAAGAGCTAAAAATAGTTCCTAGATATGCAAAAAAAATAGATATAGATTCTCTACAACCATTGCTCCATTTGACGCATGATAAAGATATAATTTGCTATCAAGAGAGGATTGTAGACTTTTTAAAGAGTTTAAAAGAGGAAACACTCCACACTCAAAAGTTTCAAATAGATGCAGATGAAAAAAATCTTAAAAGAAACAGTTAAATAGAGAATTTTTCCACATCAAAAAAAGTATCTTCAGAAATATTTTTAAAAGAAGCATTCAGACTCGTAAACAGAGTCGGAAACTCTTTTTCCAATTAATGCCATAATCAAATTTCATCAAACCTCTTAAAACCTCGTTATTTACGATACTACAGCGTATTTAAGCTATAATACATTTCATCAAATCTAGTCCGTTTTAGTCCGTTTTTACATTTTATCACGGACTCTGAGCGGACTAAAATAAGAGGAAATATTATGAAAACTTTATCAAGAAGAGTTGCCACTAAAACAGCAGGAGTATTTTATAAAGATATTGTATCGCATACTAACTCAGTTGTGGATAAAGTGTTTATTATTAGATACAAAGATATAAATGGGAGAGATAAACTAACAACTATAGGTAAGTTTTCAGATGGAATTCGAGAAGCTTATTGTAAAGCTAAACTCAATGAGATAAAGCACAAAATAATTCATGGAGAAGAACTACCAAGAATAGCAAGAAAAAAAAGTAATATAACTTTTGATGAACTTGCAGAATTTTATTTTGAGTTAAAAGAAAAAGGAACTCACAAAGACCCAAAAAAAGAAAAAGCTAGATATACAAATCATATAAAAAATTTAATTGAAAATTACCTACCTGAAAATATTACAAAAGAGCTACTTCTTGATTTACAGAATAACTTTAAAAAGAAACTCGCACCAAGAACTACAAACCATCTACTATTTTTAATAACTTCAATTTTAAAAAATGGGATAGAAACAAAAAAATATACTGGATTAGTACCAACAATAAAAGGTTTAACTCTTGATAATGCGAGAGAAAGGTATTTAGAGCTAGAAGAGATAAATTCACTACTACAAGAGAGCAAAAAAGAGTTTTGTAATGATATAGGGAGTGTAATAAATTCTGTGTCAACACCTAATTTCTCTTAAAATTGTATCATAAAAATGCTAGCCAATGGCATTTTACAGACCTAATCCTAAAGCGTCTTTTAATCTCTCCTTGAAAAATATGTTG
>Ga0210023_1001691_pt1 | contig 15112 bp, 12 predicted proteins | sample CryGeymeta201524_FD_183987 | JGI IMG/M metagenome (GOLD analysis project Ga0210023, IMG submission 183987) | Groundwater microbial communities from Crystal Geyser aquifers in Utah, USA - Crystal Geyser metaG 2015-24 (SPAdes) (version 2) | ecosystem: Environmental > Aquatic > Deep subsurface >... | reverse complement strand
AGACAGTCTGAACGCCCGGATTTCGCTGGGCGGTACTGCGCGCCTCGGTCTCGATCGAATCGAAGCGCGTCTGGATGCGACACGCCTGCAGCGTGATGGCCGCTCCTGATCGATTGATTCCGGGCGCCAGGATCCGGGCGAAAGGCTCGAGCCGAACCAGACACGGCGAAGGCTGCCTCATCCCGCGCGATCCGTGTAGGCTGTAATGGAAAGAGAATCAGCTGATCCGAGGCCATGGGTAGCGAACTGACACTGACAGGCGACATGCTGCTGGTCCTGGCCGTGCTGGGGCTGACGGTATTCGCCTTCGTCACCGAAATCGTTCGCATCGACATCGCCGCGATCACGATCATGGTGCTGCTCGGCTTGCTTGGCGTGGTGCCTGGCGATCAACTGTTCGATGGCTTCGCCTCGAATGCGGTGATCGCGGTGATCGCGGTGATGATCATCGGTGCAGGGCTGGACCGCACCGGCGTGATGGCCGCCCTGTCTACCCTGATCGTGCGCTACGGCGGGAAGTCGGAAAACCGCATTGTGGTGATGTTGACCAGCAGCGTCGGCATGTTCTCCGCATTCATGCAGAACACCGGCGCTGCCGCACTATATCTGCCGGTCGCCAGCCGAATTTCCAGCCGCCTCGATATACCGCTGTCGCGGCTGCTGATTCCGATCGGTTTCTGCGCCATCGTCGGCGGCACCATCACCATGGTCGGCTCATCGCCGCTGATTCTGCTCAACGACCTGATCCTGACCTCGAATCGTTCCTTGCCGCCGGGGGCGGAGTCGATGCGGCCATTCGAGCTTTTCTCAGTGGCCCCGATCGGAGCGGCGCTGCTGATCGGAGCGATCGGCTTCTTTGTGCTGTTCGGCAGCCGCCTGCTGCCCAGCACCAGCAGCAAGCGCGCCGCCTCGCCGGGACGCACCAAGAGCTATTTCGCCGATGTCTACGGCATCACCGGCGATATCTACGAGTTGCTGGTCACGGTCGATTCCCCGCTGGTCGGGATGCGCGTGGCCGAGGCCGAGCAGCTCGACGGCGCGCCATTGCTGCTGGCGATCCAGTCCACCGAAGAGCCGCGCCTGGCACCTCCGGCCGATGAGATGATCTGGGTCGGCACCGTGCTGGGTGTCATGGGCACGCGCGACCAGGTTGGCAGGTTTGCACTGGACAACCAGCTGCGCCTGCAGCCGCGCCTGCGCACCTTCGGCAGCCTGTTCGATCCCGGGCGTGCCGGCATCTCCGAGGTCGTGATTCCACCCGGCTCCAACCTGGTCGACAAGAGCATCGGCGAGGCGCGACTGCGCTCGCGCTTCGGCATTTCGGTACTGGCGATCAACCGCGGCCAGGACATCGTGCGCGAGCACCTCAGGGGAGAAACGCTGAAGGTCGGCGACTGCCTGGTGTCGCACTCGACCTGGCGCGACCTGTCGGCGGTGGCACGCGAACGCGATTTCATCGTCGCCACAGACATTCCGAAAGAGGAGCAGCGGCCGCAAAAGGTTGGCTCGGCACTGCTCATGTTCCTGCTATCGCTGAGCCTGATCCTTCTGACCGACTTCAACCTGTCTGTGGCGTTGCTGACCGGCGCGATCGGCATGATCCTGACCCGGGTGCTGACCATGGACGAGGCCTATGCCGCGGTCAGCTGGAAAACCGTATTCCTGATGGCCAGCCTGATTCCGCTCGGCCACGCCATGGAGGTCACCGGCACCGCCGCCTGGCTGGTCCAGGAGTTGATGCGCCTGGTTGGCGAGATCGGCGACCTGCCGATGCAGATCGCGCTGGCGCTGCTGGCCACGCTGTTCACGCTGGTGATGTCCAACGTCGGCGCGACCGTGTTGCTGGTGCCGATCTCGATCAACATCGCGCTGGCCACGGGCGCCAATCCCGTAATCTACGTACTGATCATCGCGCTCGGCACCTCCAACGCCTTCATCCTGCCGACCCATCCGGTCAACGCCCTGATCATCGGCCCCGGCGGCTACACCGTAAAGGACTTCCTGCGCGTCGGCCTGCCGATCACCGTGCTCTACCTGGTGGTGATGCTGGTGATGGTGAATCTGGTGTTCTGAATTGGTCGTTTGCCTGGATGGACTTCTGCTGTGCACAAGCACAGAAGACGGGCACCGGCGCGAATGAGCCAACGCAGCCACGCGATGGGCACCGAGACCGATCTTTCTGCTTCACGCCTTCAACGTTACAAAGTTGCTGAATGATCAGCGCCGTCGCTTACCGATGCTGGCTACCGAAACGGATGCCTCCTCGCCGTGGATGCTCCGAATCGGCGCGCCCTCCTCCGGCGCCCAGGCTGAGGCGTAGACGATTTCCCAGGTGCCCGGCAGCGTGCCGTCCGCGCTGCGGAAAGTCTCGCAGGATTGGTACAGCGCCGCCAGTCGCCGCGGTGTGGTCAGACCGCGGCTACGCGCGCGTGCAGCGTGGCTCAGGCCGCAGGCCTTGAGCTCGGCAAACAACTGACCCGGGTCACGGTACTGGACCGTGATCCAGTCGGTGTCCAGCACCGGTTCGGCGAAGCCGGCCCGCATCATCGCATCGCCCAGGCGCTGAACGTCGGCGAAGCGTCCGACCCGTTCGACATCGCCGATCCGCCGACCGGCCTCGCGCAGCTCCCTCAAGGTGTCGCGACCATAGATCGAGATCAGCAGCAAGCCGCCGGGACGCAGCACACGGCGGAAACCGTTGAGTGCGCCCGGCAGATCCTCGAGCGCATGCAGCACGAGGTTGCAGAACAGCAGGTCGACCGTTGACTCGCCCAGCGGAAGCCGCGCGGCGTCGGCCTGCAGACGCTGCAGCTTCGGCCCGAACCAGCCGAGCCGCGGCGGCACCTGGTCAAGCATCGGTCGGACGGCGTCGACGGCCAGCACCCGGGCCCCGGGCCAGCGTTGCGCCAGCAGCCGGGCGCCATTGCCCGGACCGCAGCCGAGATCGAGCACGCTTTCCGGCTCGAAGCGCAAGCCATCAAGCCGCTCGAACAGGCGCTCGCCGACCAAGGTCGACAGATGCGCAGCGGCACTGTAGCCGGCCGCTGCGCGCGCCTGAAAGCGGCGCACGGCAGCGGAATCGGGCGCGTAGCCCGCAGAATCGAGCTTGTCGGTCTGGCTCATGCTGACAGGTCCCGGTAAACAATGACAATGGACAAATCGGTCGACATGGCGCTATTTTCCTTGATCCTGTCATCCGTGTTGTCGATGCCGCCAATGAGCCGAGCATTTTCCAGAGCCACGCTGCGCGCCGGGCTGCGGCGGACGCTCGACCTGGTCTGGCCGCGGTTCTGCCTGATCTGCGGCCTCAATGCACCGGGTCATCCCGACGCCTGTGCTGCCTGCCGCGCGCAATTGCCGCCGGCCGAGCCCGCATGTCGTCGCTGCGCGCTGCTGTTGCCGCGCGAGGTCGAGCGCTGCGGCCACTGCATTTCGGCCGCGCCCGCCTTCGACGCTGCCTTTGCCGCGTTCGCCTACGGCCCGCCGATTGCAAGCCTGGTTCAGCGCTTCAAGTTCAACCGCGATCTGGCCGCCGGACGGCTGCTTGCCGCGTTGTTGGCCGGCCAACTGGCACGACGCGGCGCACCGCGGCCCGACCTGATGATTCCGGTGCCGCTGAACTGGCGCCGCCGCTGGCACCGCGGCTTCAACCAGGCCGAGCTGTTATGCCGGGACCTGTCACGACATTTCGATGGACTGCCATGGAGCGACGCACTGCTGCGGCGACGTGCGACACCGGCGCAATCAGCACTGCCGGCCGGGAAGCGACATGGCAATGTGCGCGGCGCATTTGCGATTCGACGACTTCCCCCCGGGGTGCGCACAGTCGCCCTGGTCGACGACGTGATGACCACCGGCGCAACCCTGGCCGAATGCGCTCGGGTGCTGAAACGAGCCGGTGTGGCAAGAGTCGAGATCTGGGTGCTGGCGCGAGCATAACGACCGAGCTCTTGATTCGCTTACCGGTGGGCGATCAGGGATGGTAGCGGTCGGGCTGGCCCTCGGGGCGGGTCTTGAAGCGGCGATGCAGCCACCAGTACTGGGCCGGATGGGCGCGGACCCGGCGTTCGAGGAAGGCGTTGTAGCGGGCCAGGTCGGCGATCGGATCGGTCGATGGAAAGTCATCAAAAGCTGGCTCCAGGCACACCCTGATCCGGCCGCTGTGCGGATCCTTGAGCGGGTACATCGGAACCACCCGGGCGCGCCCGAGCCGCGCAAGATCGAGGAGCGCGCGCGCCGTTGCCGTCTCGATGCCGAAAAACGGCGCAAACTCGCAGCGGTCGAGGCCCAGATCCTGGTCCGGCGCATACCAGAGCACGCCGCCGGCTCGAAGGTGGCGCACGATGCCACGCAAATCATCGCGCGCAAACATGCCATCGGCATAGCGGCGACGACCGCGTTGCTGCAAGGCCTCCAGCACCGGGTTGCGCAGCGGCCGGTACAGGCCGTGCCCGCCGGCGGCTTCGCCGAACAACCGCGCCCCCAGTTCAAGGCAGGTGACGTGCCCGGTCAACACGATCACACCATGCCCTTGGCAGCGTGCGGTCTCGAGATTTTCGATGCCGTCGACGCTGCCGCTCTCCGGACCGAGCCGGCCGGGGCGGTTCCAGGCGTAGGCGATCTCGCCGACGGCCTCGGCCAGGTTGTGAAAGTGCGCATGCTCAATCGCGGTTCGCGCATCCGGCGTCAACTCGGGAAAGCACAGCTCCAGATTGCGTCGAACCACGGCTGCACGCCTGCGCATCGCCAGTCGCATCGGCCACGCCAGCGGGCGGGTCATGCGACGAACGGTAGTCAGGCGACAACGACCCAGCCACATCAGTGGCGCCAGTAGAGCACGCGTCAACAGCGCGCCGATTCGGGCACCGGGATGGCGTCGGGCTGCGTCTGGGCTATGCTTGACCGATGGCTTCATTTTCGCTCGCAGTGTACCGTGCCGCCGCCACCGCTCTGGCCCCGCTGGCAGCACGAAAACTGGCCCGCGCCGCAAGCGGCGATACTGCCTTGGCCGCGCGCCAGGCCGAACGACACGGCGAGGTCCCGGAGGCCAGTGGTGAGCTATGGATTCATGCCGCCTCGGTCGGCGAGGTGCATGCTGCCGCGCCGCTGGTGAAAGCGCTGCAGGCCGGGCAGCCATCGCTGCGGCTGCTGCACAGTACCTTGACCCACACCGGCGCACAGGCCATCGAGCGACTGCATCCTGGCCCGTCCTCGGTGCGTCATCTGTTTGTCCCGATCGACACGCCGCGCCGCGTGGCGCGCTGGCTCGACCGGACCCGACCTGCGGGGCTGGTCCTGGTCGAGACCGAGCTCTGGCCAGAGCTGCTGATCCAGTGCGCCCAGCGCCGCATTCCAGTGACGATGGTCAGCGCCCGACTTTCGGCAACGTCGCTTGGGCGGCTGCGGCGCTTCGGCGCGCTGGCACAGCAGATGCTGGCCACCGTTGCACCGATCCTGTGCCAGGGCGAGACCGACCGCAATCGATTCGTCGCGCTCGGCGTGCCGCCCGAGCGAGTTCATGTTATCGGCAATCTCAAGTTTGATGTAGCGGCCGAGCCCGTCGTGCCCGAAGCAGTGCTGTCCTGGCAGACGCTCTGGTCCGATCGTCCAACCTGGGTTGCCGGCAGCACGCACGCCGCCGAGGAAGCGCTGCTGGCCACGGCTCATCGACGATTGCGTGAACGTATCGGCAATGCCTTGATGGTGCTGGTGCCGCGCCATCCGGAGCGCGCCGTGGAAGCGCTGGCGACCCTGCGTCAGCAGGGCCTGAACACCTGCCTGATCGAACAGTTCGACGGTTCCGGCGCGATCGAGGCCGTTGTTGTCGACCGACTCGGTGTGCTCGCGGGGCTGTATGCACAAACCGATCTGGGCGTGGTCTGCGGCAGCTTCACCCCCGGGGTCGGCGGCCACAACCTGCTTGAACCGGCGCAGGCCGGGCGAGGGGTGCTGACCGGCCGCTGGACCGAGTCGCAACGCGACGTCGCCGACGGTTTAGATGCAGCAAATGCCTTGATCAAGCTGGACGATGCGGCGTCCCTGGCAGCGACGCTGGGCGAGTTGCTGGGCGACCGCGAACGAGCGCGGGCACTGGGAGAGGCGGCGCAGACCTGGGCGCAGGCGCAGTCCGGTGCCGTGGCGCGCACGCTCCAGGAGCTCGCACCGTGGCTGGAATCTGTCCGTGACGCCGCGCAACGATCAGGGCGCGATTAGTCCGGGCTGAGCCTCAATCGCGATAGCCGCGCTCCGGTCCTTCGAGCAGTGCGTTGGCGGCTTGAAGATCGTCCGGCAAGAGCGTCCCGGCCGAACGTCGCAGCGCCAGTCGGTCAAGAATCAACTGGTGGCGCGAGTTGGAATAGTCGCGCTGGGCCTGAAAAAAGCGTTGCTCGGCCAGCAGCACATCGACGATGGTCCGGGTGCCGACCTCGAAACCTGCATTGGTCGCTTCGAGTGCACTGTCGGCCGACACCAGCGCCTGGTTCAAGGCCTGGACCTGGCGGATGCCGGCAACGACCGCCCGAAATGCGTTTTCGGTTGCGCGCACGGTGCGACGCTGGTTGAGATCCAGCTCCTCGTTGGCCGCACTGTAGCTGATGCGCGCCTGACGGGTCCGCGATTGCACCTCAAGCCCGGAGAAGATCGGCACGTTCAAGCGCACCGTGGCCGACCAGCTGTCGTTCTGCAGGGTGGTGGTACCGACCTGCCGCTGGAAGTCATCGCGAAGTACGAACTCGTTGTTCAACGTACGGTTGTAGCCGGCTTCCAGATCCAGCCGCGGCATGTGCCCGACTCGCGCCAGCTGGATGTCGGTACCCGCCAGTTCAACCGCCTCGCGCGCCAACATCAGCTCCGGATTACCCTGCAGCGCAAGCTGGACCCACTCCTGGGAATTGTTCGGTGTCGGTGGATCCACCGGCAGGCTTTCGGTCAATGGCTTGAACAGCTCGAACATCGTGCCGGTGAGTTCGCGCAAGCCTTCGCGGGCATTTTCCAGGGCGTTGTCGGCGACGATGACGCGCGCCCGCGCACCGTCCCATGCCGCCTGTGCTTCCAGATAGTCGGTGACTGCCGAAAGCCCGACTTCATAGCGCTGCTCGGCCTGCTCGAACTGGCGCTGCAGCGCCTTTTCCTCGGCCTGGGCAAAGCGCAGGCTGTCGATCGCATTGAGCGTATCGAAGTAACGCTGGGCGGTGCGCTGCAGGAAATCCTGCAACGCAACGTTGTAGGTCGCATCCGCTCGCGCGATCAACTGCCGGGCTCGATCCATCTGCACGAAATTGCTGTAGTCGAACAGGCTCTGGGTCAGATTGATCGAATAGGCTTCGTTGTCGATGTCGTTCTGGTCAAGGTCGACCGCGTTGATCTTGGGCTGGCTCTCGCCGATCGGCGTGCGTGCAAGGCTGGCACTGATCTGTGGCAAGAAGCCCGCTCGCGCGATTCGCGTTTCCAATTGAGACGCGTCGAGCCGACGCTCGGCGGCCCGGATCTCCGGGTCGTTCTGCGAGGCCAGTTCGTAGACTCCCATGAGATCGACCGCGGCGGCGGGACTGCAAAGTGCGGCGGTGACCGCAAGGGCAAGAATCTTTCGCATGATGTACGGCTTCCGGAATGGTTGATCGCTGGCGTGGTCTGGCCTCGATGGCCCGAGACGCAGGAATTCAGAATTCGAATTGCGGCACGTCCTCGGCACCGATCAGGCGCGGAAGATCGGTTTCGTAAAGGCTCTCCTGGCTCAGGATGCCGGATGCATCTCGCGAAACGACCAGCGCTTCCATCGCCGGCGAATGACCGCGGACGATGGCCAGCCGACCGCCCGGGGCAAGCAGTTCGATCAGGACGGGAGGAATCTCGGCGACTGACGCGCTCACGACCACGGCATCGAAGCTCCGCGCGCTGAAGGACTGATCGAACAGATCCCCGACCCGAAGATCGACGCCCAGAACGCCCTGCCCCTCCAGATTGGAACACGCCTGCTGGGCCAGATCGTCGAATATCTCGACAGTGGTTACATGGGCGGCGAATTCGGCCAGGCAGGCGGTCAGAAAACCGCTGCCGGTGCCGACTTCCAGTACGCGCTCGGTACCGTTCAGCGCCAGCCCTTGCAGCAGACGACCCTGCTCCATCGGTCGCATCATGACCTGATCGTGGCCGAGCGGTATGCGCAGATCGGAAAATGCCAGTTTGCGGTGCCGCGGCGGAACAAACTCCTCGCGCGGCACAGACTGCAGCACCTCGAGAACGCGAGGGTCGAGCACGTCCCAGCTGCGGACCTGCTGTTGGATCATGGTGGTTCGGGCCTGTTCGAAATTCACGCCAATTCTCCTCGACTGCTTCACTGGTATATCGGACAACCACTATTCTATCGCCGCAGGCGTGACCGCGAAGGTGCCACAGGTCACAGGCAGGAACGGACCGCACGGTCTGCTACCATTCCGACTCAGATCCGAGCACCGAATCCTCCGCATCAATTGCAGGCCTGATAACCATGTCCAAAGTCCGCACTGACCTCGCCCGGCGCCTCGCCGATGATCTGCTTCGACTGCCCCCGGGCTCGCGCCTGGTGCAGGTTCCGGGCAGCCTGCCCGATCTGCGCGTTGCCATGCGCGAGATCAGGCAGCACGATACTCCGGCCACCTTTGGCGCCCAGCCCAACCCGCCGATCTACGTCTATGAAACCGCCGCAGCCTACATGGACCCGGAAAACACTCCGGATCCGGCCGCCGGCCTGCGCGCGCTGCGCCAGGGCTGGATCGAGGCGCGCGACGACACCGAGCTGCTGCACGAGCGCAGCTCCGACTTTGCCCGCCAGCGACGAGCCGCCGCCGACGGCGAACCACGCTTCCCGGGCACACGTCCGCCACGCCAGGCCCGGACCGGAGCCTGCGTGACCCAGTTGCACTATGCCCGTCGCGGCATCGTGACGCCGGAGATGGAGTATGTTGCAATTCGCGAAAACGCGCGGCTCGACGAGATGGGCGAGGCGTATCAGGGCGCCGGCCTGCTGCGCAGTCATCCGGGTCAGGCCTTCGGTGCCCGCTTGCCGGCCATCGTCACACCGGAATTCGTGCGCGATGAGATTGCCGCCGGCCGCGCCATCCTCCCGGCCAACATCAATCACCCGGAATCCGAGCCGATGGTGATCGGCCGCAACTTCCGGGTCAAGGTCAACGCCAATATCGGCAATTCGGCGGTGCGCTCGTCGATCAACGACGAGGTCGAAAAGCTGGTCTGGTCACTGCGCTTCGGCGCCGACACGGTGATGGACCTGTCGACCGGCAAGGACATCCACGAGACCCGCGAGTGGATCATCCGCAACTCGCCCGTGCCGATCGGCACGGTGCCGATCTACCAGGCACTGGAGAAAGTCGGGGGCGTACCCGAGGAGCTGACCTGGGCGTTGTTCCGCGACACCCTGATCGAGCAGGCCGAACAGGGCGTGGACTACTTCACCATCCACGCCGGCGTGCGCCTGGCGCATGTGCCGCTGACCGCCGCACGAATCACCGGAATCGTCTCCCGCGGCGGCTCGATCATGGCCAAGTGGTGCCTGGCACATCATCGCGAAAGCTTCCTGTACGAGCGCTTCGGCGAAATCTGCGAGATCCTGGCCGCCTACGACGTTTCATTCTCGCTGGGTGACGGTCTGCGCCCGGGCTCGATCGCCGATGCCAACGATGCCGCTCAATTCGCCGAGCTCGAAACACTGGGCGAGTTGACGAAAAAGGCCTGGGCCAGAGATTGCCAGGTGATGATCGAAGGCCCGGGCCACGTGCCAATGCAGCTGATCCGCGAAAACATGACCAAGGAGCTGTCTGACTGTCACGAAGCGCCGTTCTACACCCTCGGGCCGCTGGTCACCGACATCGCGCCGGGCTACGACCACATCACCTCCGGCATCGGCGCGGCCCAGATCGGCTGGTACGGCACCGCCATGCTGTGCTACGTCACGCCCAAGGAACACCTCGGCCTGCCCGACAAGCACGATGTGCGCGAGGGCCTGATCACCTACCGAATTGCCGCCCATGCGGCCGATCTGGCCAAGGGCCATCCCGGCGCACAGGTGCGCGACAACGCCTTGTCGAAGGCGCGCTTCGAGTTCCGCTGGGAGGACCAGTTCAACCTTGGCCTGGACCCGGCACGGGCCCGCCAATACCATGACCAGACGATGCCGAAGGAAGCCCACAAGCTGGCGCATTTCTGCTCGATGTGCGGGCCGAAGTTCTGCTCGATGAAAATCACCCAGGATGTTCGCGACTATGCCCGCGAACGCGGCCTTGATCCGGCTGCGGCTCTGGAGACCGGCATGGAGGAAAAGGCGGACGAATTCCGCCGCGCTGGCAGCGAAGTCTATTCACCGCGTTGACCCGTCGCCTTACTCGCATGCAGAGTTGCTGGAGAATATCGCAATGAAATTTGTCGGGATCCGGTCATGAGTAATACGGAGAGAAAACGTCGCTTCGACGCGCTGGTACGCCAGTATGCCGACGACCTGTTTCGCTTCGCGGTCTGGCTGTGCCGAGACCATACGCTGGCCCATGACCTGGTGCAGGAAACCTTCCTGCGGGCATGGAAAGCGATCGACAGCCTGAAGGAATCGGCAGCGGCCAAGAGCTGGCTGATCACGATTCTGCGGCGCGAATATGCCCGGACTTTCGAGCGCAAGGTACCTCCGATCACCGACATCGACAACGTGGTGGTGGCCGAAGAGATGGAACTGGCGCCCGACGAGCAGACCGAACGCGATCTGTTGCGTGAGGGGATGCTGGAGCTTGAACCGATGTATTGCGAGCCGCTGATTCTGCAGACGCTCGCCGGCCTGTCGATCGCCGAAATCGCAAGCCAGCTGGAATTGACCGAAAGCGCGGTGATGACGCGCGTTTTCAGAGCCCGGGAGAAGCTGCGCGAGAAGCTGCAACCGGGCACGGACCGAGGAAACGTACATGAAATTGGCTGAATTCAAACGACGCCTGATGACTGAACCCGGGCTGAAAAGCCAGGAAATGCTCGTGGCCAGGCGGACCAGCGGCGAGTTTGCCGAGGCCGCGGCACGATCGGACCGATTCGAACGCGGCCTGATGCGCGCGCTTCACGTACCCGTGCCGCACGCACTGGCGGATCAGATCATCCTGCGCCAGTCACTGGAAAACCCGGACCAGGACGCGCAACCACGTTGGGCCTGGATGGCAATGGCCGCCACCGTGGCGCTTGCCGTGGCTCTGAGCAGCTTCAACCTTCTGGACCGTTCCGGTCATCCGCCTGGACCGGATGCGTCCATGCCCAGCCTGGCCCAGCTGGAGGAACACATCACCTGGCACTGGAGCCACGATGGTCCGGCAGTGATCGCAACTGCCATGCAGGCACCGACCGATCAACTGCAGCTGGCGCGGCTGTTGTCCGAGTTCGGTCTGGACCTGGCACCGGAGCTGCTCGAACGGGTTCGTCTGGGAAAGGTCTGCCCGACCCCGAACGGTGCCGGCGCGCACCTGGTGCTGCTGACCGATGCAGGGCCGGTCACGGCCTACTTCATGCCACGCACCCGGTTGCCGGAATCACCACTGGAAATCACGCTGGGCAATGGCCAGCGGTCGTGGGCAGTCAATCTCGAGCGCGGCAGCCTGGCCTTGATCGGCGCGCACGATGCCGACATTCCGGCGCTGGCGCGCCAGATGATCAAGCAGGTCTCGGTCGCCCCGGGCGTAACCATCTGACGCAACGCTGAAGCAGACCTTCCGAGGCCGCGGCTCGACCGCGGCTTTGCTCTACCATTGGGCTTCGGGCAATGCAATTGCCGAGACACGCCCAGAGGTGCAGCGCATGAAACGACTCCACTCACTCCGGATTGCGGTGACTGCGCTGGCGCTGCTGAGCGCTGCGCTCGGCAGCGCCCAATCGCTGCGCATCGACGGCGTGCGGCTGATCGATCCGACCGCCTCCGCCAGCTCGGGATCAACGACGATCCACATCGCCAATGGCTGGATCGTCGACCCGGCCGAGTCGGCCGAGGACGAGTCGATCCTCGACGGCAGCGGCCTGTTCCTGTTGCCCGGCCTGGCCGAGATGCACGCCCATGTTCCCCCGTTCGAGGATGGACAACGGGTCGACGACGTGCTGCGCCTGTTTCTTGCCCATGGCGTGACCACGATCCGCGGCATGCTCGGCGAACCGGGCCACCTCGTATTGCGTCAGCAACTGGCCTCGGGCGAGCGCATCGGCCCACGCATGATCACATCCGGGCCGTCGCTGAATGGCTCTTCGGCCCCGAATGCAGGCGCCGCGCGGCGCCTGGTGCTGGCGCAGGCCGAGGCCGGCTATGACTTCCTCAAGCTGCATCCTGGTCTGGTTCCGGGAAACTTCGCTGCGATCGACCGAACGGCCGACGCGCTCGGCATCCGCTACGGTGGCCACGTTTCGATCGGCGTCGGCCTGGACCGCGCGCTGGCCGCGGCGCAAGCCACCATCGACCACCTCGACGGCTACGTCGAAGCGCTGGTTCCGGACACCCATCCGGCGCGGCAGGGTACACCCGGCCTGTTCGGCTTCAAGCTTGGCGACGCAATCGAGTTCGAGCGCATCGAGGCGCTGGCCGAGCGGACCGCGGCCGCCGGGGTCTGGAACGTACCGACTCAGGTCCTGCTCGAGAATCTGGCTGCGGCCGACCTCGAAACGCTGGCCCAGGCACCGGCACTGCGCTTTGTCGATGCGGCCACTCAAGCGGCCTGGGTCGAACGCGTCAGCCAGATGCGCGCCGGCACCGACCCTGCCGCGCTGCAGCGCTTCATCGATGCGCGCCGGCGGCTGATCCTGGCCCTGCACCGGGCCGGTGCCGGACTGCTGGCCGGCGCCGACGCGCCCCAGATCTTCAATGTCCCGGGCGACTCACTGCATCGCGAGCTGGCACTCTATGTCGACGCCGGGCTGACGCCGACCGAGGCGCTGGCGACCGCGACCGGCAATGTCGCGCGCTTCCTCGGCCAGCCGGGCCAGGGCTGTCTTGCACCCGGCTGTGTTGCCGACCTGGTGCTGCTCGAGGCTGATCCACGCCAGGATATCGCCAACCTGACCCGAATTCGCGGCGTGATCCGCGCCGGGCGCTGGTTCAACCGTTCCGAGCTCGACCGGATGCTTGATGACATCGCTGCACGTACCGCGTCAAAGGGACCGGATTGACTGCCAATGGATGGCGTGACCCAACGCTTTCTGAGCTACGCCGAGCGCCTGGATCGACGCGACCCGGAGCACATCGTGCGGGTCGTGATCCATGCCACCGAGCTGCCGGATCTGTCGGCCGCGCGCGAGTATGGCGAGCGCATCCATTACCCGGAATCTGCAACCGGCAACAGCGGTCATTTCTACATCGACCGCGACGGCTCGATCGAGCACTGGCTGCCGCTTGACCGGATCGCCCACCACGTTCGCGACCACAACGCCGACTCGATCGGCATCGAGCTGGTTCACCGCGGTCGCTGGCCCGACTGGTATGCCAGCAACAACCAGCACTGGCAGGACGCCTGGCCAGAACCACAGTTGCGCGCCCTGATACTGCTTCTGGCAAAGCTGCGCGAGCAGCTGCCGGGGCTGCGCTTCATCGTCGGCCATGACGCGCTCGATCGCAGCCTCGTGCCGGCCAGCGATGATGCCTCGATCGAGGTCCGGCGCAAGCTCGACCCGGGGCCGAACTTCCCGTGGCCGCGGATCTGGACCGAATCAGGCCTGGAACCGTGGCCAATCGCCAGCAATGACTGAGCGCTCGAGCGCCCCGGACAGGATCGCGGTCGGCGTCGATACCGGCGGCACCTTCACCGACTTCGTCGCCGTCATCGCAGGCCAACTACGCAGCGCGAAGGTGCTCTCCACCCCCGACGACCCGGCGCGCGCCGTGCTGCAGGGCCTGTCCGAACTGGGCCTGGATTCGGCCCGCGTCGACCTGGTCCACGGCACCACGGTTGGCACCAACGCCGTGCTCGAAGGCAAGGGCGTGCGCACCGTGTTCATCACCTCGACCGGATTCGCCGATCTGCTGTCGTTGGGCCGCCAGAACCGCGATGCGCTCTACGCGCTGAAGCAGGCCCCGGTGGCCGATCCGGTGCCGTCAGCGCTGTGTCTGGAAATCAATGCCCGAGCCGAAGTCGGCGGTGAGGTGATCTCCGAACCCGGTCCGGACGAGTTGGACCAACTGGCGCGCCGGGTACGGGAACTGCGCCCGGAAGCCGTGGCGGTCAATCTGCTGTTCGGCTGGCGCCATCCCGAACTGGAGGCCCGGATTCGCGACGCACTGCCGGACGCGCTGCCGGTCTCACTGGCCTCGGAGGTACTGCCAGAGATCCGCGAGTACGAGCGCGGCATCGCGACCTGGCTGAATGCCTCGATCGGCCCACTGCTGGCCGGCTACCTCACGCGCCTCACCGCTGGCCTGCCCGGCGGACAGCTGGCAGTGATGCAGTCCAGCGGCCTGAGCATCTCCGCCGAACAGGCCGCGGAACGGGCGGTCCACCTGCTGCTGTCAGGCCCGGCTGGCGGGCTTGCGGCCGCGGCCCGGATTGGCCGCGATCTTGATGGCAACTTTGGAGACGCGTCCGGCGACCAGCGGCTGCTGAGCTTCGACATGGGCGGCACCTCGACCGATGTCGCGCTGCTGCGGGGTCGACCGAGCCTGACGCGAGACGGCAGAATCGGCCGCTACCCGGTGGCGGTACCGATGGTCGACCTGCACACCATCGGTGCCGGTGGCGGCTCGATCGCCCGGGTCGACGCCGGTGGGCTGATCCAGGTCGGCCCCGAATCGGCCGGTGCCGACCCGGGCCCGGCCTGCTACGGTCGCGGCGGCCTGGATGCGACCGTGACCGACGCCAACCTGGTGCTGGGCCGCCTGCCGCCGGGCACGCGTCTCGGCGGTCGCCACGCGCTGGATCTCGATGCAGCACAAGCCGCGCTGGCACGACTGGGCGAGGCCGCCGGTATCGACATCGAAGCGGCAGCGCAGGGCGTGATCCGTATTGCCAATGAACACATGAGCCGGGCGCTTCGGGTGATGTCTGCCGAGCGCGGCATCGATCCGGCATCAGCGGTGCTGATGTGTTTTGGCGGCGCTGGCGGCCTGCACGTCTGCGAACTC
>Ga0210023_1001663_pt1 | contig 15299 bp, 12 predicted proteins | sample CryGeymeta201524_FD_183987 | JGI IMG/M metagenome (GOLD analysis project Ga0210023, IMG submission 183987) | Groundwater microbial communities from Crystal Geyser aquifers in Utah, USA - Crystal Geyser metaG 2015-24 (SPAdes) (version 2) | ecosystem: Environmental > Aquatic > Deep subsurface >... | reverse complement strand
TTTTAGAATCGCCAGATATTTTTCCCCGTCAAAACTAATCCCCTTGCTCCTGAAAAAAAATTGATAATCTTCCCGATAATTTTCTTTATCAAAAATCTCGGCCAGTTTGTCGTGAAGCTGAACCGTATCCATCAAAGTGTAATCCAAATCAAAAATCACTTTCATAAATTATAAATTATTTTTGCCAATTTATCGCTGTCGTGCCTGATAAGCGATCGAAAACCGCTTAAGGCATCGCCCTTAACTGCCCGCTGGACTTTGCGGCTAAGTAAATTATAGCCTAAAAATTTAATTTTTGGCAACGCCTTTAAGCCGCCGGGCTTAACTAAGCTTTCGCCCTGACGCGAATATTTTTTCAAAAGTTTTTCGCTCGGCCTGGCTTTATTGTAAATTACGTAATCAATCGTCTCCGGCTCTAAGTATTCTTCAATCGCTTTAACATAATCAATTATGGTAAAGCCGTCGGTCTGGCCCGGCTTGGTCATGAGATTGGCCGCGAAAATTATTTTTGCTTTTGTCCGGAATAAAGCTTGTTCCATGCCTTTAACCAAAAAATTGGGTATCAGGCTTGAGTATAAATCACCCGGGCAGATGACTATTTTATCGGCGCCCTGAATCGCTTTTTTCACCTCCGGATTTAATTTGGCTTCAGGCTTTAAATACAATTTTTTTAAATTCATCAAATCCGAAGTATTGGCATAAATGTTTTTTTCGCCCGTGATTTTATCGCCGTTCTTCAAAACCGCCACCAGCCTCGTGCTATTAAGCGTTACCGGCATTACCCGGCCGCTAATTCTTAAAATTTTACCCGCCTCGCTGACCGCTTGCTCAAAGCCGCCGCTTACTTTTTCCAAAGTTGAAAGAAACAAATTGCCGAAAGCATGGCCTTTAAGTCCGCCGCTACCGTAACGATAATTAAATAATTTCCTTAAAACCTGGCTGGATTTTGATAAAGCCACCAAACATTGGCGCGCGTCGCCGGGCGGCAAGACGCCAAGTTCGTCACGCAAAACGCCGGAAGAACCGCCGTCGTCAGTCATGTTAACCACGGCCGACAATTCAACCGGCAAATTTTTTAAGCCGAATAAAACCATGAAACTGCCCGAGCCGCCGCCGATGGTAACAATTTTTTGCTTTTTTTTCATTATTTGATACAATATATTTTTTGAAAATATTAAAAATCAATTCTAAACTCTCTGCCCCAATCCTTAAAATCTAATTTCAAGTATAATTCATGTACTTTTAGCCTGGGGTATCTTGAAGTGCCAATTAATTTATAGCAATTATTTTGTTTGGCCGTTTTAATCAATTCTTCAATCATCTTTGTGCCCAGCCCCTGGCTTCGATATTCCTCGGCCACGAACACGTCTTCCATAAAACCAAAAGGTTCGTCATGCAAATCGTTTTTTAAAATATACAGAAACGCTCGGGCCACCTCTTTGCCGTCCTGTTCTATAAAAAATTTTATACCGCGAAAATTAATTATTTTTTTATTAATCTTCATAAAATTTTTATTCCACCGTCACGCTTTTGGCCAGATTCCTTGGCTTATCGACATCCCTACCATTCAGCACCGCCATGTGGTAGGCAAACAATTGCAAAGGGATGGAGGCCAAAATCGGCGTCAGCATTTCCAAAGTTTTAGGAATATAAATAACCTCATCAGCGGCTTGTTTTATCCGTTCGTCGCCTGGCGTGGCCACGGCGATGATTTGGCCGCCGCGCGCTTTGATTTCCTGCAGGTTGGAATAATTTTTTTCATAAACGCTGTCGGCCGGGATGATAACCAAAGCGGGAAAATTTTCGTCAATCAAAGCGATGGCGCCGTGTTTCATCTCGCCCGAAGGAAAACCTTCGGCATGGATATAGGAAATTTCTTTTAATTTAAGCGCGCCCTCAAGCGCCACCGGCTGATTATATTTTCGGCCCAAATAGGCAAAATGCTTAAACTGATAATATTTTTCCGCGATGGTTTTTATGGCTTCGCTTGACTTTAAAATTTCAGTGATTTTATCCGGCAGTTCAGCCAATTCCCTGACGATTCTTTGGCCCATCACCAACGACAGCTGCCTTTGCCGGCCCAGCATCACCGCCATTAAAGCCAAAATCGCCGCTTGGGAAGTAAACGCTTTGGTTGAAGCCACGGAAATTTCCGGACCGATATGGTTATAAACGCCGGCGTCGGTTTCGCGGGCGATGGTTGAGCCGACCACGTTGACGATGCCCAAAGTTAAAGCGCCTTTTTCTTTGGCTTCGCGCACGGCGGCCAAAGTATCCGCGGTTTCGCCGGATTGGCTGATGGCAATCACCAGAGTTTTGTTGTCCAGCACCGGCTTGCGGTAGCGGAATTCCGAGGCGTAATCAACTTCCGTAGGAACGCCGGCGTATTCTTCAAACATATATTCGCCCACCAGGCCGGCGTGCTTGGCCGTGCCGCAGGCCACGATGACAATTTTATTGATTTCTCTTAAACGTCTTTCCACCTCTTCCAAGCCGCCCAGCTTAGCCTTGCCTTCTTCCAAAACAATCCGGCCGCGCAAGCTATTGGTAATTGAGGCCGGCTGTTCAAATATCTCTTTAAGCATAAAATGGGGAAAACCGCCCTTTTCGCTTTCCGCCACGTTCCAGTCAATCACATCCGTCCGCTTGGCCACTTCTTCGTTTTTCAAGTTATAAATCTTTAAGCCGCCGCCATTAATTTCCGCCACTTCATTATCGTCTAAATAAATTACTTGTTTGGTGTAACGAATTATGGCCGAAACGTCGGAGGCGATTATGGTTTCGTCGTCGGCCAAACCCAAAACCAAAGGCGAGCCGCATCTGGCCGCCAATAGTTTATCCGGCTCATCGGCATGATATAAAACCAGGCCATAAGCGCCTTTTATAATTTTCAAAGCCTTAATTAAAGTACTTGTCAGATTGCCGTCATATAAATCTTCCAGTAAATGGGCCAATGCTTCCGTGTCGGTTTGGGAAATGAATTTATGGCCCTTGGCTTCCAATTTGCTTTTTAATTCCTGGTAATTTTCGATGATGCCGTTATGCGCCAGCCAAATTTTCTTCTGACAATCCGTATGCGGATGAGCGTTGTCTTCGGTCGGTTGACCATGAGTCGCCCAACGGGTATGCGCGATGCCTAACTGCCCCCCTGACAAGGGGGGATTAAGGGGGGTTATTCCAATCTTCTTTTCCAGTTCCGCTAATTTCCCCACGGCTTTGACCGAAAACACGCCGTCCGCGGTTTTAATCGCCACGCCCGCGCTGTCATAACCCCGGTATTCCAAACGTTTAAGCCCATCCAAGAGAATGGGCAGGGCGTTATTTTTTCCAATATAGCCGACAATGCCGCACATATGTTTCTATTAAAAAAGCCAGATTATTTATCAATCCAGCCTGGTTTATAGTTTTATGTTAACATTTTAAAATAAATTTCGCAACCGCCTCGTTTTACCGTGTTTTTTAACTGGCCGGCAATAAAACTGTTAATATTATCCGCGGCTACTTCCATAATTCGCCTAATCGCTTCTTCGCTGTAAAAGGCGATATGCGGGGTAAAAATTATACGTTGTCGCGGGAAAATCTTACCCCCTTGAACAAGGGGGTTAGGGGGATTTGTATTTTGTCATTGCGGGCTTGACCCGCAATCCAAATTTTTTATTTGTCATTCCCGCAATGCTTTAACATACCAAAATCTGGTATTATTTTTACTCACCTTAGAATACTCTCCGGACTGTATTTTATTTGGGGCTTTTAAACTATGCCTTACCCCAAAATTTGGACAGTATGCTAAGATATAAATATTGGCATAATTAGTCTAAATTTATGGGCAATATTAAGCGCAACCATCTCATTCATTATAAACCCAATTGGCTTTTAATTTTTTCCGCAATCTCTTCAGTCGTAAAATGCGCTTTAACTAAATAATCATTTGCTCCCAAAGCTAAAGCTTTTCTATTATCTTCTTCCTGGCCTAAATTAGTCAGTATAATAACCGGCACATTTTTAATCAATCTACTTTTATGCGAACGAATTTTTTTCAACACTTCAAAACCGTCCATAGCCGGCAAAATAATATCTAACAAAACTATTTCCGGCATAAAATTCTCAACTTTTTTTAAAGCTTCTTCACCGTCAACCGCGACTTCAACATTAAAACCTTCTTTAATTAATTTTTTACGGCAAATATCGCGCAAAAATGAATCATCTTCAACCAACAAGACTTTAGCTCCGCCGCTATTAGCTTCCGCTTGTCCGCCGGGGGACGTTTTTTTCAACGTCTTGGCCGCGGAAATATTTAATAACTTATTGACTTTTTGCGCGACCTCGCCCGGTTCAATCTGGGTTTTAATTATATAATCAGCGGCCCCCATTTTTTTTACTTTCTCCAGTTCAATATCCTGGCCGGAATTAGAAATTATTATTACCGGAATCTTATTATTATTTTTTTGCAAATTTTCCAAAACTTCATAGCCGTTCATTTTAGGCATAACAATATCCAGTAAAATTACATCCGGCCGCCATTCTTTTATTTTCCTCAAGCCGTCCGCTCCGTTATCGGCGATTAAAACGGCAAAGCCTTCAAGTCTAAATTTAGCCGACAAAACGCTGGCTAAAGCGTCTTCATCTTCAACTATCAAAATTTTTTTTTCCATCCCCGCGGGAATTTCATTTTTTTTAATCGACATACTGATAAAACTATGAATTAGCAATTCTATTTATCGGTATATAAAAAGCGACTTCAGTGCCCCGGCCCTCTTCGCTCTTTAAGCTAACCCGGCCATTATGTTTTTCAATTATATTCTTAACCATAAATAAGCCTAAGCCGGTGCCTTCGGTTTCCATTTTTACGACATTAGCCGCCCGAAAAAATTTTGAAAATAATTTCGGCTGATCCTTGGCCGGAATGCCAACTCCCTGGTCATTAATTTTAACATGAAGGTACTGCCGGTCAACTTCAATAATCACTTGAATCTTGCCATGTTCGGGAGTATATTTTATCGCGTTACTTAATAAATTTTGCATAACCATAATCATTCTTTCTTGATCCAAAAATATTTTTGGCAGCTTGGGCGGTTTTTTAATCATTAGCTCCTGATGATTTTTTGCCACCAGACTTTCGACGTTGCTAACGGCCGCGCTTAAGACTTCTTGAAAATCAGCTTTTTCAAAATTAAATCCAAATTTGCCTTCCTCAATGCGAGAAACATTTAATAAATCGTTCACTAGCTTGATGATTCTCTCATTGCTTAAATAACCTTTATTTAATAATTCCTGCTGTTCTACGGTTAATTCGCCGGCATCGCCATCTAAAATCATCTTAATTATCCATTTAATAGCCGCCAAAGGAGTTCTTAATTGATGGGCGGCAATGGAAATAAATTCCGATTTCATTTTATCAATCGCTTTTTCGCGCGTGGTATCATAAAAAATTTTCATGGTGCCCAAATAATCGCCCGCTTTACCCATTACTTTGGAAGTAATAACCTTAAAAATCCGATCCTCGTTTTTATATTTAACGATCGCTTCTTCAAACTTTGAGTCTGGCTCGTTGTTTATCCACTGCGCTGAAAATTTATTATGGATAATATTAACAAAATTATTTAAACTAAAATTATTACTAATAGGCACCTTAGCGCCTAAATCAGCTTCGCTGACCCCTAAAACTTCCCCGGCTAACGGATTAAATAAAACCAGCTGATTATTGTTGTTTAAGAAAATAATCGGAGCGAAAAAGTTTGTTATTAAAGCTATGGTTTTATCCTTTTCTGCTTCGGCTTTTTTCTTTTCCTCCTTAAGTTCCTTAGTGCGCTCAATAACTTTTTGGTCAACGCTGGCTTTCAGCTTTAAAATTTTATTATTAAGTTCTAAAAATTCTTTTGAGCTAAGGTCAAATGAATGCTCTAAAAACCGGCGGTCTTGGTCATAGTTATTATAGGTATTGCTAACCATCTGCAAAAGAGCTTCCCCTTCCGCGGAAAATTGAAACTTGTTATTGCCGGCCTTTTTAAGCTGACGCTCTAGAAGATAGTGCATTTATTTTTATATTTCTCTAAAGGTAGTAATAGTCATTGTCTGATTGTGGAGTTGGCACTGTCGCTCGGTGGGAGTAGTGGGACTAATCTCGCCATAAGAATAAAAACCGATAATCGCGGCTTGAACTCCTATTTTTTCTTGAACCGCCTCTATTTCTTCTTCAATTCGGTCTTTAAGCACGAGCTTTCTGCCGACACAGCTTACTAAGATGGCGAGTTCCGCCTTTCCTTCAGCTAAAGACTCAAGGCTCATGCTGGCCGCCCCGGAAGCTCCGTCAACTAAGTGATCAAAATTTGCTTTCATAAATTGCGCGACAGTTCCTTCCGGCATATCGCCAGCAAAGGTCATTGATTGCGCCTGTTCGTCAACCGCCAAAATTGTCCGTACTACTTCAACTTCTCCCCCCAGATCGGTTTTTATTTTTAGGCTAAGCGGAAAAAGCAGGCCGCTGGCCGGAAGTTCCTTGGCTAAATCGCCAAGATATTCTTTATAAAGCGCGAGCACCGGTTTTTCATCAAGCTCATATAGCACATTGCCTTTGGCTTTGGTGATGGTCCGGGAAATACCGAAAGCATCCCAGCCGCCCAGAGAACCGTAGCCTATTTTTATATTAGAGCCGTAAAAACCAACACAGATAAGTTTTTTCGGCTCGGGCATTTTATCAAGTCCGGCCAAAGTCTCTTTAAAACGAGTGCCGTCCCCTACTAATCCTCCGGTAACCGAAACATTCTTTGGCAACTCCGAGAGCAACCCTTTAATCAGAGTAGTCCCGTTCACAAAAAGACCGTCTGAAAAAATCATTGCATGGACTAATCCCTGTTTAGGCAGAGCCTGGGCCAATTTTTTCCCTACGGCCTCGCTTTCTTCGGCTTGAGTAATATTTGCTTCAGCAAATTGAAGCCTGGTCTTTTTAAATTTAATTGCCGTTAACACTAAAGTATCGTCAGAGACTTCTGTTTTAATAATTTCTCCGGCCGTTGAAGCGCTTATAATATGCGAATTAGGATAACCGGAGCGGATTTCCTCAAATCGAGTCTTATCTTTAAGCGGCGCGTTTCCCCCAAAAACTAGCACCAGCTCCGGCGACTCCGCGGCCAGGTCGGAAAAAAGTGTTTTCCAGCCATTTTTAATAGTCCATTTTTTTTGTTCAATTGTCATATGAATTAGTTATGAATTAGTTATGAATTAACCTTTAAATTGAGATGGTTGCAAAGCTATTTCATTATAACATATCTTAATAAAACTCGCCAAATAATGCTGTATTAGTCCAGCACATATTGGACACGAAGCTATTTTTAATTAAATAATCCACAGGCGAGGTTAAATTAAGGCTCCAATAATAACGTTTAGTGTTGTAGCAAATAAGCCAATCGGTCAACTTCCTGTCTGCGTGCAACGCACAGGCAGGTCTGTTGAACGTATATGTATTATTTAACAAGACTTCGTTCCAGTCAATGAATTCTTCCTGAATGGTCCGATTGAATTTTTCAATATGCCCTTGCCGGTATGGCCGGCCAGGATAATTCCAATATTGAATTATATTTTGCTCTTTTAAATAGTCCCTAAAATATTTATGAAATTCCGAGCCGTTGTCGGTCTGAATCGCTTTGATCGGATAAGGGAAAACAGTTTGCAGTTTTTTGATAAAATCTTTGGCGTTAATTGATAGCGGCCGTTCGTAGTGACCTGCTTTCTTTAACCGAAAAAACAATCTTCAGGCTAAGCAGGGAAAACAACCCTCAAATGAGCTTTTGGTAAATTTTAACCGGACACTAATGAAAAAATAGTTTAAAAAAACTGCGGTATAAAACCCACAGCTCATATTAAAACATTCGCCTTATTTCCTTAATTTATCATATTCCTCAATTGAGATTACGGTGGTACGCCCGTCAGGATGATTAAAAAATACGTGAGACCCTTCGGCATCACGTTCTTTAAATCCCAGCGACAAAAGAATCTTAATAAATTTCTTCGGCTTGACGGAAATAAGCTTAGGCATATTTAACTTCTAAATTTTGAATGCCGACAAATCTGGTTTTTTCCACTTCTCTAACATTTACATTTCTAAGGCACAATTTTAAAACTTCTTGCAGATTTTTAAGCATCTCTTTTTGTGTTCTGCCTTCAGCATGACAGCCGGGCACGGCCGGAATAGAGCCGACGAATATGCCGTCCTCGTCTTGTTCAATATAGACTGTAAAAAATGAATTTTTTACCCTGTTAGATAATTTGCCATTTTTATTTAAATTGTTATTTAACGCATCTGCCATATTTTTTGTAAAACCCCAATAAATATTAAAATCTAACAGGGTGAATATTTTAGAGAGATAATTATTGCTTTATATAAAATTTATATCACAATATTATTGATGAGTCAATAGTTTTCTAAAAAGGTTTTCAAAGTGTTAAAAAAACGCCTTAATTCAGGCGTTAACTTAAAAGTTATAATTCTTTCCCAATATCTTCCCAATTGATTCCGCTATAATTTTCTATTTCCTTTAGAACATAGCCTAATACCTGCTTCGGCAATTTAGACGGAATGGTAATTGATTTTTCGTTTTTCGGCCAGATTGCCTTATAATGACTGCCATCGCCGCCCCATTTATTTATTAAAAAACCAAGGCGCGTTAAAGCCTTGATAAATTTTTTTCGTTTAATTTCTCCCGGCAAATCACTAAGCGAGGGCATAAGCGTTTTGCCTAGTGCCTTGTTTGATTATATTCGCTTCTTTAACATATGAAGAGGGAATTTCAAAAGAAGTAAGAATAGCATCTTTAATATTTTTATCTAATTCTTCTTGGTTCTTACCGTGCGCAACAATGCTTCCATATTGAAAATTCGTACTTACAGCTATAAACAAGCCGTCTTCTTTTTTTTCTTCAAAATTAATAAATCCTTTTTTTCTAAAATATTCGTTTAATTCAAACAAGCCTCTGGGAACGGTTGAATGCCCAAATAATATTTTTATCAACTGATCTTTAAATTGTTTTGTGATAGCCATAATATATAATTTATACCACGATATTATTTATACGTCAATTTCTAAAAAAGTTTTCAAAGTATTAAAAAAGCACCATGGTTCCGGCGCTGGCCTACTCTCCCAGGGCTTATGCCCAAGTACCATCGGCGCTGGCGAGCTTAACTTCTGAGTTCGGGATGGGATCAGGTGTAACCTCGCCGCTTATAGCACCAGAACCATGGTGCCTTTTTTATGTAATTCACTTTTAATCCAAAAATGTGGGAAAATCAGATGGCTTATTAGTACCCCTCGGCTCAACGCATTACTGCGCTTACACCTAGGGCCTATCAAGGCGATAGTCTCTCGCCAGCCTATGAAACCTAATCTTGAAGACGGCTTCACGCTTAGATGCTTTCAGCGTTTATCCTAACCGAAGGTAGCTACCCGGCGATGCCCCTGGTGGGACAGCCGGCACACTAGAGCTTCGTCACTCACGGTCCTCTCGTACTAATGAGTGTCCTTCTCAAGTTTCCGCGACTATAGTAGATAGGAGACCAACCTGTCTTACGACGGTCTGAACCCAGCTCGCGTGCCGCTTTAATGGGCGAACAGCCCAACCCTTGGGAGCTTCTCCACCCCCAGGATGCGACGAGCCGACATCGTATGTTATTCCATTATTGCTAATGGCCTGGACTATATCTTCATCCTTTGATTATCAGCAAAGGAGTTGGCGTGTTAGGCTGCCGTATTTGGCAGCCTCCGTCCCAAAAATTCGGGACAAGTCTCTACAGGGTCATAACTCAATTTGTATTTCATGGGAGATACGACAAATGGATAAATTATTTTATTCATGAGCGGGATGCTTTCTTTTAACAACCGCACGCGATAATATTTCTTATCCTTGTTTAATCTCGCCTTAATTCCCAGTTCCCGCAATTTCGCCAAAATTGTTTTTTGATCATTCATGGCAAATTGCTGAGTATTTAAATATACATCATGCTGGCGCGATTTACTGCCGTCATCCATAAACCAAACTGCTAAAATTATCGGGTCCAATTTCAATGATGGCGGGATTATTTTCTTGCCGTTTTTATAAAATTTTTCCAGCAGGTTAGAAATTTCGCCATGCTGTTTTGTATAAAAACGATAAGCCGTTCTCCGTTCATCAATAATCCTTTCCTTAGGGCCGGATACGCAAATATTTTTTAGGATGGAATATTTCCAATCAACATATTCTTTGGCTTTCAAAGAATGATTGATTTCCAAAAAAGCGTTTTTTCTGCCATTAATAATCCTAACGTACCCATCGCCCAGGATGGAACCGATAATAACTGATAATTGTAATTGAGTTAGACTTCCCGCGGTATTGTCCATAATTATATTATAAGCTAGATGAATTATGGAGTCCACCGTTATAAGCCAATTTTTTTCATGACATTACTGTCATGGCACCCCGATATGTTAAGGTGCCGAACCACGCCGTCGCTGTGGACGCTTGGGCGTGACTAGCCTGTTATCCCCGGAGTAACTTTTATCCGATGAGCTTCCGCCGTCCTATTTCGTACGGTCGGATCACTAAGTTCCGCTTTCGCGACTGCTCGACTTGTCGGTCTTGCAGTAAAGCTGGCTTGCGCCTTTACACTATCTCCCGAATTTCCATCTCGGGATAGCCAACCTTTGTAAACGCCTCCGTTACCTTTTGGGAGGCATCCGCCCCAGACAAACTACCCGCCAGATACTGTTCCCAGTCCGGCTTCACGGACAAGGGTTAGAATTAAAAGCACACCAGGGTGGTATCTCACTGGCGACCGTCCCCGTGCCGAAATTGAAACCTGCCTTTGGCCTCGTCCCGAACCGCAATTGCGGCGGGGACGAAACTCAACGGCTGCTTCAACGTCTGCATGGGGACGCTCTCCCACCTATGCTGAACAGGCGTACCCCTAACTCAATATCAAGTTGTAGTAAAGCTTCACGGGGTCTTTTCGTCCAACTATAGTTAACGAGCATCTTTACTCGTCTTGCAATTTCACCGAGTCCTTCGTTGAGACAGTATTCAAGTTGTTATGCCATTCGTGCAGGTCGGAACTTACCCGACAAGGAATTTCGCTTGAGTCGTTACCATAAAATTAAAATTATGGCGTTCTGATTATTCAGAACCTGCATATCGCTATGCAGTCCGGACCATCTCTTCACCGACGGTTATCGGTGTTTGGCGTATGGTCTCTGAGGATTCTAATTAGACTATCACGAGGCTTTTGTCGATTCATCGTGGCAGCGATTTTTGCTATTTTTATTACTCCTTCTCGCGTTAAATGTTCTTTTTTATCTATAATACTTACACACTCCGCAAATTTCATGAAATCAAATTTTTTTGAGGTGCGCAAAGCGTTTTCCGTGAAAAAAGGAATAATAACGTTTAATAAATCTTCTCGTTTCCTAATCACATACCTCCATAAATGCTCTTTGTGATTATCATAACGCTTATTGAGATAAAGCTTACCTACTCCGAAAAAATTTTGCAGTTCTTCTAAAGATGATTTGCTTTTCTCGCCTTGCGTAACGGAAAATTCATGAAACACTTGATAGCCGGTAGTATAACCTCGCCGGATTCGGGTTTTTTCTTGCCTATCGATTTGTTTAAAAATACCGATAGAGAAACAACCTTCACCATCAACGAAACCAACTACCCAACCTATTAGTCTATTTAGTCTTTCCTGCTGGTTTTCTGCACTACACATATTGTTACTTGATATTAGACAAGGGATAATCTCACCTTGTCATTATATCAGAGTAATGGTAGATACACCAGTTTTTCCAGCATATGGCCAAATATTTTTGGACAATTCTGCATCATGACACAGAATTAGGCAGCGAATTATAAAACTATAACCGCCCCAGTCCTTCTCTAATTTTTAACTAATTTTAGCCAAAAATCAGAAAACCTTAGGACCGTTCTTTATGTTACTCATTAATTACTTAATGGACATGGTCATTTCTGCCATGTTCTTCAGCTTTCACTGAAGGTCGGACTATATCATCTCATTCAACATGAGTCTGGCGTATAGTCTCTGAGGCTCCGCATAAAAATAATTTAATTTGGTTGCCTGCTGATTGTCCCTACTATTCAGATTTTCACTGCCCCGCATCTTGCAGGACGAGTACTAAATATTTAACGGGAGTTTCCAGCAAATAGTCAGATTTATTAACGTAACTACAATGGTCCATTCTATAGTTACGGCCGGCGTTCATCCGCGCTTAGGTTCCCCGCTGCCCCCGCCTTGCGGCAGGATGACAGGTCCCCTTAACGTTCGGACACTGGCCAGGCATCACCCCCTATACATCCTCTTTCGAGTTAGCAGGGAGCTGTGTTTTTGTTAAACAGTCACTTGAATTCTTTAGCTGCGTCCTCCTACGCTCCTCACTTCGTTAGGAGCTACGGAGGACAAGGCCCTTATAATTGAAGGGCTTTATCCTCCGAAGCTCTTTGCGGAGCAAAGAGCGTAGGAGGAAGGTCTTATTGCGAACTTACGACCGCTATTTTGCCGAGTTCCTTAACGAAGGTTCTCTCGTACACCTTAGGCTTCTCGCCTTACTTACCTGCGTCGGTTTGCGGTACGGTTGCCATAATCTTTGCGTCCCCGTGCCGAGATTGAAGCAGCCATTAAGGCTCGTCTCAAACCGAAATTGTATTTCAATCCCATTGGGGACATAAATTGCAACTTCGGTTTGAGATGAATGCCAAAAGGCCGTTTTCAACATCGGCATGGGGACGCCCTAGAGGTTTTTCTGGACGATTTATCCATTTGAATTGACTAGAGCCTTGCGGCTTCGTCTTTTAACAGCGCCGGCGAACGTTGACCCGGATTTGCCTGAGCCTATCGCCAACGCCATTAACGCTCATACCATAGAAACACTCAAACTTTTAAACCGCGTCCCCCCATCGGATTCTCCTCCGCTCATTACTCCGTAATGAGCTACGGCGAACGAGACTCAAATAAAACAAGTTTATTTTAATTCTCGCCCTTCGAAGCTCTTTGCGAAGCAAAGAGCGAAGGAGGGAGATTACGGCAGTGCTGGAATATTAACCAGCTCTTCCATCGGCTACGCCCGCACTACACGGGCCTCGTCTTAGGACCGACTAACCCTGGGTCGATTTGCGTTGCCCAGGAAACCTTAAGTTTTCGGTGGGCAGGGTTTTCGCCTGCCTTTTTGCTACTCATGCCAACATTCTCGCTTCCAAATCCTCCACTGAACCTCGCGATTCAGCTTCAGTGAACTTGGAACGCTCCTCTACCGCGTCCCAGTGCCGAGATTGCTACCGCCGTTGAGGCATGTCCCGTACCGAAATTGCATTCTGGTCCCTTAGGGACACGAATTGCAACTTCGGCAAGGACGAAGCCAAAGGCCGGTATCAACATCGGCACTGGGACGCCCACATCTTCGGTAATATGCTTAGCCCCGATATATTTTCGGCGCGCGGCAACTTGACTAGTGAGCTATTACGCTTTCTTTAAAGGATGGCTGCTTCTAAGCCAACCTCCTAGTTGTCGCAGTCGCGACACCACCTTTAACACTTAGCATATATTTAGGGACCTTAGATGGTGATTAGGGCTGTTTCCCTTTAGACTGATGAACCTTAGCGCCCATAGTCTGACTCCCGAGCTTAATTTCCGGGTATTCGGAGTTTGGTTAAGGGCGGTATCTTGCGACCCGTCCTCATTCAGTGCTCTACCCCCCGGAAGAAACACTCGAGGCTAGCCCAAAAGCTATTTCGAGGAGAACCAGCTATTGCCGAGTTCGATTGGAATTTCACCGCTAACCACGACTCTTCCCCTAGTTTTGCACGACTAGTGGGTTCGGCCCTCCCCCCGCCTTTCGGCGGGGTTCAGCCTGGCCATGGCTAGATCACCCGGCTTCGGGTCTTGTACATGCGACCATCCTTCGCTAAAGCTACGGATGGTAAACCATTATAGTTTACGCTCCGAAACTTTAGTGTAGGAGCGGGCTATTAACCCTCGCTTTCACTACGGCTTCATGCCATTTGGCATTTAGCCAAGCCACATACAGCAAACTCGTTGGCTCATTCCTCAATAGGCACACCGTCATCCTCCTACGCTCCTCACTTCGTTCGGAGCTACGGAGGACAAGCCCGCTAACAATTTAACAGGCTTGTCCTCCGTAGCTCTTTGCGGAGCAAAGAGCGTAGGGGGACTCCGATTCTTTGTAAGTATATGGTTTCAGATACTATTTCATCTCCCTCACCGGGATGCTTTTCACCTTTCCCTCACGGTACTTGTTCACTATCGATCTCAAGAAGTATTTAGTCTTGGGTCATAGTCGACCCGGCTTCGTGCGGGATTTCACGAGTCCCGCAGTACTTAAGATATGCTATCGCAGAGTTAAACTTCCTTTCGCTTACAGGGCTATCACCTGCTCCGGCGGAGCTTTCCAGCTCGCTTCAACTAGGAAAGTTACTTTTGTTTTACCTCTGCCTCCCCTCTCCAGGAGGAGATCATAACCATCTTACAACGCCCAATAAACATGTGGACCTGGATCCTTCAGTCCTCCTACGCTCACTGCTTCGCAGATGAGCTACGGAGGACAAGCGCTTAATTTTAGGAGCTTGTCCTCCGTAGCTTCTTGCGCAGCAAGAAGCGTAGGCGGACGCGGTTTAAAAGGTTTAGACTTATCCCCGTTCGCTCGCCACTACTGGGGGAATGCTCCTACGCTAAAGCTCCGGAGCACAAGTTGTGCTTGTCATCCGTAACTTTAGTGAAGGATGATTTTTTTCTTTTCCTCCGGCTACTAAGATGTTTCAGTTCGCCGGGTAGTCGTCTCAACTGCCTATGTATTCAGCAGCGGACGTCCCGCCTTCGGCGGGACAGGTTTCCCCATTCGGACATCCTCGGATCAAAGGTTGCTTGCCACCTAACCGAGGCTTATCGCAGGCTGCTACGTCCTTCATCGTCTTCTTGAGTCAAGGCATCCACCATATACCCTTAACGAGATTTTCCCACACTTTTGTTTTAAAAGTGTTATTTGTTTGTTTATTATTTTGCAATAATTAAGATGCTCAATTCTCTAATTAATTTTATCTGTTTATTTTTATTTAATTGATTGTTAATGTCCGAAGTTATCTGCATAACTTATAATCCATAACCCAGCTTTGAGTTATGAGTTGCGAGTTACGAGCCCGCCAGAGGCGGATAAATTTTTAGAGAAACAAAAAACCGCCTGTCAAGCGGTTAATCAATGCGCAAAAATAGCCGGACTTAACCGCTTGTAAGTTTAATGGTTAATAAACGTA
>Ga0210023_1001655_pt1 | contig 15338 bp, 6 predicted proteins | sample CryGeymeta201524_FD_183987 | JGI IMG/M metagenome (GOLD analysis project Ga0210023, IMG submission 183987) | Groundwater microbial communities from Crystal Geyser aquifers in Utah, USA - Crystal Geyser metaG 2015-24 (SPAdes) (version 2) | ecosystem: Environmental > Aquatic > Deep subsurface >... | reverse complement strand
CTGTTGCGGAACCACTTTCAAAATCTTTAGCAGCAGGTTTTGATGGATGTGTTGTACCCACCATGGCAGGAATAATTACCTGAATTTTACCTTCACCTACTGCTTTTGCAAAGTAAAATTCAATACCGTCGTTTTCCCATTGGTATTCAGGATTCTGATAGCGAACCAGGTCGTCTTTAACATCGATAAACATGTACATCCCGTTATCAGTCCATAATGCTTTGTATGTAGCATACAAATCGGTTTCCGATTGCGGATAATTGCTTAAATCCAAAACTTCGCCAGCTTTCTTTTCGTGCGCGATTTTTTTAATCACAGCGGGAACTGCTTTTAACCAGGCATCTTCTGCTACACCGTCAATAACAATAGCTGCACTTGTCTTTTTAATTAGATAAACAGAGTCTGCCTGATGTGAAGTTGCATTATTCCATGTAATGTAACTTGCACAACTACCAGTAGTTGTAAACTCAAGTTCCTGTGCATTTGCCGTTACAGCTCCTGCCCAAAGAATCGAAGAAATAAGTAAATTTCTAACTCTCATAATTTTAATTTTTAAGTTTATAAATTGAAATTTTATATTGATTTTAGTTATTTATAAAAACTAGTTATATCCTTTATTCTGAATCTTTATGCCTGGGTTTGAATCGAATTCGCCCTGAGGTATTGGCAAACATTCATTTTTATTCTCCTTGTAGCCATACTTTGTCCATTCCTGTGCAGCAATGTTCCACCTTCGGTAATGGAACCATATCTTTCCTTCCAGACAGGTTTCAAGAAAAGTTTGATTGTGTATTTCGCTCATAATGTCAGTTGGGGATACATCAACAGGCGAAGGAGTATTTATCGGCAATTCGTTTGCTCTTCTGACAATTTTATTCAGGTATTCTTTAGCCTGGTTAGAGTTGCCAAGTTGCTCCATTACTTCTGCATAATAAAGGTAAACGTCGTCGAGCCGCATTATCCTGAAATTCATGCTCATGTGGCCATCGTTTCCCATTCCGGCCGCTTTTGCTGCTTCTACTTCAATACTGTCAGGAATATATTTCTTAATCCCATAATTGTTGAAATCGAATATTTTTTTTGACCATGTATTTGTGGTAGGATTAAAAACAACCAGATAATCATTTTTTGGAATATAAACTGTTGGATTCAGTCGCGGATCTTTTGGAGAAACGGCATTCAGCCATTGTGCCACACCTCTTTCATAAGTGAGAGACCCATCAGGTAGTGTTCGGTAAAAAGGAATATTTGTTTTCGGACGAATATACTCCAGATAAGCTTCTTTGCTTTCCCATGAATTGCCATTAAGAGGAACAGAAATATTATAAAGCGTATCAACATAACTTTTATAGAGGGAGCCAACTACCGTTTGTTTTGCTTTCAGACCCTCGGCTAGTGTTTGATCGTTGAGAATTACAGATGAACTAAACTTATCGATAGTAGAATTACGCACCTGGGTAGTTCCCCATGATTGTAATGCCAAAAGCCTGTATGAATAGGTTCCGGTATAACTGATTGTCATATTATTAAATCCAACTTCGAAAAGTGATTCTGAATTATTGATGTGTTCATAATCAAAGTTGTCAGCAAAATTCGACATTAATTTGTACTGGCTGTTGTTTAGAATTTTGTCGAAATACGTTTTGGCATTATTCCAGTCTTTCAGATAAACATAAGTTTCGCCCAAATAGGCCTGGGCCGATCCTTTGGTTGCTTTACCGGCTTCGGTTTCGGGCCAGGATACAGGTAACAGTTTTTCAGCCATTTTAAAATCGTTAATGATCAAATCGTAAACTTCACCACAACTACTTCGGTCTTTATACATCTGTTCCCTCGAAGTAATAATGGTATCAGCCACCACAACTCCTGGCAGGCTGGGATTGTATTCCGGATGTGTAGGCATGAGTTGTCCGAATGAGCGAATAAGATAAGAATAAGCTAAACCCCTCAAAAAATAACATTGCCCTTTCATGGCTTGAATCTGTGAAAGATCTGCCGCATTAAAATTGCCGGTTTCAATCATTTGATTTAAACCACCAATTACATTATTAGCCCGTCCTATTATGCGATACCAGCCTTTGTAGTAGCCGGCTATCAGCGAATTGGTAGGCCCGTAATTGTAATTATTGAAGTCGGTATAACGCGATTCGGGGTGAACATACTCTGCTTCACCTGTTGAATACATTAGAATGTAAAAAATTTCGCCGAAATATAAATGCTCATCATGAAACTCGCCATATACACCATTGACGGCAAGTTGAGCATTCTTTACCGAGGTATAAAAAGTTTCCTCGGTTGGATTGTTTGGATCGGTGATTTCCAGAAAATCTTTATTGCAGGCATTTAGCGAAAACAGCGCTAATGCAAAAAATATAATTTTGATTTTTGTGTTCATTTCGTTTATTATTTTTTGAATTATTTTTTACAGGCAGTTAGTTTTAAATATCAATTTGTACACCCATTAGATAAATTTTAGATTGAGGGTAAGATCCATTGTCGATTCCGGCGCTGGTTGCACTGCCGATACCAAATTCAGGATCGAAACCTGAGTAATTGGTTACTGTTAAAATGTTTTGACCTGACAGGTAAATTCTAAAACGGCTCAGTCCAACCTTATTTGTCCATTCATTTGGAAGTGTAAAACCTAATTCAACATTTTTGATTCTGAAATAGGAACCATCTTCGATATACCAGCTTGATGGATTCGACATGTTTTTATTTGGGTCGTCACCATAAATGCGGTAGTTGGTTGTTGAAGGATTTTCAGCAGTCCACCGGCTGAGGGCAGCAGTTGAAGTACTGTAATCATAACTGCTAAACTGGTGGGTTCTTACTTTTCCGGCATTAAATACAGAACGGCCATTTATGCCTGCGGTTGTAATCAAAAAATCGAACCATTTATAGTCAGCAGCAATCTGAAATCCGTAGGTTAATTTTGGCCATGGACTTCCCATATTACCGCGGTCAGCCTGAGAAATAATACCGTCGTTGTTTATATCCCGGTAAATTAAATCTCCGGGAGCCGTTTTGGGACTGTTGTAAAATATTTGTGACAGCTTTGTATCGCTGATTGTTGGATCGAGTTCTTTTGCCCTTTGACGAGCCAAATTGTTGTATTCGTCAACCTGATCCTGGGTCTGGAATATTCCATCGCACATATAACCATAAAAATAACCGCCACTTTCACCCACAGTAGTGCGTGATACTTGAACCTGATCAGCCAGTACAGCACTTGCCATCAGCGGATTGTTGTCGGTTAATTCATCAACTGTATATTTGAAAGTTGAAAAATTTCCGCTAACAGCATATTTAAATTCACTAACATTCCCTTTATATGTTGCAGCAAAGTCAAGCCCTTTATTACTGATAAGCCCTGCGTTTATAACCTGAGAAGGATTGTCGTCATATTGATTTCCCCGGCCAGAACTGTATGGAAGTCCTTTGTAAAATAACATCTGATCCGATGATTTTTTATAGACCTCGGTTGTTATAAAAAGTGCATTCTTAAATAAACCTAATTCAAGTCCGATATCGATTTGTTTTGATCTTTCCCATAAAATAGCGGGGTTGAAAAAATTGGATGAAACGCGGATGCTTGGATTTTGGGTAACTGTTGAATATGTGCCATAGGGATAAGCATTTCCACCAACCATATATGAAGCATACCTGAACTGGCCAATATTGTCGTTACCATTTATACCATATCCACCACGAAGTTTGAGGAAGGAAATGGTTCTGTTATCCTTCAGGAAATTTTCTTCGCTGATTTTCCATGCTGCTGAAATTGAAGGGAAAACACCATACCTGTTTTCAGTACCGAATTTATCGCTTCCGTCCCTGCGAACCACACCTTGTAAAACATACCGATTGGCATACTGATAGGTAGCTCTTGCAAAAAGCGATTCAAATCTTCCCAGCCCTTCACCGCCGCCGGTTGTTCTGCCAACAACATCGGTTTGGTCTAATACAGTAAGACCAAATTTTGCGTTACTTCCATTTCCATACAGATTACTTCCTGCCGATTTACTTGCTTCATAACCAGCGGTAAGATTAATATTATGTAAGCCGAAGTCTTTGATGTAATTGGCATAAACATTACCCAACATATTCCAGCCTTTTCCAAAACTCAAACTGATATCGGTAGTTGAAAAATTTTTCCTGTCAGATAATTTGTACGGCAATGTAACTGTCTTGCTGTTGCCAAAAGAAATGTTTCCCGAAAATGTTCCTGTTACTTTCAATCCAGGCAAAATGTTAGCTGTGGCATAGGCATTTCCATTGACTTGATAGTTATGGTTTAATCCCTGGCTTGTAAGTTGATTTGCCATTGGATTTCCTCCATCAAAATCACCAAGAGACCGGTAATCAACAAAACCAAATCCTCCTGGCTGGTTATTCTCATCGTAAACAGGCATCATCGGTGGAGTTCTGAATATGCCATCCAGATATCTGCCTTCGTCAGCAACTCCATTCAGTTTTGAATAAAGCATACTCAACGATTCGCCAATTTTTAGCCATTTGGCTATTTTGTAATCCGAATTAATCCGAACGGAATATTTTTCCAAAGAATTATCTGCAAACGAGGGTTGCTCCTTGTAAATGGTTGTTCCCAAATAGTAGTTTGTTGTTTCATTGGACCCTGAAATATTTAAATCGTAATTCTGAGTTGTACCTTGTTTAAACATTTCATCCATCCAATTGGTGGTTTCATATTTCCCCAGCGAATCGAGACTAAAACCAACAGGAATAGCTTTACCTGCCCATTGTTCGTTCTTCAGTGTAATGTATTCGTCAGAGTTTACCATTTCGGGTAACCGCCATGCTTCACTCACACCCGTATAGGCATTAAAACTGATTTTAGGTTTTGATTGTCCGTGGCCTCTTTTAGTAGTTACAAGCACCACTCCTGCAGCTGCTTTCACCCCATAAATGGCTGCGGCAGTTCCATCTTTAATAATATCAATTGTCTCAACATCATTCATGCTTACCGTATTTTGGTCCCCCGGAACGCCGTCAATAATCCACAACGGCGATACATTATTTAATGATGTAATTCCCCTGATCCTTATATCCAAACCTGCACCAGCCTTGCCACTGCTATTCATTATATATACACCCGAAACTTTTCCCTGAATTGCTGAAACAAGTTGTGATGAAGCCGTATTTTCAATTTGATCCGATTTAACCTGGGCAATAGACCCGGTTACATCGCTCTTTTTCACGGTACCATATCCCACAACAACCACTTCATCAATACTTTGTACTTTTTCAGACATCTGGATATCAAGTCTGGTGTTAACTCCCAAAGTGATAATTTGAGTTTCGTATCCTATGTACGATATGACGAGTTTAGCATTGGTATCAGTAAAATTCAGTGAAAAATTGCCATTAATATCGGTAACGGTACCATCAGCGGTTCCTTCATATACAACGGTTACACCAATTAATGGCTGCCTGGTTTTGGCATCAGTTACAATACCGGTAATTTTATTCTGCTGAACTGAAATATTTTGCCCGTTCCCTGGTGTTGCTAAAAAATCTTTTGCAAAAACGGATTGGAAAGCCAATATCAATAAAATGATACTTGCAATGTTGCGTAAAAATGCTCTCATAAGTGTAATTTGAAATAGTAATTATTAGTAGTTGTTTTCAATTACTAAAGTACGATTGTGGTTGCCCTGAAAGCGTATATTTTTGAATCGAAATGCAATAGTAAATCTTCCATTTCCAGCATGTGTTTTTGTTACATCACCAGGTACAAATGCAACATTGATTTATTGTATATATTTAATTATAAGTCTATTGCAATCCAGACTATAGATTAACATTCTAATGAACAAACCTACCTGAGTAGCTGTGGTGAATACTTATTCTAATACAATTCTTCTATTTTTGAACTGCTTTAATATTGAAAAACCAAAAATCTTATATCAATGAAAAAAATCGGGAAACTTGCAGTTATAACTTTTATTAAAATCGGTCTTCAAGCCATTATATTATTGTTGATTTCCATTAATGCTTCTGGAATTAATTATACTGCGTACAGGGCAGGAAAAGCTCCTGTTATAGATGGCATTGGCAATGAAGATTGCTGGAGTAAAGTGTCATGGGCATATATAAATCAACCTTTCGATGGGAAAGCGCTGCCTGATTCGGCTGATTATTATGGCAGATATAAAGCAGTGTGGACACCGTCAAGGATTTATGTTTTAATGGAAATAACTGACGACAAACTTGTTGATAACCGTGTTCACCCAAGTGATAATTACTGGGAAGATGATTGTGCAGAATTTTTTATCGACGAAGATTACACACCGCAGGGTCACGAATGTGGCGCCGATGCTTTTAATGCTTTTGCCTACCACATTGCAGCAGTGGCCCGAGATAAGAACAATTATATCAACGGCAGCATTGTGAGTTTAGATTCGCCTGATGCCATAAACCATGTAATAGACCTTGGCACCGACTGCAATACAGGAAAAGCGTTAAACCTGGATGACCATGTTGTAACAAGAATCAATAAGAATGGGAACAAATATACATGGGAACTTGAATTCAAAATATTTGATAAAACCTATAATCAAGCCAGCACAACAAATACACCTGTAATTCTGACCCCAAACAAAATAATTGGTTTTGCCATTGCATATTGCGACAACGATAACGGAAAGCGTGAAAGCATGATCGGCACGGTTCCAAACCATAATGATTACAATGGAAAATATCCTTTCTACAGATTCACTAACGAATTTGGAACTTTAACGCTGAATGATACAATATTATCGACTACTACCGAAAATAAAATAAATCTGATACCCAAGGTCATCATATCGCCTAATCCGGTAGCGAATACACTAAATGTAGCCTTAAATAATAATGACTGGCAACACAGCACTATCAGAATTTTTAATGTGTTGGGGCAAACAGTTCTTTGGCAGAAAACCGAAGACAACAATACCCAAATCAATGTGAGTGGCTTACAGCCAGGAATATATATTTTAGAAGTGTCAAATTTGGGTGGTAAAATACTTCAGAAATTTCTGAAAGAAAAATTCTGAATCAACCGTAAACAATCTAATTTACTCCAGTAATCCAATGCTTTTAACAGTTTCTGCAATTGGTATTATTCCTCTGGCACAATCGCTTGGCGAAACGCCATAAAAGTCTTTAAATATTTTGCGGAAGTATGATAACTCGGTAAAGCCAGTCATGTAAGCTACTTCTGATACGTAAAATTTGTTTTCACGCAGCAATTTCGCAGCTTTCCCGAGTCGCAGGTTTCTGATTAACTCAACAGGACTTTGACTGGTTAATTCTCTCACCTTCCGATACAGGTGAGTTCTGCTTAACCCAACATTTTTACTAAGCTCTTCCACACCAAAGTTAGAATTTGCAATCTCCCTGTCAATAATTTTCAATATTTTATCAATCAGTTTTTCATCGGCAGAGTCAGGGATTAATTCAAATGTGTTAAGCGACATTTTTTTCTGATAAAGCAATTTCAGCTTTTTTCTCGATTCGATCAGGTTGTTGATTTTAATCTTCAGCAAATCTATGTCAAATGGTTTTGTAATATAATCATCTGCCCCATATTCCAACCCTTCCAATTGTTCCGATTTTTCAGCAAGTGCAGTCAGAAAAATAATTGGAATATGGCAGGTGCGATCATCGTTTTTCAGTTTTTCGCATAACTGATAACCATTCATTTTGGGCATCATAACATCGAGAATAATTGCATGTGGAAGAATGGTTACAGCCTTTTCAAAGCCTTTAAATCCATCGTTTGCAAATGCAAAATTGAATTCGTTCGAAAATTCCTCTTTAAGAAACCGCACAATTTCGTTATTGTCTTCAACCAATAAAACCACCGGTTTATGAGCATCAAGTTTCATTTCATCATTTTCAGGGAGTTCTTCATAGGCCAATTCATTCGAAAAATACCATTCGCTAGTTTGATGGAAGCCCGAAATGAATTCACTTGATATTTCATTTGCCTGAAAATGAGCTGCACTGCATGGCAATGCAACCTTAAAAGCGCTCCCTTTTCCAGGCTCACTGTCAAGTTCAATATTACCACGATAAATACTTATTAATTCCTGGGTCAGCGCCAAACCTATTCCAGTACCGGAAGTTTGTTCTTCTTTGATCTCAATTTGGAAGAAACGTTCGAAAATCTGTTTTTGAAATTTTTCGTCAATGCCAAAGCCATTGTCTTTTACACAAATTTGCAATCTTTCGGTTTCTCCGTCCAGATTTTTTTCAAATACCCGTAATTCAGCATGTATTTCGCCACCACTTGGAGTAAATTTAAATGCGTTGGATAAAAGATTATTCAGTATTTTTTCAATTTTATCGGCATCAAAAAAGCAATTTACGTTTGCCATTTCGCTCCGGTAACTCAAATGAATATTCTTTTGTTCGGCCAGGTATCGGTAAGACTCAACAATTCCGGATATGTAATTACTAATATTCCCTTTCCCAACACATAGTTTTAAAAGACCGGCTTCTATTTTTGACAGGTCGAGAAACTCATTTATTAGCCGAAGCAATCGAAGGGTATTACGATACATGAGCTTTAGCCTGGTGTGTAGTTTTTCTTTATCGATGTTGCCAAACTCCCGCAATGATTTGTCTAATGGACTGAATATTAGAGATAAAGGCGTTCTGAATTCGTGTGAAATATTGGTCAGGAAATTTATTTTTTTCTGGTCGGCTTCATGCAATTTAGCAGCCATTCTTTCTGTCTCTATTTTTTGAACAAGAATTTGTTCTTTTTGCTGCTCTAAAATTTCATTCTTTTCTTCAAGTAAAATCTTTTTTCGGTTGATTGATTCTTTCTGACACTCTATTTCTTTTTGGTTAAAAACTAAAAGTGTATTGGTCTCAATCAGTTTTTCAGCCTGCTTTTGTAATTCAACCTGTTGCTTTTCAATTTCACGGGTTCTTTCATGTACTTTTTGCTCTAATTCTTCCTTTTGATAAACCAATTGAATTGTTCGCAGGCGAATGACCAAAAATACCATACCTATAATTAAAATTATTGCTGAAATCCGGAAAATGAATGTTTTCCACCATGGTGTACGAACTGAAATTTTTAAAACTCTTTCAGTATTGTTCCACACCCCGCTATTATTGGCGGCCTTTACCTTGAAATAATAAGTTCCGGGATTTAAGTTAGGAAATTTAATTTCATTTGTTGACCCCAGATATTTCCATTCTTTGTCGAACCCTTCAAGTTTACATGCATATACATTTTTGTTTTGTTGAACAAAGTTGAGAGCCATGAAATTAATGGTAATATTATTTTGCGAATAATCTAAAACAATGTCATTCACTTCGTTTATATGGAAGGGAAGTATTTTATTGTTGAACAGAATCGACTTGTCAAAAAGTTTGAAATCAGTAAAAACAATAGGTGGCGCCAGCTCGTTTCTCCAAATAGAATCAGGATGAAAAACTGTTATCCCATTTACACCTCCAAAAAACAGCATCCCGTCAGTACTTTTATATGCTACTTCTGCATTCGATACAACACCTTCATCAACATTGTAATTTAAAAAATTATTTGCAGCAGTATCTAACCTGGATATACCATTTAAAGTCGAAAGCCAAATATTTTCATTATTATCAGAAATAACACCAAGAACTGTTTCAGAATTTAACCCATTTTCTGTTGAATAATTCACAAACTTTTTTGTTTCAGAATCCAATTGACTTAAACCCTTTGCTGTACCTAACCATATTTTACCTGATTTATGAACATGAACTGAATAAACATTTGTACTGGGGATATCGGAATCCAAGTCCGGATTTTTGTTTGGAGAAGGAGCAAAAAGTTCGGAATCAAATGTTTTAGTGTCAAATTTAATCAAACCTGCTCCGGTTGCACCAATCCATAAATTATCATTTTTATCTATATCTACTGAGGTTATTTCCATGTTTGGCCGCCCTATTTGACGAGAAATATCAAAATGTTTAAATGAACCATATTTGTGGTCATAACGATCGATTACTTTAAACTTATTTACTATCCAAAGGTTGCCTTTTGTGTCTTCTTCAAATGCAACAATATTACAATCTCCGGTTAACAAAGAGTCGGTTTTGTTTTCTCCATCAAGTTTTGAGTAAGAGACAAATTTTCCCGTAATTCTATCCATTCTGCTTACACCTCCACCCCACGTACCCACCCAGAAATTATTGAATTTGTCGGTATGAATTGCAGTTACACCTCCAATTGGCAGTGATCCAGATTGACCTGTATATGTATAAGTTTTTTCTAACTGAAAATTTTCCGAGAAACGCAGAAGACCAAAATCAGTGCCAACCCAGAGTTTACCATCAGGTTGCTGATAAACTGATTTAACATATTGAATGAGTTTATTTTCTGTGTGGTTTATAAATGGAATTTTATCCGGAAAAGGAATATTACCTTTTGAGTAAAAATTCATTCCCCCCTGATAAGTGCCAATCCAAATACCGTTGCTTTTATCATTATAAATATGCAAAATCAGGTTATTGCTTAATCCTCCGGGTGATTTTTTTGTAGAATATTCGATATGCAGCTTTTGTGTCTCCGGATCATAAATATTTAACCCATTCTCTGTGCCTATCCATATTTTATTACTTTCATCAATTGCAAGGCTGTGGATCATGTTAAAGCTAATTTGTACCGGATTTCCATCTTTGTCTAGTACCTGATTGATTTGAAAATTGATTTCGTTAATATTTTTTGAAACGTTAGCAGCGAAAAAACCATTTCGGGTACCAATCCATAATCTTCCCTTCTCATCAACTACCATCGATTGAATATTGTTTGTACTCTTGAAATCTGTTATTGATGGTATTTCTTTCAAAAAATTCCGCTTACGGTCACTACGAATCACTACAATGCCATTCCCACCGGTTCCCAGATAAAGATTCCCAAAATTATCTTCTGTTAAAACCGATGCATCCTTATCTATTGGTGATTGTAAAAATTTTATAAACTTTCCCTGTTCGCGGTTAAAAATGTAAATACCTGTATTTACCACAACAAGAAGCTCATTCGCCGATGTTAAATACAGATTTCTTATAAATGAGCTATCTTCTTGAATTTCAAATACTCTTTTGAATTTTTCCGTTTTATAATCAAATGTGCTTACTCCATTTTTAGTAGAAATCCAAAAAATCCCATCATTATCCTCCAAAGTAGAACTTATTCCTCCACTTGTAATACTTGTCGAATCGCCTGGTATATGAATATACTTCTTGAATATGTCACCATTATATCGATTTAGAGCATTATCGCAACAAATCCACAAATAACCCCTGGTATCTTTATTTATGTGTTTAACGATATTGCTTGATAGTCCATCCTCAGCCCCAAAATGTTTAAAAGAATAAATTTGGGCATTAATAATTTTGGTAAAGCAAAATAAGGCTATAAATGATAAAATTAATATCTGCAGTAGTTTCATAAAAAGTCAGTTTATACAAAATACTAATTGTTTTTGGTTGGTTAAATTTAGCTTTTTGTTTTTAATCAGCAACTAAAATCAATATAATCCCTCCCGTTATCTTGTACGCCTTACCGCGACTGGAATCAGTACCAAAAACCATTCTCAAATACCAATAACAGAAAAAGCAGCTCATTCCTGAACTGCTTTTTTTGTCTCGTCTTAGACGAGACGGACGGGCCTCGAACACGTCCAGAGTATTAGGGATGACAGGCCGTTATTCTAACCAAACTGAATGTATAAAATCTAAAGGAATTGAAATCAGTGTTATGGTTTGACCATTATTGTGTTCTTCGAGTCTTAAAACAGGATACGAAGTGTAGCCTTTGTAAAATTCACCTGATTTCTCCGATTGAATGATGTACACAAAATAATCCATAAATTAAAAAAGGGAGAATTTATCTCCCTTTTTGCGGTGCGGACGGGACTCGAACCCGCGACCCACGGCGTGACAGGCCGTTATTCTAACCAAACTGAACTACCGCACCATATATGGAACTTTTTTTAAAGTGTTGCAAATATAGGTTTTCTTTTTTTCCCTGCAATATAAAAATAATTTTTTTTCAGAAATTTTACAATTCACTAAAAAACAGATAATTACAATCTCGTTTATTTTTGTACTTGTACTATATTATTAATGTCCAGTACTTTTTCTCCATTCCAGCGATAAGCTGTTAAACTTCTTGTTCCGGCTACGCACGAATCTACACAACAAAGATTTGGTTTGATAATATGCGGCCCTTCATGTCGGCAATAATGTCCAAAAAACACCACCGGTGCATTTTCAGGATAAGGAACGATTTGTGGAATTACTTGTTTAGGTATTTCGTAATCGGGCAAAACGAATTTACTATCAAACGACATTTCCTCAAAAGTTTTTCCAACCGGAACTTCCCACCAGCGCATTCGAAATGATTGCGGCGAAACGCCTTTATTATTGATTATTTTTAAATCTCCGGGCATTTTAAAATCAATGCCTTTTGTTAATTTTAAAACACATTTACCCAGTGGCGATTTTGGTTTTTTATACACCTTCCGGAAAATACTATTTCGGGATTTTCCCTCCGATTCAGTAATTTTTAATAATTCGATTGCGGATTCCGACCAACAAGCATGCACAATTCTAATTTCACCCAAATCGAGATAAAGTGGCAATTCTCTCATCCATTTTCTATGGCTTTTCCACTCTTCCTGATATTCTGCAAACTGATTAATTGTTTTGTACAATGCCAAAAAATTCTTGCCCGGCGTTTTTATCAGTGGCGAACCATCTTTATCTTTCAGGTAATAGGTTATTGCATTAATTTCGTGATTACCCAGAATGGCGAGTGCATTCTCATTTTCAACCATCTTTCTTACGATTCGCAATGTTTTTCTGATTTCCGGGCCACGATTTACAAAATCGCCAACAAAAACAGCTTTTCGTGCAGGATGCAAATAACCGTTTTCAGTTTTGCTGTAACCTAACTGCAGCAGAAGCTTCTTTAATAATGAAGCATAACCGTGAACATCGCCAATGATATCGTACATAATTTTCAAATATACTTTTTTATAAAAAAATAGCTGCCTGACGGGCAGCTATTTTTAAATTTATTTTCCAATTATTTTATTACCAGAAATAAGCGTAGAAAGCAATAATTATAACGATTACAATACCTGAATTGATTAAATCCCAATTATTGTATGAATCCCGCACATCGGCCCGCTGTTGGGCAGTAGCCGAACCCATGGTGAGACCAACGATTGTAGCCGGATCTTTCTTTTTAGTAAAATAACTAATTATGATCATTGAAACGATTACTATCACAAAAAGATAAATTTCGTAATGCAACCAGTTGTGAGATAAAATTACCGGATGCAATATAGAATCTGCAGGAATACTTTCTTTAAAAATACTCAATCCCAGGCGAAGCATACCAAGAGTGAATCCAATTACCAATCCCCAGATACCGGCTGCCGGAGTTGTTCGTTTCGATATAATCCCAAGAAGGAAAACTGCTGCAATTCCGGGTGCCAGCAACGATTGAACATCCTGCAGATATTCATATAATACTTTCCCCAATCCTTTCATTACCGGAATCCACAAAATACCAAGTATTACAACTGCAATTGTGGCCATTCGACCAACAAATACATAATGTTTTTCGGTCAGGCCTGGTTTGTATTTTTGATAAAAGTCGATGGTAAAAAGCATTGCCGATGAATTAAACAGCGATGCCAGCGAACTCATCAAAGCAGCAAGAATTCCACCTACTACAATCCCTGTAAAACCTATTGGCAGCAGTTCTTTAACAAGAGTGGAAAATGCTGCATCATTATTTGCTAAAACAAGCATTGGCTGACCAGTGGAAGGGTCAATTTTCTGTGTAAGTGCAAAAGCAATCATACCGGGAATGAGGAAAATAAATACAGGTGTAAGTTTAAGATAAGCGCCAAAAATTGTTCCCCGGCGGGCTTGCTTCATATCGCGGCCCGAAAGCACGCGCTGCACGATAAATTGGTCGGTACACCAATACCAGAAACCAATAATTGCTGAGCCAAGAATAACTCCAGTCCATGGGAAATCAGGGTCTTTAGGCGATCGCATCAGGTTCGTCATTGTATCGCCAAATTCATTGACTGGTTGCGCCCGCACAATTTCCATCATTTCACCCCAACCTCCAATTTTAATTAATCCGAGAACCAGCACGGCAATTGAACCTATCAATAATATAGGTGTTTGCAAAACCGATGTATAAAGCACGGCTTTCATTCCGCCAAACGTGGTATAAATTCCGGTTAAAACTACAAGACCAATGGCGCTAATCCAAAAGAAATCGATGTTATAACCAAAAAATGAAACGTACTCAATATTGAAAACATCCTTAAAAACCACGCCACCGGCATAAACGGTTACCGCAACTTTAGTTAAAATATAACTTACCAGCGAAATGATGGAAAGAAACGAACGTGCACTCCGGTTGTAGCGCCTTTCCAAAAATTCGGGCATGGTAAATACCTTGCTTCGCGAATAAAACGGGACAAAAAGCCAACCCAGCATTAAAATCATCCAGCCATGCATTTCCCAGTGAGCCATTGCCATTCCGCTTTCGGCGCCGGCACCGGCAAGGCCAACAAGATGCTCTGAACCAATATTCGATGCAAAAATTGACGCTCCAATGGCAATCCAGGTAGCATCGCGGCCCGCAAGAAAATAGTCGGTTGTGTCTTTGTCCTTTTTAAGAATAACCCATACTACAATTCCAATCAGACCTAATCCAAATAAGCCCAACACAATCCAGTCTAATACACTCATAATTTTATTATTTTTTTGGTTTAATTCTGGTATCTTTTTTCAGGTGTTGAAAATACATTTTATTTTTAAATATCCAAAAAAAGCCATCCGCTGCTACACGAATGGCTTTTGTAATACAGAATTGATTTATATAAACATCCGTAAAACAGATACAAATATCAATTATATTTTCAGTTTTTCATCAGCACGTTTTGTTACTTTGCTTCCAATTAAAGCGTAGAATAACAAGTACGCCAAACCTCCAAACATTACCCAATAACTTGGGATAAATCCGGCAATGTCGGCAATCCAGTTTTGAAGTAACGGTAAGAGACCTCCACCAACAACCATCACCATAAAAATACCTGAAGCAGCAGCCAAATATTTGCCTAATCCTTCGACAGCGAGGTTGAAAATACCACCCCACATAATTGACGTACACAAACCTACCAACACAAGAAACATCGCATTAATTGGCACTTCAGACAAACCAAATGTTAGCATACCTGTGGCAGTCCTTTGCATTACAGGTAAATCGACCATTGTTGAAGTTGGAAAGAATATTGCTG
>Ga0210023_1001643_pt1 | contig 15410 bp, 10 predicted proteins | sample CryGeymeta201524_FD_183987 | JGI IMG/M metagenome (GOLD analysis project Ga0210023, IMG submission 183987) | Groundwater microbial communities from Crystal Geyser aquifers in Utah, USA - Crystal Geyser metaG 2015-24 (SPAdes) (version 2) | ecosystem: Environmental > Aquatic > Deep subsurface >... | reverse complement strand
AAACATGTTGCGAAAAAGCCGCCTGTGCCCAGAAAAATACAACACCTGTAGCTATTACTTTTGAAGTGATTTTCATGACTAAATTTTCTGAAACTGGAATAGTTCGAGTGTTGATAATTTGTAACAGCTTGTCAATGCGCAAAAAAACTTACCATTTCTTAAGGTGAACCACGCAAAATCGCTTTTGTTACAAATTGACAGGAACTGGCTATGGCAACAAACCCTGAGCGCGTCGACAAAATTCTGGTGGTGGACGATGATGCCCGCATTCGAGACTTGCTGCGCCGCTACCTCATGCAAGAAGGCTTTGAAGTGCTACAAGCCGAAGACGGCAAGGCACTCACCCGTGTGCTGCTGCGCGAGCCCGTGGATTTGATTGTGCTGGACTTGATGATGCCAGGTGAAGACGGACTGTCGGTCTGTCGTCGTCTGCGCGGTGCTAATGACCGCACCCCCATCATCATGCTCACCGCCAAGGGCGAGGACATTGACCGCATCGTCGGCCTGGAGGTGGGTGCAGACGACTACCTGAGCAAGCCATTTAACCCGCGCGAATTGTTGGCCCGTATTCATGCCGTGTTGCGCCGTCGCCCCCCCACAGAAATGCCAGGTGCCCCATCGGGTGAGGTGGAGTCTGTGGTCTTCGGGCCTTTCAAATTTGACCTTGCTGCGCGTACCTTGCATAAGGATAAGGATGAGCTTACCCTGACCACAGGAGAATTTGCCATGCTCAAGGCCTTGGTACGCCATCCCAGGCAACCCCTGTCACGCGAGAAGCTGGCACAACTGGCGCGTGGGCGCGACTTTGAACCCTTTGACCGCAGCCTGGATGTGCAGGTCTCGCGCCTGCGTAAATTGATCGAAGAAGATGCCACCGCACCACGTTATATCCAGACGGTGTGGGGAGTAGGCTACGTGTTTGTACCCGATGGAAATCAGTAACCCTTTCAATCTGCTCACCCCAACTGAAGACAATGAGCTTGAACCCGCACCCCAAAGAGGGTTGAGCCTGTTTTGGCGTACGTTTGTACTGCTGGTCTTGTTGTTGATCTGCAGTGTCTGGACCTGGACTGAAACCTTGCACGAACTTGAGGCCGAGCCGCGTTCAATTCAAACGGCCCGCCAGATTGCCTCGCTGGTCAACCTGAGCCGTGCGGCGGTCATGCACTCCGATGCCATTACCCGGGTATCACTGTTCAAAACCATGAAAGACCAGGAACACGTGGTGATCGTGCCGCGTGAACCGAAAGACATTGCAGAGCCACTGGACATCGAACATCTGGGGCAATACGTGTCCGATGAACTCAAACGTCAGCTGGGGCCGAACACGCTGGTGGCCAGCCGGGTCAACAACGTCGAAGGCCTGTGGATTGGCTTCACCATTGATAAAGACCACTATTGGCTGCAAACCAACCGCGACCGGTTCGACCAACCAGCCGGACGCATCTGGCTGATCTGGTTGGCCAGCGCTGCCGCTTTGTCGCTGACTGGTGCCGCCTTTATCGCCCGGTTGATCAACCGACCACTGAAAGACCTCTCGTATGCAGCCAGCCGCATCCGTGAAGGTGATTTCGAAGCCAGTGTGCTTAATGAAACCGTGAACACCAACGAAATACGCGCCGTGAATGTGGGTTTTAACCGCATGACACAAAAATTGGCCAAGATCGAGGAAGACCGCGCGGTGATGCTGGCGGGCATCTCGCACGATTTGCGCACCCCGTTGGCACGCTTGCGACTTGAAACCGAGTTGAGCGTGCCTGATGAGCAAGCACGCGCAGGCATGGCGATCGACATTGAACAGCTCGATGCCATCATCGACAAGTTTCTGGACTACGCCCGCCCTGGCAACAACATCCAGCTGGTGCCAGTGTCGCTCAACAACACGGTTCAAGCCTGTGTAACCAACATGCGCAAACGCAATGACGTGGTCTTCAAAATTGCCATGGAAGCCCATTTGCTGGCGCTGGCCGATGCGGTTGAACTGCAGCGGGTCATCACCAACTTGCTGGAGAACGCTGTCAGATATGGCAAATCCATCGACACCGGCATGGCCGAGATTGACATCTCTGCACGGTATCAAGACAAGCAAGTGCTGCTGCGCGTGCGTGACCACGGCATCGGTGTAGCTGCCGAACAGCTCAAGCAACTGACCACGCCTTTTTTCCGTGGTGAAGCGGCCCGCACCGAGGCCAAAGGCACCGGGCTTGGGCTGGCGATTGTGGACAAAACAGTGTCGCGCATGGGCGGCACTTTTGTGCTCACCAATGCCAGCAGCGGCGGCCTGTGCGCCAACATTCAACTGCAGCGCGGCATCCCAATCCAAAGCTGATTCAGCGTGGTCGGTGGTTGTTGAAGTTTTTTGAGGGGACTTTGCCAGTGGCACGCGGCGGCAAACCGGTGTGCTGAGTCAATAACTGACCTGGCTTAGGCGTGCTGCCCACACGCATGGTTTTAAAGGTCTTGGGCTCCGACACGGTGGAGTTTTTTCGCCGCGCGCTGGTGTAGCTGCCGTCCACCAAGGGCTGAAAAGTCGGAATCAAATGGTGCTTGCCGTTGCCAATCAAGTCTGCTCGCCCCATGGCCTTCAAAGCTTCACGCAACAGTGGCCAGTTATTGGGGTCGTGGTAGCGCAAAAAAGCCTTGTGCAAACGGCGGCGTTTTTCACCGCGCACCACGTCTACTTTCTCGGCCCGGTCATCGCGGTGAATGCCTTTGAGCGGGTTCAGGTCGGTGTGGTACATCGCCGTGGCGGTGGCCATCGGGCTGGGGTAGAAGGTTTGCACCTGGTCAGCACGAAAACCGTTTTTCTTCAGCCAAATGGCCAGGTTCATCATGTCTTCGTCGCTGGTGCCAGGGTGGGCGGCTATGAAGTAGGGAATCAAAAACTGTTTTTTACCAGCCTCTGCGCTGAACTTGTCAAACAGTGTCTTGAACTTGTCATAAGTGCCCATGCCGGGCTTCATCATTTTGGACAATGGCCCTTGTTCGGTGTGCTCGGGTGCGATTTTGAGGTAGCCGCCCACATGGTGCTGCACCAACTCTTTCACATACTCGGGGCTTTGCACCGCCAGGTCGTAGCGCACGCCGGAGCCAATCAGGATTTTTTTGATGCCCTTCAAGGCACGGCCACGGCGGTAAATCTGAACCAAGGGGTGGTGGTCGGTGCCCAGGTTTTGGCAAATACCGGGGTAAACACAGCTGGGTTTACGGCACGCGGCTTCAATCTCGGGGCTTTTGCAGCCCAGGCGGTACATGTTGGCAGTCGGCCCGCCCAGGTCAGAAATGGTGCCGGTGAAGCCTTTGACCTTGTCGCGAATGTCTTCAATCTCTTTGATGATCGAGTCTTCGGAGCGGCTCTGGATGATGCGCCCCTCATGCTCGGTAATACTGCAAAACGTGCAACCGCCAAAGCAGCCGCGCATGATGTTGATGGAAAAGCGGATCATCTCCCACGCCGGAATTTTGGTGGCGTGGTCATGGCTGCCGTTCTCATCGGCGTAGCTGGGGTGCGGTGCACGTGCATAAGGCAGGTCAAACACCTGATCCATCTCTGCGGTGGTCAGCGGAATCGGCGGCGGGTTCAGCCACACGTCGCGGGCGGTGCTGCCTTCGCCATGCGCCTGCACCAGCGCGCGGGCGTTGCCGGGGTTGGTCTCCAGATGCAGCACGCGGTTGGCATGGGCATAGAGCACCGCATCAGACTTGACCGCGTCAAAACTGGGCAGGCGGATCACCGTGCGGTCACGCGGCGGCAACTGCTGTTTGCCAACCCGTGTGGGCAAGGCGGGGTTGCGCACAAAGCTGATCGGCGCAACATCAGCAGCCAGCACTTTTTTAAGGTCATTTTGCCCTGCAGCCCTTGTAATACGTGCGCTAGCAGCTTCTTTTTCAGTAGCAACCTGCGCCATGGTAGCGTCTTGTTTAGCGCAGCTGCTGCCCTGCTCAGCGGCCTGCTCGCTGGTGGTCTGGTAGGGGTTGAGGTGGGGTTCTACGCTGCCGGGCGCGTCTACCTCGGTGGAATCCATCTCAAACCAGCCTAGCCGCGTGGCGTCGTCGGTGCGGCGCACAAAGGCTGTGCCGCGCACGTCGGTGATCTGCTCAATGGGCTCGCGGCGGCTCAAACGGTGGGCAATTTCCACAATGGCGCGCTCGGCGTTGCCATACAGCAGCAGGTCGCATTTGGCATCTACCACAATACTGCGCCTGACCTTGTCGCTCCAATAATCATAGTGCGCAATGCGCCGCAGACTGCCCTCGATGCCGCCCAACACCACGGGCACATCTTTGAACGCCTCACGGCAGCGCTGGCTGTACACGATGGCAGCGCGGTCTGGGCGCTTGCCTGCCACATCGCCAGGGGTGTAGGCATCATCGGTGCGGATTTTGCGGTCTGCGGTGTAGCGGTTGATCATGCTGTCCATGTTGCCTGCGGTCACACCCCAAAAAAGATTGGGTTTGCCCAAGGCTTTGAACGCTTCGGCGCTTTGCCAGTCGGGCTGGGCGATGATGCCAACCCGAAAACCCTGGTTTTCCAGCATGCGGCCGATCACCGCCATGCCAAAGCTGGGGTGATCCACATAGGCATCGCCGGTGACGATGATGATGTCGCAGCTGTCCCAGCCCAGTTTTTCCATCTCTGCACGGCTCATGGGCAAGAACGGTGCCGTGCCAAAGCGTGTCGCCCAGAACTTGCGGTAACTGCTTAACGGCTTAGCGTGGCGTGGAAAAAAAGAGACGTCAACAAGGGCGTTCATGGATGGTCAACCAGTGAAAAAAAGTGCGCTGAGTGTACGGTTTAGGCGTATTTCATGCCTGCAGCAAGGGCAAGGTATGACGTTGATCAACCCCACCAACAACGCGTGCTAACCCGATTGCCTACAGTTGTAACCGTTGTGTTGCAGCCGTCACCGTGCGTAAAACACGATGGCAAGCAAGCACAAAGCACCGAAGATTCACCCAACTCAACTTCATTCATCTCAAAAAAAACACCATGAACTCTGATATCAAAGAATTTATCGGTCAGTACCTCGCCATCATTTCAGGCACCTTCATGTCAGTCAGTGCAGTCGCATTTGTTTGCGTCCCCTACATTCTGTCCAGCGCCGGGAGGTCATTCCACCTCTAACGTCCATGTTCAACAAGGACACCCCAAAGCATGAAACACGCGTGCCCTGCGTAGGGCGGGTTTCAACCCGCCATGGCCGACTGAAGTCGGCCCTACGACACGCCATTCTTGTCGGCTGTGGGCGTTGTTTCACGTTAATTGACTGTCGTTGGGGGTAGCAATCAGCACCAGATTAATGGCTGGGTCTGACCACACTTTGGTCACTTGCACCAATTAGCGCACGCCTGGTCAGTCTTGCGCCATCGCCTGCGTTTAACGGATCACAATGCAGTTGATCTGTAAAGTTGGCACTCCTGAAACCAAGGGGTCGCGAGAAATGCGGCCAGCGCCGCCATAACCAACCAGTGCCACCCGGACAGGTTGACGTTAGGTTAAGTCTGTGGTGTTGATAGCGCCATCTTCTCCGAAAAGACGCACCATCGTGTAGCATTCAACCCAAACAATCCAATAGGGCATGAATGCATGGCGAGGTGAGTTGCGAGGCAGTTTGACTGGCCGAGAGGCGTGCATAGCCGTAGCTATGGTCGACGAACGGACGGGCAAAATGGCCGCAAATCAACCGCCAGGCATCATGCAGGCACGAAGTGCAGCCTAATGGATTATTTGGGTTCAGGAACATTTTTAAAAGCGGAGAACACCATGACCATCCTCGTTCGATTGATATACGCCAGCAAAGTCGCCCCCAACTTCGGTCCCATGGATATGCGGGAAATTTTGCAAAAATCACGCCACAACAACATTGAAAGCGGCATCACTGGCTTACTGGTCATGTCGGACGGCTATTTTTTTCAGGCCTTGGAGGGTGATCGCATGGCGGTGCACACCACTTACGCCAAAATTATGCGCGACGCGCGGCACTCTCGTTCGGTTGTTTTGAGCGCATCAGAAATTGAAAAACGTCACTTTACCGACTGGTCGATGGGTTATGTGCTCAGCACCGAAAAAAATCGTCCCTTGTTCATGTCGTATTCGGCTGACAAATACTTTGAACCCTTGTCCATGCGGGCGCAGGCAGCAGAATCTTTGCTGGTCGAAATTGGCCAACATGCGCGGCAAATCGGCGGCACCGAGAGCTTGACTTAAGGACTTGGCGGCAGTCGCAATCATTCATCCTCCCCCTTATTCATGCTTTCTGCCCTTCCCGCCCCCTTGCTAGGCTTGATTGCCAGCACTTTGATGCTGCTCAACATCCTGTTTTGGGTACCCATTTTGCTGGCGGTATCGATCATCAAATTATTGCTGCCGTTCAAGCACGTGCGCTTGTGGATTGACCCGCTGCTGCTGCGCATAGCCGAGGCCTGGATTGCGGGCAACAGCGGCTGGATGCGGCTGACGCAAAAGCTCGACTGGGACGTGACGGGCATGGAGAGCCTCAGTCCACGCCAGTGGTATCTGGTGGTGTGCAACCACCAGAGTTGGGTGGATATCCTGGTGCTGCAGCACGTGTTCAACCGGCGCATTCCCCTGCTGAAATTCTTTCTGAAAAAAGAGCTGATCTGGGTACCCATCATGGGGCTGGCCTGGTGGGCGCTGGAGTTCCCGTTCATGCGTCGGCGCAGTGAAGCCTATTTGCGCCAGCACCCCGAAGAGCGTGGCCAAGATGCAGCCACCACCCGCGCCGCCTGCGAGAAATACGCATTAGTACCCACCAGCGTAATGAATTTTCTGGAAGGGACGCGCTTTACTGCAGCCAAGCATAAGCGCCAACAATCCCCCTACCAACACCTGCTCAAACCCAAAGCGGGTGGCATCACGCTGGCGCTGGATGCCATGGGCGAGAAATTTGGCGCGGTGCTGGATGTGACCATTGCCTACCCTGACGGAAGACCCTCATTTTTGCAATTTTTACAGGGACATGTTCGACAGGTGCGGGTGCATGTCCGCACCCTGCCTGTGCCACGTTTGCCGAATGATGCAGTCCAGACCGAAGCAGCCCGGCGCGAGCTGTGCCAAAACTGGGTCAACCAGCTTTGGCAGGACAAAGACCAACTGCTGTCCTCGTATGCCACCAAGACACGTGGCTAACAAAGTTCAGTAGAACTGCAGATATCAAACAACACTAAGGGCTTGTTCATGAATAAGCTGTACATTTGGCCGCCGGATTTGGGATGCAATGCGAGGCGCAAAGCGTGCCGTGCAGCTCTGCTGCACAAGCGATTTGCAACGACGCAGTGCGCCCAAAGTTGGCGAGTCAAATGTGCATGTTATTTTTGAATAAGCCCTAAAACAGTGACTGGTAGTTCATTTCATCAAAACGGTTACAAAATGAAATCGATGAATTTTCCAGACTAGCGTTGTTGTTCGTCGTTGCCATAGCTACGGCTTTGTCGCCTCCTCTGGCCTAGCCTGGCAAAAAAAAATTCTTTAATTTCACTTTGTATCGTTTTTGATGAAACAAACTACTAGTGCAGTGTTGCACGCTATCCGGCACTTAAAACCATGTCTTTTTGCCCCTGGCGTTGTTGCAAATCCGCGCGATACCTGCGGGTATCGCTGTGGTTTGCGCCTAGCCAGAGCCAATAATCCATCGGTTTTAAATGTGCCGTCAAGCATGCAACACTGCACTAGCAGGGTAGCTTTGCAGCTTTTCATGTTGATAGTGGCATTTGCACTTTCAGCCTGCAGTTCATGGCCACAAGCCAACGGAGTGCTTCAGAATACGGCAACCATTCTCAGCCCTGACGCAAGCGCAACAACCACCAAAAGCCAGTCCAGGGTTATTCATGCGGCCAGCAAGCAAAAGCGCATCCAAAGACCAGTACGCCAGAAATCAGAGCCAGTAAATCCGGCATCGGTTCGCGTCTGGCTCTATGCCTCTCTTGCTTCTCAAGCACATTTAATGAAATTGGGCGCAGACCCGACCACCGGAATCCGCGTCTGGGAAAATTACTTCCGCACCCACAAATTACCGTTTTCACGCCTCACCAACGCCAAAGAAATTGACCAAGCTCCTACTTCCGGTATCTTGTTGTTGCCCTCTACCGTGGTGATGAGCGAGGCTGAGAAGCAAGCTGTTTTGCAATGGCGCAACCGCGGTGGCGCTGTTTTGTCCACCTGGTTAACCGCCGCTTATGCCGAGTCAGGGGAATCGATCGGTTTCGCATTCATGCGAGACGTGCTGGATGTTGACGTGGTCGGCAACACCGAAGCCGAAATAGACGACACTTTCATGATGGTGCATGGTGATACCCCCATCTCGCACAGCCTTTTGGCTGGCACCAGGGTTTGGCTCGAACGTGTGCCGCACCAACTTCCCCTGAGGCTGGTGGGTCGGCAGGAAGGGGCGCAAATTATGAGTTGGTCACGCAGTTTTGATGCCAAAAAACCAGCTGGATTGATAGCTTTCAACGAACGTCTCATGCCTTCAGGGCAACACTCGCGCTCAATTACCATCGGATACCCGGAACAAAACTGGTTACGCTCCGACCCCAAACAATTGGCCTCTGTTACCCATGACATTTTCTCGTGGCTTATGCGGGAACCGCAGGCCTACGTCGGTGCCTGGCCTCATCCTTACCAGGGTGGCTTGCTGCTGGCGATTCAAGCCGCTGAGCAAGTTGACAAACTGGAAATTGAACTTGGATACACCTACAAAAAAATGCATGGCCTGGCAACTTATTACGTCTTGGGAAGCAACATTGTCAAAGCTGCTCCGTTCATTAAAAAAATCAAGGCACAAGGTCACGAAATTGGCTATTTTGGTGACCAGTTTGAGGGCTTTGATGGGCAACCTGAAACCACTCAATCCGAACGCATGGACAAGATGCAAACGCAACTTGCAGATGCAGGTATTGCCGTATCCAGTCCCGCCAGTTTTTCTGTTCCCATGGATGCCTATGACAGCACCACCCAGCGCCTGGCGGCAGAACGTCAATTCGGCAATTTCCTGGCTTTCATGGAAGTTACCGACAGCAGCTTGCCGGTTGTGGCCAACCGAGATGCCTCCGGCCTTGCGCAAACCATCGTTTTGCCACGCACTCTGATGGGGCCCGAAGAAGCGGTTGCAGAGGGGGAACCCGATGAGAGTTTGGATAATTTTCTGGCGGGATTAGACCTATCCGTGCGCATGGGAGGTCTGTCCGTCGTACGAATACCTTCTCAGACCCTGCTGATCCCGGCACAACGTCAGCGCATTTTTGAAAAAATGGCCACCATGCGCGCTCGTGCCTGGATGGCATCAGCACACCAAATAGCGCAATGGTGGCGTGATCGCGATGGCGTGTCTGCGGCTTTGGAACCTCAACCAAAGGGATACTTGTTGAGTGTAGATGTCACGCATCAGGCCAAGACCTCCGAGCCCTTGAGCATCTGGGTCAATCTGCCACGCCTTAACTCACGCGTTCGTTTGCAAGCTCTCAAGAAAAGCGACAAAGTACCCACTGTCATCAACCAAGATGCTTGGCGCGCCGCCATCATCCTGAAAACACCAACCGTCGGCAAACACACGTGGCTGCTCCAGTTTGAAGACCAGCTTGCAAAGGGAAAATTTTGAGATGCAGCCCCCATTCAAGTCAACTATTTTTCAATGTTTACGCTCCATCGTGTTGATGGGTTGGGTCATCAGTGCCTCATGCGCTTGGGCTTTGGCATCGCCAAATCAAGCTTTGTATCTGTATGCCAGCCCAACCACAGACCAATACCTGCGCTCCCAAAATCAGTATTACGAGCAAACTGTCAAGCGCTGGCGCATCTATCTAAAAAAATACGGCCCCTCGGCGTTTGCGGTCACGCGTGCGCAACTCCTGGCAGGGCTTCAGCCCGGCACCCTGATCTTGCCCACCGCCATTGCGCTTGACCCGCAGGAGCGTCAGGCCATTGAGCGCTTTAGTGCACAAGGTGGTAATTTGCTGGCTACTGGACTGGTGGGGTCGCGCGATGCACAAGGACAGGATGTGGGCTTGAATTTTTTGCAAAACACCTTTCACGTCCGGGCGCATGGTTTTTTCCCAGCCACCGAAGATTCTTTTTTTATGCCCTTTGGCGATGGCCCCGTCACATGGCCGATTCCTGCCGGTCGGCGCATGTCCATGGTGTCAACCAAAGAATCCGTGCTGCGCATCGAAGCCGACCACGTGGCTTCGGTGGTCATGGACTGGTCGCGCAGCATGGAGAACGAGGCCAATGGCATCATGGCGTTTGATGAAACCGCCAACAGCCGCCTGGTGTATTTTTCATTTCCTGACACGGCCTGGCCCTACAACAAAGATGTACAACTGGTGCTTGATGCCAGCATCGCCTGGTTGCGTCGGGAACCTCAGGCTTACAAATCAGCTTGGCCGCGCGGCTATGTCGCGTCCCATCTGATCGAGATGGACACCGAGGACAAGTTTCCGTCTGCAGTCAGCTTGGCCAAACAACTTGAGGGCGAAGGGTTTAAAGGCACTTTTTATTCCCTCACTTCTGAAGCTGCCTTGGTACCCGATGTGGTGCGTGATTTGATGGCGCGTGGCCACGAGATTGCCTACCACGCCGACGTGCATTTCGGTTTTAAAGGCGACTCGGTGGGTGAGCAAGAGCTACGCATTCTTTTTATGAAGCAGCAGATGCAAGGCATTTTGGGGCAGCGCATCGCTGAAGCTACTGGTTTCAGAGCCCCCACAGAATCCTATGACAACACCACCGAGACACTGTTGCGTAAACACGGACTGATGCACCATGCAGCAGATGAAAGCGCCAGCGAAGACCGTCTGCCTTTTTTCTCCGAAGCAGAAACGGGGGTTCCTGCCGACAAAGCACTGGTGGTGCTGCCACGCACCCAACGTGATGACATCAATTTTCAACATTTGAAATTCACCCCTGAACAGGTGACAGCGAATCTGGCTTACGACCTCGACTTGACGGTGCGCAGTGGTGCTTTTGGATTGCTTTCCGTGCACTCGCAAAACTACATCCCTGGCGGCTTGATGCTGCTGGCGATGAAAGATTATGTGCACCAGGTTGCCACCTACAAAGACCGTTTATGGGTCGCCAGAGGCGACGAAATCACGGCCTGGTGGCGTCAACGTGAAGCCGTGCAGGTACAGCAGGATTGGCACGATTCGACCTTATTTGTATCACTAGAAAGTCCGATACCTGTTCAGGGACTGACCGTGTTTGTGACCTTGCCCGAGAAAAATGCAAGTGTCCATGTGACCGCAAAACCCGATAGCGCCAAAGTCCATGTCAAACCGATTGATCCCTTTCGCACGGCACTTGTTTTTGACACTTTAAACCCGGGATCAACGCAGCTGGCTGTTACTTTTGGTTCAAAGTGACATGACCACTGAAACACGACACTTCGAACTCCGCCAACGATGCGGTATGCGCAAAGTGGACGGTATCAGCGTCTACGGTGCAATGCCTTCGGCATAGTCGTACAACGCCCCCAAAATCACCTCGCCACGCTCATCTGCGGTTTCTGCCAGCTGGTCGAGCTGATCAAACAAGGCGGTTATGGTGAGCGCACCGCCCTCGCCTTGAAGCAAGCGTGCCGCACGGTGGGCTTCCCAGCGGGCTTGTTCGTTAGCGGACAGCGTTTGCGGGAAATTGCGTGCACGGTAGCGCCACAGCAGCTCGGTCAGGCGGGTATCTTCAAACCCGGGGCGTGCACCAGCCAGCTGCTCCGGGCTGCTCTGGCGCAAGTCGTTGAGGCGGCGACGGTCGGCGTTGCTGACAAAGCCGCCATACAGGTCTTCGTCCACATCCACCGGACTTGTTGCTTCGCGCTTGAAGACCTGAACCCAGATGGCGCTCATGTCGGGCAGGTCGCGGGCACGCAGCGCATGCTGCAGTTGTGCTGGCACGTCAACACCCCACCGCTGCGCCATGGCCTCGTTCAACACCTTCAGGTTGCTCATGACCATGGGCGACTTGTTCAGGTGTACAGACTTGATGGGCAAACGGCTCAGCCCAACGGGCAGTTCACTTGACTTGGTGAACAGGCGCTGGCGGATTTGCGCAGCATTCAGGCTGGCTAATTCACTGGGGTCGTGCGCCAAATCCCAGGCCAGCAGTTCGTTCTTGTTGCCCGGGTGCATGGCCAGCGGCCACATCAACGCCAGACAACCGCGCTCGGGCGCAAACATGCCCGAGATATGCCAAAACGGACGCGCGTTGGACAGCGTGGCGGGCAAGCCCAACTCGGCCAGTACGCGTTCTTTTTTGTGCAGGCCAAAGCAGAAGTCAAACAGCTTGGGCTGTGCACGCTTAATGAGCTGCGCCAAGGCGATGGTGGCGCGCACGTCGCTCAAGGCATCGTGGGCTGACTCGTGCACCAGGCCATTGGCAGCGGTCAGGTCGGTGAGTTTGAAACTGGGCTTGCCATCCGGCTTGGTGGGCCAGCTGATGCCATCAGGCCGCAGGGCGTAGGCGGTGCGCACCACGTCGAGCAAATCCCAGCGGCCGCAGTCGTTCTGCCATTCACGGGCGTAGGGGTCAATCAGGTTGCGCCAAAACATGAAGCGCGTGATTTCGTCGTCAAAGCGGATCGTGTTGTAGCCCACGCCCACCGTGCCGGGCTGACTCAGAGCCTGTTCGATTCGGGCGGCAAATTGCGGCTCTGGTATGCCTTTGGCCAGACACTCCTGCGGTGTGATGCCGGTAATCAGGCAAGCCTCGGGCTCGGGCAAAAAGTCGGTGGCAGGCTGGCAATACAGCATGATCGGCTCCCCGATGGGGTTCAGTTCAGCATCGGTGCGGATGGCTGCAAATTGCGCCGGCCTGGTGCTGCGGGTGTTGGCCCCAAAAGTTTCGTAGTCGTGCCAAAGAAAGGTGTGGGTCATACAGACATTGATCTATTTATGCTATTAAATATGTAGCTACTTGCCCTTTATTAATAAGGGCTAGAGGCCATTTTTACTTGCGACGTGCAGAGCGTACGCCGGGCAGCTCCAACACCAACGCCAGCACCTTATGCAGGCGACCCGAGTCAGTGACTTCGACGGTGAAGGTCATCCAGGCAATGCCCTTGATGGACTGGGTTTGCACGCCGGTGACGTTCATCTTTTCTTTGGTAAAAAGGTCATCCAGGCAATGCCCTTGATGGACTGGGTTTGCACGCCGGTGACGTTCATCTTTTCTTTGGTAAACACCTCAGAAATGTCGCGCAACAGGCCCTGGCGATCTTGCGCGGTAATTGTCACGTCCACCGGGTAAACCGAGCTGCTGGCAGCCTGCCCCAACCCCCACTCGACTTCGATCAGGCGTTCGCCGTTTTTGGCCACCATCTCGGCCAGGTTAGGACAATCCTTGCGGTGCACGCTAACCCCTTTGCCACGTGTGACGAATCCGACGATGGCATCGGGCGGTGCCGGCTTGCAGCACTTGGCCATTTGGGTCAGGAGTGAATCCACCCCCACCACCAGCAAGCCGCCTTTGGTGGGGTTGTCACCGCTACGAGCCTTGCGTAAAAGCGGTGCATCAGCATCAAACTGAGGCGCGTCATTGGGGCGCAGCAACAGTTCAACCTGGCGCAGCGAGAAGGTGTCTTTGCCGACCTCTTCAAACAGGGCGTTGGCGTTGTCAAAGCCGAGTTGCATGGCCAGGTCGTCCAGCTTGATGGCCGTTTTACCCTCACGCTGCAGCAGTTTTTCAACCGCCTCGCGGCCTTTGGCGATAGTCTCTGACAGAGCCAATGCATTGAACCAGGCTCGCACCTTGGTTTTGGCACGGTGGCTCACCAGATAGCCCAGCTCGGCATTGAGCCAGTCGCGCGATGGCCCGCCCTCTTTGGCGGCATTGACTTCCACCGTCTGACCGTTTTTAAGCGGCGTATTCAGCGGCACCATGGCTCCATCCACCCGCGCGCCGCGGCAACGGTGACCCAGGTCGGTGTGCACGCTGTAGGCAAAGTCAATCGCTGTGGCACCCTGGGGCAGTTCGACAATGGACGCATCCGGTGTCAATACATAAATACGATCTTCCAACAAGTTTTGTGTGTGGCCATCGGACAGGTCACGTTCCCATGCCAGCAGCTGGCGCAGCACGGAAATCTTGGCATCGTAGGCTCCGGTAGCAGAAACCCCGGCATAGCCCTTGGCACCGGCTTCCTTGTAAGCCCAGTGCGCAGCCACACCGTTTTCAGCATGGTCGTGCATGGCCTGGGTACGAATCTGAACTTCGGTGGGCTGGCCCGCTGCATCACGCACCACAGTGTGCAAAGACTGGTAGCCGTTAACCTTGGGTTTTGCAATGTAGTCATCAAACTCTTCGGGTATGGCATGAAAGTGGTTGTGCACCCAGCTCAAAACACCATAACACTCAGGCACATTCGCCACCATGATTCGTAACGCCCGCACGTCATACACCTTGTCAAAGGCCAGTGACTTGCCGCGCATTTTTTTGACAATGCTGTAGATGTGTTTGGGGCGGCCAGACACTTTGGCCTGCATGCCGTTGGCATTGAGCTCGCGCTCCAACTCAGCGCGCATACGCTCCACATACACCTCACGCTCCACCCGTTTTTCGTCCAACAAGAGGGCCACCTGCTTGTAGGTATCTGGTTCCAGAATGCGGAATGCCAGGTCTTCCATTTCCCACTTCAGCTCCCAGATGCCCAAGCGGTTGGCCAGTGGCGCAAATACATGCAAGGCCTCGGAGGCCAACCCTTCGGGCACAGGCAACCTGGAGGCCGCAAAAAAACGCAGGGTTTGCAGCCGGGATGCCAAACGCAGCATCACGACCCGCAGGTCGCGAGAGAAGGCGAGCAGCATCTTGCGCACATTTTCGGTTTGCACCGCCACGGCCTGCTGGGTTGCCGGAGAATTAGCCGATGTATTGGGGCGAGCCAACCGCGCTTGCCGCTGCACCCGCACCAGCTTGGTGGTTTCAATAGCCAGAGCCGCAAAATTGTCGCCAAATGCTTTGGCAATGACTTCCTGCGGCTTGTTCAGGTGGTCACAGGCATACACCAGGTAACTGGCCGCCTGCATGGCTTCAGAGCCGCCAATGCCGCGCAAAATCTCAGCTACTGCATCGGCGTGGGCCAAAATGTTTTCACCGGTGTCTAGAGCTTCAGAAGCCAACAATGGTTCGGCAAAGGCGCGTGCACGGCTCAACGCGTTGGTCTGTTCAGGCAGACTTTGTGCCGTGGCAGCAACCACCGGTAAAACAGGTTGATCAACAACCGAATGGAATGAGCTAGCGATGTAGAGACTTTTCATTGACGCAGCGACAGCAGCTTGAAAATCAAAGGGACAAAACGTAAGAATAAGTGGGGTTGATTGACTTTAACACTGCCCTATGAAGCGTCAAAATCATCCAGTCGATAGCATCCCAACCTCACACGCAGGCCAGGCGTTCTCAAAGA
>Ga0210023_1001621_pt1 | contig 15543 bp, 13 predicted proteins | sample CryGeymeta201524_FD_183987 | JGI IMG/M metagenome (GOLD analysis project Ga0210023, IMG submission 183987) | Groundwater microbial communities from Crystal Geyser aquifers in Utah, USA - Crystal Geyser metaG 2015-24 (SPAdes) (version 2) | ecosystem: Environmental > Aquatic > Deep subsurface >... | reverse complement strand
AAAGATCAGCTCACCCTCGCGCCCGGCGTCGCAGGCGTTGATCAGCTGGCCCACGTCCTTGCGCTTGGCCAATTTGACTACCGCGTTCAGGCGGGTTTTGGTTTTGTCCACGGGTTTGAGGTCAAAGTGCGGCGGGATCACCGGCAGGTGGGCAAAACTCCACTTGCCGCGCTTCACATCAAACGCTTCGGGCGCCTGGATTTCCACCAGGTGGCCAACCGCGCTGGAGACCACGTAGGTGTCGTTTTCAAAATGCTCTTCGTGCTTTTCAAACTTGCCTGACAGGGGCGTGAGCGCACGCACAATGTCTTGCGCGACCGACGGTTTTTCTGCAATGACCAATGTTTTGCTGGCCATGGCGGTCTTGGGGGCATCTGCGATTTTCATCTGACTACAATCCTTTTTGCTCGCGGGCGCACGCGCGCACCCATACGAGTTCACGATACCAAATTTTTACCGTGCCAAGAAAAACCCCTTCAAAATCACGCCGCATCCAGGTCCGCCGCTCCGGCATTCACGGCAAGGGCGTCTTTGCCGTGCAGCCGATTGCCGCTGGCGAAACCATCATTGAATACGTCGGTGAGATCATCACCTGGGAAGAAGCGCAAGCGCGCCACCCGCACGACCCCTCTGACCCCAACCACACGTTTTACTTTCATATCGACGCAGAGCACGTGATTGACGCTTTGCACGGCGGCAACTCGTCGCGCTGGATCAACCACTCGTGCGACGGCAATTGCGAGGCGCAGGAAGAAGGCGGGCGCGTTTTCGTCAAGGCGCTGCGCGACATCAGCGCTGGTGAGGAACTGCATTACGACTACGGCCTGATCATCGACGAGCGCTACACGCCCAAGCTCAAGGCCGACTACCCCTGCTGGTGCGGCGCCGCCAATTGCCGCGGCACCTTGCTGGCACCCAAGCGCAAACGCAAGTAGCCTGCCATGTCCGCCACGCGTTGGCCCTGCGAATCGATCCGGCAAGCGATTGAACCCGGTCTGCCTGGTTTCGAGGTCGAAGTTGTCCCGGAGATTGACTCCACCAACGCCGAACTGATGCGCCGCGCCCGCGCGGGCAGACTTGATCCGGTGCTATTGATAACAGAGCATCAAAGCGCCGGACGCGGACGCTTGGGGCGGCGATGGCTGGATGACCCGGGCGCAGCCGGCCAGCCCGGCAGCCTGATGTTTTCATTGGCTTTGACGCTTTGCCCCCCGGACTGGTCGGGTTTGTCGCTGGCCGTTGGCCTGAGTCTGGCCGCCAGTCTGCACCCGAACATCACACTTAAATGGCCCAATGACTTGTGGTGGCGCGACCGCAAGTTGGCCGGTGTCCTGATCGAAACGGCCAATTGGGATGGCGACGCCGCGCGGCATGGCCGGTTCGTGGTGATCGGCGTCGGTCTGAACATCACCTGCCCGACCGCCGCCAGCGTGTCCACCGCTCCCGCAGGACTGGCGGAGTTGCTGCCCGGCGTCAGCGCGGCGCAGGCCTTGACGAAGATCACCGCGCCGCTGGTGCAAGCGGTACGCCAGTTTGAGCAACGCGGTTTTAGCCCACTGCGTGACGCCTTCAATGCCCGCGACGCCCTGTCTCATGTGGCTGTCACTTTGAGCGACGGTAACCACGGCATTGCCCAAGGTGTGGACAGTGCTGGCGCCCTGCTGGTACAGACGGCGCGTACGCTCTTGCGGGTTACCAGTGCCGAGGTCAGTGTGCGACCAATGCTCGCACCTGATGGCCATGGCGCGTGAGGCCCTTGTGATGTCACGCCTGATCGTTTTGCTGCTGCTGCTGCTCAATGTCGGCTATTTTGCCTGGGGCCAGGGCTGGCTGCTAGCCTACGGCTGGGGCCCTGCACAGCAGCGCGAGCCGCAGCGTTTGGCGCAGCAGGTTCATCCCGAAGTCATCAAGGTGCTGCCGCAGCGTGCACCCGCACCCGTAGCCGCACCCCAGATTGCCGCCAAAGCGCCCATCGAGGTGGTCTGTCTGCTGAGCAACACCATCGATGCCAGCCAGGTTCAGGCGGTGCAGCCCGTGCTTGCGGCACAGTTGGCCCAAGGTGCCTGGACATTCGATGAGCAGACGACGCCTGCGCGCTGGATCATTTACATGGGTCGGTTCGCCAGCCCCGCCGAGCAGGCTGCCAAGCAGGCGCAACTGGTTGAACTCAAAGTCAAGTTCGAAGCGGTTGATGTCCCCGGCCTCTCCCCCGGTTTCGCTCTGGGGTCGTTTACCAGCCGGGCGGCAACTGAAGCCGCTTTGCAAGCGCTCAACAAGCGCGGCGTGCGCACGGCCAAAATGACGCAAATCCAGGCGCAGGAGAGCAGTTTTCGTCTGCGCTTGCCGACCATCGACCGCAACCTGCCGGCACTGCAACGCATCAAAGAGGCCGCACCCGACATCGTGTTGCAGCCGTGTCCCTGATCAGGCCGACGGGTCGCTCACCAGCGTCGCTGAGAAGCGCAATACAAAGCGGGCGCCAGGAGGGACTTGCCCGGGGTGGGTATCCTCCAGGCTGACGCTGGCACCGTGTTGTTTGGCAATTTCCAGCACGATCGGCAAGCCCAGGCCAGAGCCATCGGCCTCGGTTCCCAGCGCCCGGTAAAACGGCTGGAAGATCAGCTCGCGCTCGGCCTCAGGCACGCCTGGCCCAGAGTCTTCCACCTGCAGCACCAACGCCCGGCCAAACGGGTCGGTGAGCACCCGGGCGGTAATCACCCCAGGCTTGTCCAGGCTTGATGGCGTGTAATTGATGGCGTTATCAACCAGATTGCGCACCATTTCCTTGAGCAACGTGGCATTGCCCGACAAGGTGCAGCCTGGCGTGTCCGGTTGGGTACCCTCGTAGCCCAGGTCAATGTGCTTTTCCAACGCGCGCGGCACACTGTCGCGCACCACGCTCATGGTCAGTTCGGCCAGGTCACACAGTGTGCGCGGTAAGGCTGAGCCATTGCTCTCGGCACGCGCCAGCGCCAACAGTTGGTTCACACTGTGGGTGGCGCGAATGCTGGCGCGCCCAATCAGGCGCAGCGACTGTTTCAGGTCTTCGGCGCTGGCGCCTTCGAGCTGGGCCAGGTCTGCCTGCATGCGCAAGCCTGCCAACGGCGTTTTGAGCTGGTGCGCCGCGTCGGCCAAAAAACGCTTCTGCGTGGCGATCGACTCGGTCAATCGCAGCAGCAGGTCGTTAACCGAATCCACCAGTGGCGAGACCTCCAGCGGCACCGCCTGCGCGTCGATCGGACTCAGGTCATCTGGCTTGCGGGCGCGAATACGGTCTTCAAGCTGCTGCAGCGGCTTGATCGCCTGCACCAGCGCCAGCCATACCAGCAACACGGCCAACGGCAGGATGACAAACTGCGGCAGCATCACGCCTTTGACGATTTCAGTGGCGAGGATCGATCGCTTTTCCAGCGTTTCGGCAACTTGCACCAGCGCCAAGCCGACGCCGGTGTCGGGCAACTCGACCCAGATGTACGCCACCTTTACGTCGAAGCCTTTGACCACATCGTCGCGAATCAGTACCTTGTCCGTGGTCGGGTTGTCGTTAACGGGTGGCACGGGCAGCTCGCGCTCGCCGCCCAGGAATTCGCCGCGGGGGCCAATCACCTGATAGTAAACCGTGTCCGAGTCATCGGCGCGCAACAGTTCACGCGCCGGACGCGGCAGCACAAACCGGGCTCGACCATGGTTGACGGTAATGAGCTGCGCCATGGCACGGACGTTGTATTCGAGCGCACGGTCGAACGGCTTGCCGGCAATGCTCTGCGCCACCAACCAGGTCAGCACCAGGCTGACTGGCCACAGCAGCAAAAGCGGTGTGAGCATCCAGTCCAGAATTTCGCCAAACAGCGAGCGCTGTTCGCGTTGGAAGATGTTCACAGCGGCGTGACGGGGTTGCTTCGATTAACCCGGAATTTTTTCCAGGCAATAGCCCAAGCCGCGCACCGTGGCGATGCGGATTGGCCCTTTCTCAATTTTCTTGCGCAGGCGGTGGATGTAGACCTCGATGGCGTTGTTGCTCACCTCTTCACCCCACTCGCACAGGCGCTCGACCAGCTGATCTTTGCTGACCAGACGTCCGGCGCGCTGCAGCAGCACTTCGAGCAAGCCCAGCTCCCGCGCCGACAACTCCACCATCACGCCGTCGATGGTCGCCACGCGGCCGCCCTGGTCATAAATCAGCGGGCCGTGCTTGATGGTGCTGCTGGCCACGCCCATGCCACGCCGGCTCAACGCGCGCACACGCGCTTCGAGCTCCTGCAGGCTGAACGGCTTGGCCATGTAATCGTCGGCACCGTAATCAAGCCCTTTGACGCGCTCTTCAACACTGTCGGCTGCAGTGAGGATCAATACCGGCAAGGATGAACCCCGGGCGCGCAGCTTTTTCAGCACCTCCAGCCCGTGCATTTTGGGTAAACCCAAATCCAGAATCAGCAAGTCGAATTCGGTATTGGTCATCAGCGCGGCGTCGGCCTCGGTGCCGCTGGCCACATGATCCACCGCCGCACCCGAGCTGCGCAAGGTGCGCAACAGGCCATCGGCCAAAACCTGGTCATCCTCCGCGATCAGAATCCGCATGCTTGTCTCCTACGATAGGGCCGGGTGGCCATGGCGTTTGACGGGCTGGCCCGCGATTATTTGAAATCATTTTAGGCGGCATACGCTTCCAGCCCGATCGCGATCACCGCAGCGACCTCCGGGCCGACGGCGTCACGCAGTTCGGACACGGCCTGGCGCACCGCTTCTTCGTAGGCCTGCAGCCACGCCAATCCCGCATCCGTGAAAACCACCCGGCGCGCCCGCGCATCCACGGGGTCTGCCTCACGCTGAACCAGTGCCCACGCTTCACATTGATCTACCAGCTTGCCCATGGCTTGCTTGCTGATGCCGGCGCGTTGCGCCAGGTCGCTCAAGCGCGACCCACCCGGCGCCAGGTGGCGGGTGATGTGGACGTGGGCGGCGGTCAGGTGACCGCGTGCGCACAGGTTGGCCAGCGCCAGTGGCATGCGGTCATTTCGGGCCATCAGCACCAACACGCGTGCATCAAACTTCTGCGACGCCAGCGCCAGCCAATGACCCAAATGCGCTTGGCGCCAGCCAGAAACGGTAGTGCGATCAGACATCATCTACATGGTAAACCAAATTGACTAAAAATAGTATTTTTTAAACTCAATACCTGTTTAAACTACTGTTTACGCATCCAGTCTGTCGTTAAAAACAGAGGATGCAAGTCCACTCAACTTGTCACTATCGCAACTTCAGGAGAACCATCATGGATGCACCCGTCAAACCCCCCGTCAACGCCGAAAAAGCCAAAGCCTTGCAAGTGGCGCTGGCGCAGATTGAAAAACAATTTGGCAAGGGCACCATCATGCGCCTGGGTGAAGGCGAAGTGATCGAAGACATCCAGGTGGTCTCCACCGGCTCTCTTGGCTTGGACATTGCGTTGGGCGTAGGCGGCTTGCCGCGCGGTCGGGTGGTCGAAATTTACGGCCCGGAATCTTCTGGCAAAACCACGCTGACGCTGCAAGTGATTGCCGAGATGCAAAAAACTGGCGGCCAATGCGCCTTTGTCGATGCCGAGCACGCACTGGACATCCAGTACGCGCAAAACCTGGGTGTCAATTTGCAAGACCTGCTGATCAGCCAGCCCGACACCGGCGAGCAGGCGCTGGAAATTGTTGACAGCTTGGTGCGCTCGGGCGCGGTCGATCTGATCGTGGTCGACTCGGTGGCGGCGTTGACCCCCAAGGCCGAGTTGGAAGGCGAAATGGGCGACAGCCTGCCCGGCTTGCAAGCGCGCCTGATGAGCCAGGCGCTGCGCAAGCTCACCGCGCACATCAAGAAGACCAATTGCATGGTGATCTTCATCAATCAGATTCGCATGAAGATTGGCGTGATGTTTGGCAGCCCAGAGACCACCACCGGCGGCAACGCGCTGAAGTTTTACGCCTCCGTCCGGCTGGACATTCGCCGCACCGGCACCATCAAAAAAGGGGATGAGTCCATTGGCAACGAAACCAAAGTGAAAGTGGTCAAGAACAAAGTCGCACCACCCTTCAAGACGGCCGAATTCGACATCATGTTTGGCCAGGGCATCAGCCGCGAAGGCGAGGTCATCGACATGGGGGTCAACGCCAACATCCTGGACAAATCTGGCGCCTGGTACGCCTACAACGGTGAAAAAATTGGCCAGGGCCGCGACAACGCCCGTGAGTTCCTGAAAGAAAACCCGGAGCTCTCGCGCGAGATCGAAAACAAGGTGCGCGCCTCGCTGGGTATCGCGCTCATGGCGGGCCCAGAAACCCCTGAAGCCACCGCAAAAGCTACAAGCAAAAAAGCGGTCTAGCCCTTTTAAAACAAGCATCAAGAGCTTCTTTAAAAATAGCAATGAAAGGCAGACACTGTGGCCTTTGACGCCCCTTCGCTCAAGGGTCGCGCCCTGCGTCTGCTGGGCACACGTGAATACTCACGGCTTGAATTGCAGCGCAAACTGGCGCAGTACGAGGTAGAGCCCGGAAGTCTGGCTTCGGCGCTGGACGATCTGCAGGCCAAGGGCTTCATCAGCGAGCAACGGGTGCTGGAATCGGTTGTCCATCGCCGCGCGGACAAACTCGGCGCCGCGCGCATCAAGCATGAGCTACAGTCCAAAGGCTTGCCAGCTGACATCGTGACGGCTGCTGTGGCTGCCCTGCAGGGCAGCGAATTGACGCGAGCACAGGCGATTTGGCGCCAGCGCTTTGGCGTGGCGGCTACCGAGCCCAAGGAACTCGCCCGCCAGACGCGCTTTCTGGCGGCAAGGGGATTTGCCGGGGATGTGATCCGGCAGGTGATCCGCGGCGAGGACGGCGATCTTTCTTGAACCAAGGTGCGCCATCTCGAAAAATTGACACCTCACGTCCAATCTGATCCAGTCGCCACGCAGGAATTGACGTGATGCTTTCCTTGCCGGACGCCATGGCGTTTTGAATCGTCCCCCCGAGCGAAGATCACTCGACCCGATTGCGACCTTTTTCTTTTGCGCTGTAAAGCGCCTTGTCGGCGCTGGTGTAGAGGTGGTCAAAGTCGCGGTTTTCGACGGCCGTGGTGCTGGCCACGCCAATGCTCACCGTGCTGTTGATGCGCCCGTCCTCCCAAGGGGTGGGCGAGCGCTGCAGATTGGCGCGCAACTTTTCAGCCAGCTTGCGCGCTGCATCCATCGTGGTGTTGGGCAACAGGATGATGAATTCCTCGCCGCCCAGGCGCCCGACCAGGTCGGTGCTTCGCACCGCGTTGTTGGCCACCGCGGCGACGTTTTTCAACACCGCGTCTCCTGCCGGGTGACCCCAGGTGTCGTTGACGTGCTTGAACAAGTCCAGGTCCAGCAGCAGGATGCTGGTGGCCGAGCCCTGCCGTTGCGCCCGGGCCAGCTCCTGGCGCGCCAGCTCGACAAAGGTGCTGCGGTTGTACAGCCCGGTCAGTCCGTCGAGCCGGGTCAGGCGTTGCAGATCTTTCTGGCGGGCTTGCAACTCGGCGTTGGCAGATTCCAGCTGCTGCTGATACATCTGGAGGTTGGTGAAATTGCGCCACAGCAGCAGCGACAGCACCCACCCCATGGCCACGGCGGCCAGGCCGTTGAAGCGGGCGGCGTGCAGCAATTCAGGGTTGGTTTGCGTCCAGCCCAGCGCCGTAAAAAACCAGGCATAGGCGGCAAGATAGGCCACAGCGCTGCGCCCGGGCGGCCAATACAAGAGCGCTGCCACCAGCATGCAGCCCATCCAGAACGTCGTGATGCCCGAAAAAACCGGCTGGTTCAGCGCCACGAAGCCTACGCTGAATGCCAGCGCCAACACGGCCATGCCCGGCGGTAACGCTTTGCTGGCAAGCGCATGGCTGCTATGGCGCAGCGCCTGTGCGGCCCAGCCCAAGCCGCCAAAGATTAGCCCCATCGCCAGATGGGTCAGCAAGAGCGCCAGTGTCAATTCAAAGGCCTGGTCATTGAGCGTGCGCAAAGCCAGTGCCAGCCCCAGCCAGATGACAAAAACAACGTTGAGGGCAGCAGCCACCGGCGCCACAATGCGCGCGCGTTGCAGGTTCAGGGCCAGCGCTGCGGGTGCCACCTGGGTGTGCTCGACGCGCCAGCGCGCGGCGCGTCGTCGGAGTTCCAAGAGAAAGGCGTCCATGGGTTGGCCGCACTTTAGCATTGCCACCTCAGCTGGCGACACGGCGGGCGTCCCAACCCGCCGCGGTCGGTGATTCAGCCGTTCAGGCCAGAACGCTTTCGGCGCTGACGTAGCTGTAGCCCAGGGTTGTTGCCACTGCCTCGTAGGTGACCTGGCCAGCGCAAACGTTCAGGCCGTGCTTGAGGTGCACGTCGTCCCTCAGTGCGGCTTTCCAGCCTTTGCTGGCCAGTGCCACCGCGTGGCCGATGGTGGCGTTGTTGAGCGCGAAGGTTGAGGTGCGCGCCACGGCACCGGGCATGTTGGCGACGCAGTAATGCACCACGCCGTCGACTTCAAACGTCGGCTCGGCGTGGGTGGTGGCGTGGCTGGTTGCAAAACAGCCGCCCTGGTCGATGGCCACGTCGACCACCACCGCGCCCTTCTTCATGCGGCCGATCATGTCGCGGGTCACCAGTTTGGGCGCTGCGGCGCCTGGAATCAGCACCCCACCGACGACCAGGTCGGCGTCGAGGACCGCGTCCTCAACGCTTTGCGCGTTAGAAAAGACCGTGTGAATGCGGTTGCCAAACACCAGGTCCAGCGCGCGCAGGCGATCCACATTCTTGTCCAGCACCGATACCCGCGCGCCCATGCCTACGGCCACCTGCAGCGCATGTGTTCCGACCACGCCAGCACCCAGAATCACCACATGCGCGGCGGGCACACCGGGCACACCGCCGAGCAGGACGCCCATGCCGCCTTTGCTCTTTTCCAGGTGGGCGGCTCCGGCCTGTACCGCCATGCGCCCGGCCACTTCACTCATCGGTGCCAGCAGTGGCAGGCCGCCACCGGGCCCGGTGATGGTCTCGTAGGCAATGCAGACGGCGCCAGATTTCACCAGCGCGGCAGTTTGTTCGGGGTCGGGCGCCAAATGCAGATAGGTGTAGAGAATTTGCCCGGGGCGCAACATGGCGCATTCCTGCGGCTGCGGCTCCTTGACCTTGACGACCATGTCGGCCTTGGCAAAAACTTCAGCGGCATCAGTCACCAAGCTGGCACCGGCTGTCTGGTATTGCGCATCGGTCAGCCCGATGGCCGCACCGGCACCGCTTTGCACCAGCACCTGGTGGCCGTGTTGCACCAGCTCGCGCACGCTCGCTGGCGTCAGGCCGACGCGGTATTCATGGTTTTTGATTTCTTTCGGGCATCCGATCAACATGGCAGATCTCCTGTGGGTTTTTGAGGATGGCAGTGTGGCGCTCTTGACCCCGTTTGGATAGGCTTATCAGTGTTTTCCGCCCACCATCGCGCCAGCTAATGCAGCATCAAATTACATTCTTTGTTGAGAATCGTTCTCATTTGGTTACAATGCGACACATTCTCATTTACATCGCAAGGATTTATTTATGAACAAGTTTTTGAAAAAAATGCTGTTCCTGCTGGCCTGCTCGGTCGGCGTGGCCATGGCACAGCCGGTGGTGGTCTATTCAGCGCGCAACGAGCAGTTGATCAAGCCCTTGTTTGACCTCTACACCCAGGAAACCGGTGTCAAGGTGCAGTTCATCACCGGCAGCGAAGGCCCACTGCTGGCGCGCCTGCGTGCCGAGGGCAAGAGCACCCCCGCCGACGTGCTGTTGACGGTGGACGCTGGCAACCTGTGGCAGGCGGCCAACGAGGGTCTGTTGCGCCCCATCAACTCCGCCAGCCTGCAGGCCAACGTGCCAGCGCATCTGCGCGACCCGGGCAACGCCTGGTTTGGCCTGTCAGTGCGGGCGCGCACCCTGGTTTACAACACGCAGCGCGTCAAGCCTGCAGAACTCTCCACCTACGAATACCTGGCGCAGCCCCAATGGCGCGGTCGGCTGTGCCTGCGCACGTCCAAGAAGGTTTACAACCAAAGCCTGGTGGCGATGCTGATTGCCGAGCACGGCGAGGCCAAGGCCGAAGACATCGTCAAGGGCTGGGTGGCCAACCTGGCCGCACCGGTGTTTGCCGACGACACCAAGGCGATGGAGGCGGTGGCCAGCGGCCAGTGCGATGTGACGCTGGTCAATACCTACTACTTTGGTCGTTTGCAAGCAAAGTCGCCGCAGTTACCCATAGCAATCTTCTGGCCCAACCAGAACGTGGCCAACAAGCAGGCAGGTGTGCATGTCAACATCTCTGGCGCAGGCGTCACCACCCACGCCAAGAATCCGGCAGGCGGGCAAAAGCTCATCGAGTGGCTGGCATCCGCCAAAGCGCAGAGCCTGTTTGCCGATAGCAATCTGGAATACCCGGTGAACCCGAGTGTCAAGCCTGCTGCTGCGGTGGCAGCCTGGGGCAATTTCAAGCACAACGACATCAACGTCAAGGAAGCCGGCAGCCGCCAGGCGCAGGCGGTCAAGTTGATGGATCGCGCGCGGTATAACTGAACCAAAGACAGTGCCTGAAAAGAATGCGACCTCCATGCTGAAAAAACCCAACGGTTGGCTGTTGACCGCAGGCGCCGTAGCAGCGTTGGTGCTGGTGCCGGTGGTCGTCAGCCTGCTGTCGTTTGCGCAGGTGGACGCGGGCATCTTGCGCCATCTGGGCGAATTCGTCTTGCCCGATCTGCTGCGCAACACGGTCTGGCTGCTGCTGGGGGTGGGCCTGGGCGTGACGTTGCTGGGCGTGTCGCTGGCGGCGCTGGTGGCGCTGTGTGAGTTTCCCGGGCGGCGCTGGCTGCAGTGGGCGCTGATGCTGCCATTGGCGCTGCCAGCGTATGTGAGCGCGTTTGTGATGATTGACCTGCTCGACTACAGCGGTCCGCTGCAGGCCTGGCTGCGCGCGACTTGGGGTGTGGCGCAGCTGCCCGACATCCGCTCGGGCTGGGGCGTGGTGCTGGTGCTGTCGTTCTCGCTCTACCCGTACGTGTACCTGATTGCCAGGAACGCGTTTGCGTCACAGGGCAGCGTCGCGCTGGAGGCGGCGCAGGCGCTGGGCATGGCGCCCTTGCAGGGTTTTTTCAGGGTGGCGCTGCCGATGGCCCGGCCCTGGATTGCCGCAGGACTGCTCTTGGCGCTGATGGAAACGCTGGCCGACTTTGGCACCATGGCGGTGTTCAACTTTGACACCTTCACCACTGCCATTTACAAGGCGTGGTACGGCCTGTTTTCGCTGCCTGCGGCGGCACAGTTGTCGAGCGTCCTGCTGCTGTTTGTGTTGGTGATGGTGGTGATAGAGCAGCGTTCACGCCGAGGCATGCGCTACGGCGCGGTGGGCCGCAGCGCCAGCACCCGGCGCAGAAAACTGCAGCCCGTCGCCAGCGCGCTGGCGCTCATCTATGCGCTGCTGGTGCTGGTGCTGGCGTTTGCCGTGCCGGTGACGCAGCTGTTGCGTTGGAGTGTTGCCTCTGCTGCCCAGGACCTGGATGCGCGCTACTGGACATTTTTGTGGCATTCGATTTTGCTGGCTTCGCTTGGTGCCGCGCTGGTGGTAGGCGTGGCGCTGCTGTTGGCCTACGCCGGTCGGCAGCAACCGGGCGGCATGATGACCTGGCTGCAGCGCCTGGCGACGCTGGGTTATGCGTTCCCCGGAGCGGTGCTGGCGGTGGGCCTGTTCATTCCGGTAGCGGCGCTGGACGGCTGGTTGGCGACGTTGGTGCAGTCCTGGCTGGGCGTGGAGAGCACCGGCTGGCTCAAAGGCACGCTGCTGGTGATGCTGCTGGCTTACCTGGTGCGCTTTTTGGCGGTGGCGTTTGGGCCATTGAACAACGGCTTGCAACGCATTGGCCGCAACGTGGACGAAGCCGCCCACAGCATGGGTGTGCATGGTCAGGCGCTGGTGGCGCTGGTGCATTGGCCGGCGCTGCGCTTGAGCCTGCAGACCGCGGCGATGCTGACCTTTGTCGACATCGTTAAAGAGATGCCGATCACGCTGATGACGCGCCCGTTTGGCTGGGACACGCTGGCGGTGCGTATTTTCGAGATGACGTCCGAGGGCGAGTGGCAGCGTGCCGCGTTGCCCGCCATGGCGATTGTGCTGGTGGCGATGGTACCAATGGTGCTGCTGGCCAGCCGCAGGGAGGAAGCACATGATTGAACTTGAATTGCAGTCGGTCACCCAGTCGTACGGCCCAAAGCAGGTGATCGACGGCTTGTCTTTTGTCTTGAACCGCGGCGACATCGGCTGTCTGCTGGGCGCCTCGGGTTGTGGCAAGACCACCGCGTTGCGCTGCATTGCCGGTTTTGAGCCAATCGACGGTGGTGCCATCCGTATCAGCGGCCAGGCGGTCAGCCAGCCGGGCTGGGCCCTGCCTGCGCAACAGCGGCAAGTCGGCATGGTGTTTCAGGATTACGCGCTGTTCACCCACTTGAGCGTGGCGCAAAACATCGCCTTTGGCCTGCGGCATCTCTCATGCGCCGCGCAGCGCCAACGCGTGGCGCAGTTGCTTGAGCTGGTCGGTTTGACCGACGAGGCCGACCGGCAAATGCACCAAATCTCGGGTGGACAGCAGCAGCGCGTGGCGCTGGCGCGGGCGCTGGCGCCCAAGCCGAAACTGCTGCTGATGGACGAGCCGTTTTCCAACCTGGACGTGGCGTTGCGCGAGCGTTTGTCGGGCGAAGTGCGTGACATCCTCAAGGCCGAAGGTGCCACCGCGCTGATCGTCACGCACGACCAGAACGAAGCCTTTGCGCTGGCCGACTGGGTCGGCGTGATGGACGCTGGCCGCATCGCGCAATGGGACACGCCCTACAACCTCTACCACCAGCCGGCCAACCGCTTCATTGCCGACTTTATTGGCCAGGGCGCGTTTCTGGTCGGCGAGGTGCTCGGCAACCAGCAGGTTCGCACCGAGCTTGGCGTGCTCGACGGCTATGTGCCGCCCGACTGCCACAGCGGCGGCTGCGCGCAGTGCCCCAAGCGTTGCCAGGTGGACGTGCTGCTGCGGCCCGACGACATCGTGCACGACGACGCCAGCGCGCTGTTGGCCGAGGTGCAGAGCAAGGCGTTTCGCGGTGCGGAGTTTCTCTACACCCTGGGGCTGCCCAGCGGGCAGCGCGCGCTCTCCCTGGTGCCGTCGCACCATGACCATGCCATTGGTGAAAAGATCGGTATCAAACTCGCCGCCGATCATGTGGTGGCGTTTCGGCGTGCGGGGTGATCCAGCACCACACCTCAAGCGGCCTGCGCGCTGGTTCACAATAAGGCGGTCATTGCGCTAAGGGCTCGTAAAGTAATAAGTTGGACATTTTGACGGCCAGATTTGGGATGCAGTGCTAGGCGCAAAACGCGCCGTTTAGCTCTGCTAAACAAGCGTTTTGCAACGACGCAATGCGTCAAAAGATGGCTAGGCAAAAGTACAAGTTATTGCTTTGCGAGCCCTAAATGTGCGCCACGCAAGTCAGGGATCCGCATGAAGAAAAATCTGTCAGAAAGCGACATCTGTGACAAATTTGTCCGCCCCGCCATGGTCAAGGCGGGTTGGGACGGGTTTGACCACATTTATGCCCAATACCCTTTGCGTGCCGGGCGCGTGGTGGTGCGCGGCAAGACCGCGCGGCGGGACGAGAGCACCGTGTTGCGGGCTGACTATGCGCTGTTTTTCAAAGCCAACATTCCCCTGGCCACGGTCGAAGTCAAAGACAACCGGCATGCGCTGGGCGCAGGTATGGCACAAGCCATTCGTTACGCCGAGTTGCTGGATGTACCGTTTTGCTTTTCCAGCAATGGTGACGGCTTTGTGTTCCGTGATGCCACGCTGGCCACTGGCATGCTGGAGCAAAACCTCACGCTCGACCAGTTTCCGTCGCCGCAAGAACTCTGGGCGCGCTATTGCCAGTGGAAGGGCTGGAGCGCTAAGGTGCAAAGCGTGGCCGCGTTCGACTACGCCCCAGCCACCACCGCCAAGACCCCGCGCTACTACCAGCTCAATGCCATCAACCGTACGGTAGAAGCCATCGCCGCCGGGCAAAGCCGCGTGCTGCTGGTCATGGCCACCGGCACCGGCAAAACCTACACCGCGTTCCAGATCATTCACCGGCTCTGGAAGTCGCCCTGGCGCACGGACAAGCCTGGCGGCCAAAAACGCATCCTGTTTCTGGCCGACCGCAACATCCTGATCGACCAGACCATGGTCAACGACTTTCGCCCATTCAAAGGGGCCATGGCCAAACTCAGCCCCAACGGCAAAGGCATTGAACGCATCAACGCGCAAGGCAAAGTGGAAGTTGAAGCAGTCGATCTGGCCATCGCCAAATCCACCAAGCTGGTAGACAAAAGCTACGAGATTTACCTGTCGCTCTACCAGGCTGTCAGTGGCACAGAAGAAGCGCAAAACATCTACAAACAGTTCAGCCCCGACTTCTTCGACCTGATCGTGGTGGACGAATGCCACCGTGGCAGCGCGGATGAAGACTCCGCCTGGCGCGAAATCCTGACGTATTTCCATAGCGCCACCCAGGTCGGTCTGACCGCCACGCCCAAGGAAACCAAAGACATTTCCAACAGCGATTACTTTGGTGCACCCCTCTTCACCTATAGCCTCAAGCAAGGCATTGAAGACGGCTACCTGGCTCCGTACAAAGTGATTCGGGTCGACCTGGACAAAGACGCCTTCGGCTGGCGTCCCACAGCGGGTATGACCGACAAGCTTGGCCATGTGATCGAAGACCGCATTTACACCGGCACCGACATGAACCGCAAACTGGTGCTGGAAAAGCGCGACGAAGCCGTGGCCGCCAAAATCACCGAATACCTCAAAGCCACAGACCGCTACGCCAAAACCATCGTGTTTTGTGAAGACATTGACCACGCCGCCCGCATGCGCCAGGCCTTGAGCAACGCCAATGCCGACATTTGCCAGACCCAGCCCAACTACGTGGTGCAGATCACCGGCGACAACCCGTTGGGCAAGGCGCAGCTGGACAACTTTATAGACCCCGAAAAGCCTTTCCCGGTGATGACCACCACCTCCAAGTTGATGAGCACTGGCGTGGACGCGCAAACCTGCAAACTCATCGTGCTGGACCAGAACATCAAGTCCATGACGCTGTTCAAGCAAATCATTGGCCGTGGCACCCGCCTGCGTGAGGATTTGGGGAAAACCTGGTTCACCATCCTCGACTTCAAACGCGCCACCGACAACTTTGCCGACCCCACGTTTGACGGCGAGCCGGTGCAAATCTACGAGCCCAGCGCCGGTGACCCCATCGACCCGCCCGAACCGGATGCAACCACTGCACCAGACTGCAGCACCGGCCTGGGCATGGACGGTTTGCCCCATGCCCCAGGCGGCCCCGACGGACCCAAAAAATACGTGGTTGGCGGCATGGTCACCGTGGCGGTGGCGCGCGAGCGGGTGCAGTACCTCAACGCCCAGGGCAAGCTCATCACCGAGAGCCTGCGCGACTACACCCGCATCAACCTCACCCGGCGCTTT
>Ga0210023_1001599_pt1 | contig 15681 bp, 14 predicted proteins | sample CryGeymeta201524_FD_183987 | JGI IMG/M metagenome (GOLD analysis project Ga0210023, IMG submission 183987) | Groundwater microbial communities from Crystal Geyser aquifers in Utah, USA - Crystal Geyser metaG 2015-24 (SPAdes) (version 2) | ecosystem: Environmental > Aquatic > Deep subsurface >... | reverse complement strand
TAAAGCTGATTTGTATTTGATAAAGGTAGATTACATATATTTATCCCCTCTTGATAGAGGGGAAAATTTGAAAGGATAAAGCTGATTTGTATTTGATAAAGGTAGATTACATATATTTATCCCCTCTTGATAGAGGGGAAAATTTGAAAGGATAAAGCTGATTTGTATTTGATAAAGGTAGATTACATATATTTATCCCCTCTTGATAGAGGGGAAAATTTGAAAGGATAAAGCTGATTTGTATTTGATAAAGGTAGATTACATATATTTATCCCCTCTAAAAAGAGGGGATTAAGGGGTGTGTTATGAAAGTTATTAATAATCCTTAAATCTTAAACAACTTTTAAGACCTTTGATGATTAATAGCATGATAGCACGGTTCAGTTATAATTTCCCCTCTTAAGAGGGGTGCAGGGGTGTATGGATTATAGCATTTATAGTTAAGTTTGAATTGGTGTTAGAAAGAAAATAGCCGTATAACCTCAGGGATCAATCAGCCTGCTGAACCTGCCAATCTTCATGGTGTTTAGCTAAATGCTTCTTTCCACGTTGTCAAGCAAAAAATACAATTCTTAGAAAAAAAGTATAAATGTCCTTTCCAAATCACAATAAATACGCCCATAGCGTCCCTGTTTTGAGACGCAGGTTCCCTATCGGGTCAGCCGGGGTATTTGGCCGGGTGCACGGAACGGCATCCTGTTTTTATGTCTTCCAGTCAACGCTTTCTTTCGTTACAATATCAATACGGTCGCAACCAATATTCTTATTCGACATGGGAAGACCAGGACGGCCCGGTTATCAGTTAGACGAAGCGTCCAGATGTTTAGAGACCTTCCACAATGCTAAACGCCTGGCCGTTCCGGAAGGGCCCCATCGGCCAATGGGGCCTTCTTTCTTACATTTCTACCACCTTAACCCTGAACGTCTCAATCTCGATCACTTTTCTGTTTTCAAAGAGCTATGCTGCTTTTCGGACTGCCTCCTTCTTTTGTGTATTCTGTATTTCACTGTATTTCATCTCCAGTTTCTCAAGCTCCTGCGCCGCTTCCTCTCTGAAGGCATATGGTCGCCTTTCTTTTATCAGTGCCATGAGCAGTTTCAAGAGCTGTGAGGAGGAGGCGATGATATTTTTCCGGTAGCACTTCTTCTTGAGCTGCCTTTTTATGAACTTAATCCTTACTTCGGGGATAAACCGCGCCGTCTGGGTTGTCATAAGGTATATGAGTTTCAGCAGTCTTTTGTTTCCGATGCCGCTGATTCTCCGTGCGCCATGGTATTTGCCGGAATCCATGAGTCTCAGATTCGCCCACGCATGTTTTTCTATTTGTTTGTAATGTGCATAGAGGCTAAGATCTCGGCACTCTCCTATGAACCTGGCATCTGATATGTCCGATATTCCCTTCAATGAGGTCAATATCTCAAAATACTCCGTCTTCCTGGCAAGTTCTATTATTGCCTTGGCTATCGCAGCCAGGCCACTGCCGCTCTGCCGTACCTGCATGATCCATATATCCAGGGTAAGCCTTAATGCGTCTTCTTCTCCATGCACAGAACTGCCGATGCTTTTTTGAGCGTACTCTTTGAGCTTCTTTAATGTCTCAGTTCCGTGGTTTCCGTTGGATATCCTCCGGACGTTCAGTTCTTCTTCATGGACCGAAAGACTCCGGAAATGCTCAGGAAGAAAGTACTGATCAAGAAGGTACAGCGATGTCTCGATATCTACCGGTATGCAGTTGAGGAACTCTGGAAAGACCTCTTCCATAAAGGCTCTCAGTCTGGCTATGGCCTTCTGCCTGTCCTTGGTCAGCTTGTCATACGTGATGCTCAGCCGGTGCAGCTTATTGATCTCAGGGGTAAAGTTCTGATAGACGGTATAATTGCCGTTGCGGGCGTTCGTCGCTATGAGTAATGCGTCTTTTGGGTCCGTCTTGGAAAAATCATGGTTCATAAGGGGCCGCGAATGGTAAGTCGTAAGCGGGTTTACCATAAGCACGGTGTATCCGCGCTGCGACAAATAGTCTGTAAGCGTTTTCCAGAGAGCGCAGGATGTCTCCACCGCAAAGGCCAGATCCTCTGTGCCATAGTCTCCGAGGATCTTCCCGATCTCTTTCCACAGCTTTTCACTATATCCTTCATGACTGACCGGAAATGAAAATGATCTTCCCATTTGAATGCCTTCTTCATTTAATACCGCTGCCTGATGCTTCTCCTTGGCAGGATCAATCCCTGCGATCCTCTTCCCTGCAAGCATCTTCTTCTTTTCCATGTGCTTTTGATACCCTTTACTCTTCATACATCCTCCCTTATCTTTCCCTTATCTTTTGTCTTTAAATTTTGCTTCAGGGAAGTTTATAATGGTTTCTACTACGTAGTATAGATATCGTTAGCTCAAGACTTTTGCCCCAAAAGCCAGCAATTCTCAGTGAAAAAGAGACGAGATTGCTTCAGGATAAGGCCCTTCGCAATGACGGATTACGAAAACTTGTCTTGTCATTGCGAGCGGAGCGAAGCAATCTCAAGGGTTTTCAATTTCACCGAGAATTGCTGCCCAAAAGCATACTTACTTGACTTCGCAGGCGATGTGGGATATTATAGCTATAAGTATCCACATTATACGGAGGATATCATGAGAACGATACAGATGACCTTAGATGATGAGTTAGTGGCAAACGTTGATAAGATTGTTAAGAGACTAAAAACAACACGATCTGCTTTTGCACGCAAGGCATTAAAGGATGCTATCAGACAGGTGAATATCAACATGCTTGAAAAAAGACATAAAAAGGGATATGAACGTTGTCCTGTCGGCAAAACGGAATTCAGTGTTTGGGAATCGGAACAGGAATGGGGTGATTAATGAAGCGAGGTGATGTGAGATGGTACAAGTTCAAAACTCCTGACAAGAAACGCCCAGTGGTTATTCTGACAAGAAATTCTATACTGGATTATTTAGGTGAAGTTACAGTCGCTCCGATAACTTCAACAATCAGAGACATACCAAGCGAAGTAATTTTATCCCGTGAAGACGGTATGCATAATGATTGCTCTATTAATTGTGATCACATACAGACGGTTTCAAAAACAAAAATTGGATTGTTGATTACTACTCTATCTAAGGAAAAACTATTTAAAATTCGTAACGCTATCTGTTTTGCGTTAAATCTTTGAGGCAATACTAATATGTTGAATTTCTTTTTCACTCTGTATCTGTTTTTGCAGACCAGTCGGGGCAATCGGCCACATACTCCTCGACTCTGTAAATTAGATGGTTTCCTGACTGATCGAAGAATTTGCCTCCATAATTTTCAATATGCTTTAATTTGTAGTTGTAAGAACATAGGATCGTCTCCATCTGCATATATTCCCAAATAAAAATATATCTCCCTGATAACAACCTTAAACCTCCGGAAAACTTCTCTTTACTATATCAACAAGATAATCAGCCTTTAAGTCTTCAATCGTATGATAGTCTGCGCCGAGCAGTGCAGCTATCGATGCAGCACGGTCCATCGTCGTAAATCGCCCTTTCTCCTCGGTATCCACAACAACAATATCAATGCCGGCCTGCTCGCTCATCAAAGCGGCCATACGCGCTACCTCTTCATCAGGCGGCATTTCGGTCACCGATTGATTTGCACGGCCATCGGTGATAAGCAGGATGAGAAAGCGTGTCTCAGGCCGTTTTCTGCCAACCCGTTGTAAAAGCCGGTATGCCTCAAGGAGACCGGCGCCAAGCGGTGTTTTGCCGCCGACCGGTATTTCCCTGAGACGGCGGGCAGCATGCTCAACGCTCGCTGTGGGCTCAAGAACAACTTCAGCGCGATCCTTGCGAAAAACAATTATTGCAACCGTGTCGCGCTTCTGATAGCAATCCATGAGGAGTGATTGCACCGCGCCCTTTGCTGCAACCATCCGCTTTTGTGCCCCCATTGACCCGGACCCGTCCACAATGAATATTGCAAGATGTCCCATTTTCCGCTCCTTCCGCTTATAGCGAAAGTCTTCTTCATTGATTACGACTACATCTGTCCTTTTTCGGACTAACTGGAATGGTGCAGCAGCCCTGAGCGTTGCATCGATTGCAATATCACGGTTCTGACGAAGCACGCTCTTCACATATCTCCCTCCACGATTTCGTGCGCGTGTGCGTGTCCTTCGGCCTGATGCTGCCCTCTCCAGCCTGTCCTTGCGGAAGGCGATTCGCTTCAACTGAAACGTCTGTCCGACTGTAAAAACCTCTTCTTTCTGCGGCGGAAGTTCATGAGGTTTCGGCGGCTGATCATGCTCCTGCTCATCGGTATTGTTCTGCGGAGGCTCGGGCTGTTGTTCCTGCTGATTATCCGGCGGCGGTTCATGGTTGTGCTCAGGAGGAGGCGGGGGATCTTCCTGCTGATCAGGCGGAGGCTGGAGTTCACGTCTCCGGTGCATGAGCACCAAAGAAGCGACCGTGTTGATGTCTTCTCTCGTTACATCTTCATTACCTTTAAATGCAGCGTGTGCGCGTGCAGCTGCAAGAAGATACAGATCGGCACGATGGCCTGCAACATTATAATTTATACAGATATCCGCAATGTACTCCAGAAAACGGTCACGTACTGAGACTGTTGGGAGAATCTTTCGCGCCACTTCAATCCGTTCTGTCAATTCGAGGTCGGCATCAGTCTGGTCCTGACAGATTGCCGCCCTGACGACTGACATGCGCTCGCCGGCATCAGTCAATCGCTCGAATCCCGCGCACATTCCGAACCGGTCAAGAAGGTGCGGAGAGAGATCGCCTTCCTCCGGATACATGCTCGCAACAAGGATAAACGATGCAGGATGTCGCATCCGCAGCCCCTCCCGCTCGACAATATTTTCTCCGCGGCCCTGCACCTCAAGAATCAGGGAGACGATCTCGGGTGAAAGAAGGTTTACATCATCAATAAAAAGCACTCCGCCATGCGCACGTGAAAAAAGGCCGTGCTGAAATACACGGGCTCCGGTTCTGAGTGTATCCTCAATGGCGATAGTGCCGAGCAGCGATTCATCCGTAACATTCAGGGGAAGTTCCACAAACGGAGTGCCTGACGGCAAAATGCTTCTGAGTGAGCGGGCGAGCGTCGATTTGCCGCAGCCCTTCTCGCCGACAAAAAGCACCCCTCCGCAGCGCGGATCGATTGCGTTCAGAATAATCGCTAATTTGGCTTCATCATGTCCTATAAATGATGAGCATCTCATATTAGCGCCAACGCCTCCGTGACTTTTTCGCGTTCGGCGCCGATTTCCTCGAACGGAAGCCTTTTCAGCCTGTGGCGCAGTGCAAACCATGCGGCGTCGCGGATTTCGTCAGACCCGATTGTGCTCAGCTCACGAAATGCAGCAAGCGCCCTTGAGGTTTTCATCATCACGATGTCCGCACGGTGGCCGTCGAGCTTGAGGGAAGCAGTAACCGAAACTATCTTTTCGAGCACCCTGTCATCCATCGGGATGCTGTCTACAATAGATCTTGCCGCGGAAATACGGCCGCTTAACTTCTGCTGCTCTCCATTCCATTGTTTATAAAATAGGCCCTGATCACTGTCGAATGCGGCCCTTCTTCGCAGGATCTCGATGCGCTGTCCTTTATCGTACAGCGATGTAACCCCGACACAAAGCCCAAACCGGTCGAGAAGCTGCGGACGCAGATCACCCTCTTCTGGATTCATTGTGCCGACAAGCATGAAGCGTGCGGGATGGACGAATGAGACCCCTTCGCGCTCCACAGTATTGACGCCCATTGCAGCAGAGTCGAGCAAAAGATCCACGATATGGTCTTCCAGCAGGTTTACTTCATCAACATACAAAAAATTTCTGTTGGCATCAGCAAGAATCCCTGGCTCAAATCTTTTCTCACCTTTTTTAATCGCATGTTCAATATCAAGTGTGCCCACCAGCCTGTCTTCTGTAATACCGAGTGGAAGCTCGACCACCCTCATCTTTTTCCTTGTGGGGTGCAGATGTCCTTCGTTTTGTAAGTCTTCCGTGCATTTGCTGCAGAGCACACCGGACGGGTCACAGGTGAACGGGCAGTCCTTCACCGCTTCAATTTCAGGAAGCAGATCGGCAAGCGCCCGGACAGCCGTACTCTTGCCGGTCCCCTTTTCTCCCATTATTAAAAGACCGCCGATAGAAGGGTCTATTACATTTAATATCAATCCTGTTTTCATCTCTTCCTGATCGACAATTGCGCTAAACGGAAATATCATCTTAGAATGTCCTCCATCTTCTTTTTCCATGATTCAACTTCATCCTTTGTAATGATGTCGATGCTGCCTCCCTGGAATTCGCCTTTCATATTACCCATGCGCTCCTCTATCCATCCCTCGATCTCCAGGTAAATCTCCTTCAGCGCCTCTTTTACATCAGGAGCTGGGTCCCACAGGTTGCGCTCGACCGCTTCGATCAGCCGCCGTGCAATCTCTTCCAGTGCCCAGGGGTTGTTCTCCTCAAAAAACTTCCTGTTCTCCTCGTTCATCATGAAAGTACGGGTTATATCATCAAATATCCAGTCATCAACCTCTCTTGTTGTTGCCTCCCAGCCATACACCCTGCCTATTCTCTTTGAAATATCTCCGGCGCCTTTGTATCCATGTCGCTTCATCCCCTCGATCCATTTTGGATTAAGTAATTTTGTTCTGACTACCCTTCTTATCTCATCCGCCAGGTCCCTTACCTCCACATGTTCAGGCTCCCTTGTATCTCCATAATAGGTCTTAACCTCTTTGCCAGAGAGTGTCCTTGCTGCCGCCGTCATCCCTCCGTGGGTGCCAAAATAGCAGCAGCAGCCAAAAAGGTCATATTCATCTGTTACAACCTTGTTGTAGGTAACATCAACGGTTTTCAGATTCTCTGCAAGCTGTTTATGCTTCTCTGTGCCGAACACGCCTTTCCCATAGGCATAGCCGTTCCAGTAGACAAAGATATCCGAAAGGTCCTTCTCCGTCTTCCAGGCGGATGCATAAACGGCGAGCTGTGTTCCCGCCTGGTAGGTGCCGGGCATGCTCGCAAAGATGCGCAATGTGGCATCCCGCCATGCCTCTTTTGATGTCATATTACCGTCAATCTGGGCGAGGGTGTGTTTCCTGATGTAGTTCATCTCAACCGGCTCATCGAGGGCTGCTACGGCCTGAACAGCCTCATCAATAAGTTCAATACAATTAGGGAAGTTATCCCGTGTAATACCGGAAACCCTGATCGTCACATCTATTCTTGGACGCCCGAGTTCATTCAGGGGTATTACTTTAAATCCCTTGACCCTGCCGTTAGAAAGCCATTCAGGTTCAACGCCCAGCAGATACATCATCTGGGACATACCCTCACCATCAGCCCACATAATGTCACTACACATCCAGAAGAAGGCTATATTCTCAGGATATCTGTCCTCTTCCTTGATGTGTTTTTCAATGATCGCTTTTGCCAGGTTCTGACCGACTTTCCACGCCGCCTTTGTGGGAATCCTGTGCGGATCGAGGGAATAAAAGTTCCTTCCAGTCGGGAGCACATCGTCCCTACCCCTTGTGATCAGACCGGACGGACCAGGAAGGATATATCCCCCTTCAAAGCCATGAAGTAAGGAGCCTATCTCTTTTGATTCCTCTATCCTTCTGTCTAAATCCAATATCCTCTCTTTAATCTCTCTCCAGGGGTAAGTATCCCAGTTAATATTTATCGTCTGGTCAATGTCTAATGTTCTTTCGGCCATTTTAACCTCCTATATTCAGGACTTCACGAATAAGCCCTTTGCCCATAAGGTCTATCTCTTCCAATAACTCTCCGTAACTCCTTTTCCTTTCTGGATGGACTTTACTCGGGTCAGAAAGCAACTCCCTCAGCTCTAAACCCATTATCTTCGCAATCTCACGCCTCAATGAAACAGCCTCACCAGCGTCATATCTTAAGATCGAATAGATAAAACCTGCCCTCCTTTCTCCTTCAGGCAATTCCCCGAATATATGCATTCCATCCTGAATCTGGGTGTTTCTTGTCCTCGACAGGGCGCCATGCGCCTCCCTGACAATTTCATCAAAAGGCAATGAATGAATGCCTTCATCACTGACATCACAGAGCGCTGTCTTAACCGGCTTTTCTGTTTCTTTTCCGGTGATGTAAACCTTTATCTCTTTATCAATATTTGCCTTCTTTATCGATTCCATGATGAGGTGCTCAAGGGCATGGGTTCTTGCAGGGTCGGGCCCTTTGACCTGTTCATATTCTCCGAGCAGCCTGTTCAGCTCCTCAAGTTCCTCATACAACCCTCCCTGTGTCATAACCGTCTGCATGTGATCTACAAGGGTTGCGCAGCTCCTTCTTTTTGCAATGGTTCCTTCAGGCGGATTGTCTGCATTGTATATATAGAGATGGGGCATGGTGTCTATGCCGATGTCCGGGAAACAGCCTGAGGAAAGAGCCGTACTCTTGCCGGGCAGGAACTCAAGATTCCCATGGGTACCCACATGAACAATAACATCAACCCCGAATTCTCTTGAAAGCCACTTATATGTGGCAACGTATTGATGGGGCGGAGGGATGTCAGGGTCATGGAGTATCTTGCACACCTGGCCGTCGCATCTTGCCCCTGCACATCCACGCTTGGGCTGGACACAGACCACCGCATTGCCGTACTGAACGCCTGTTACAACAATTTTTCCTTCATATACCATTGCAGCTGGGACACCGTCTTTTGCCTCACCGGGAGGATTACCCCACGCCCCTGCCATCCGTTCCCTTGTCTTTTCAGGAAGTTCATTGAACCATTCGAGATATTTCTCTTTTTCCACAAAGACAAGCGCACCACCTTTGTCCACTATCTCCTCAACCGTTGTCCAGCGAAATTCCGAAATTGCCTTTCGTTCCATAATAGTTTCAATCAGTTCCTTGCCGTCTTTTGGAGGATTTACATTGTAACCCGCCTCCTTCATGCGGTGCAGTATCCTTGCAACAGTCTCAAGAGTATCGAGATGGGCTCCGGAACCGACCGTTGCCTCTACAGAGGCGCATGGATTGTTATGCAGTATGAAAGCGACCTTGCGCTCCTCTACTGACTTTTGCCTGAGTCTTATCCAATTTGCAACCCGGCGGGCAACTTTGCGGCATCTCTCCTCAATGGGCATCCGATACTGGAGGTCACCATCCTTACCTGCTGCACCTATGATCATCGGCTCAATCACCCCTTCAAACTCAGGCATGGCAATAGACCAGCCTATATCAGTGCCCACTCCCTGCGGTTCATCCCTCCACTGCTCTATCGTTTTGTAATACGAAGTTATCGGTGAAAATACCGGCACACCAAGTCTTTTCAGGGTCTCTACACCATCCGAAGCAACCCCTTTATCATCAAATTCTTTGTCTCGGGAGCTACTTAAGAAAAATGTCTGGAGCTTAACAAAGGCATCAATCCGGGGTACGCCATCATCCTTCAAGAAGTATTCACAGACAACAGCACCACTACCTCTACATCCAAGCTTATCATCCCTAACGGAGTATGAAAATGCAGGGATGACATTCAGGCCCAGTGCCTCTAACTCACGGATCAGTGTATCTTCTACCTCAAGATTATCATTCACCCAGTAGTGGCGGGAGAAGAGGATGCCTACAGTACTTGCGGGTTTTGGATTGTGGGGATTGTGCCAGTTCAGATATTCCTTGATACTGCCAAAGATACCTGGCGCATCCGGATGGTACAACCCCTCCCAGGGAACAGGTTTCGGTTCCTCTACCTTTATATCCATTCCACCGATCTCTCTTGCCATATACCGGAGCATACTGGTAAAATTCTCCTCACCGTTGATGACAATGTATGAATAGACTTTAGCGACAATCTCAGGCCTGACAGTAGAGAGCATCCAGAGTGATGGGTCATGACCTACACAGACAATGGGAACCTTTCGCCCCAATTCTTGAAGCCTCTTTTCCATCATCTCCCAGACAGACTCTGTTGAACGATAGAGCAAGATGGCATCAGCAGTTTCAGCCTCTTTGAGCGCAGCCTCTATTTTTTCAGGTTCTTCCTCCAGCCTCTTTGTAGAGTAAACCTTAAGTTCTATTGAATCCCCTACATTCCTGCTTGCCCTGAGAAGCATATTCATGTAACTCTGCCACATAATTGATACTATCTTCATCTTTACCTCCTCAAAATCTGTAATTTATTCCCAAAAGACACCTCCTCGGCGGGGCAGGAAAGCCATCACCGTAGAGATAGTTTCTATTGAAGATATTGTCGGCCTTTAAAAATATACCTATACCCCTGATAAAATAATCTGCCCTCAGATCCGCTACAAAGTAAGGAGGGGCAGATTCCCTGTTGTCACTCCTTGTGAATTGCTTTGAAACATACTCAGCATCTAAGGCAAAGGAGAGTCTTTGCATCGGCTTGTATACTGTATTGATCTTTGCCCTGTGTCTCGGGCTGGCAGTAAGCCAGTAACCTGTGGTTTCATCCCTGGCGATGAGATAGGTGTAAGAAGGCTTAAGTTCTAAGGATTCAAAAGGTTTCCATTTTAACGATGCCTCTACACCCCTTCTCGTTACCTCTCCTAAGTTTTCATACCTTCCCATGCCCCCATCTTCACGGACATAGGTGATCCTGTCTCTTACCTCACTGAAGAAGAGAGAAAGAACCGCCTCGTAAGAATCCCCAGACCTATGGGAGAGGCTCAGTGAGTAATCAACCCCTTTCTCCATCTCTAAATCCGGATTTGGCCTGAGATAGGATGTCTCATAATATCTCTGAAGGAATGTGGGTATATTGTGTGTGGTCCTTGCCGTTGCCTGAATGGAAAGGGCCTTAGAGTCATAACCTGCCTTAATCTCAGGACTGATCACAGCAGGAAATTCTGAATAGAGGTTTATCCTTGCCCCAAATCCTGCATTAAAAGGGCTTTCCTTCCATCGGATATTCTTTATAAGGTAGAGCCCGCATTTTTCCTCATGTCGGGGTTCTACCTTATTGCCCTCTATATGGGCAGTTTCAATATTAATACCTGTATCAAATGCTCCAAGCCTACCTGCTGAAAAGCCTGTCCTCAGGGTTTCTCCAACTGTCCAGCTTTTGAGTGTTGTATAAAACTGCCTGTCAGGGTCTGTCTCTTTCTTCTCATATTGATTGAAATAGGTATCACTTTTGAAACTTCCGAGCTTCAAGCCGAAGGATGAACTCACCGCATCGCCTCTCCCCCTCGCCTGCGGAGTGGGGAAGGCAGGAAGACCCGGTCTTCCCCGATCCTCTGTAAAGTAATCTATGGATAAATCAAAGGCGAGTTGCTTCTGGGTCTTATAGCCAAGTTTCAGTCCTATCTTCTTTTTGTCTTTATCATCATTAACCCTGTAGCCACCCGTTTTATCCCATTCCGACGTTAATCCTATCCCGATGGATTTAATATTTTTCATATAATTGACGCTATAATTCTGAGTCTCGAGATTACCAAAGGATGCTTCGATCATTCCCTGAGAAGTGGCAACCTTTTTTGTCGTCAGGAGGATTACACCCCCGGAGGTGCCCCCAAAGGCAGCCCCTCCGGTTTTATAGATCTCTATCCTTTCGATCCCCTCCAGAGAGACCAGATCCCAGTTGATGTACACAGGATGTGCAGATAAGGGGTCATTGAGCGGCCTTTCATCTAAAAGGACGGTTACCATACGGGAGCCATAAAGACTTACCGTCCTTCCAGAGGCGCTTATCCCGGGGATCCTGTTCAGGAGTTCCACTACTGTCCTTACATTCATCCTTGTAATATCCTCTTCTGTTACCAATATATCGGGTTTACTCTGCTCTTGTGCATTTACAATATTTACCTGCATCATTACGATTACAACCCAGATAAAAGCTGTTAATACCCTCAAACTCATCTTTTCTATTCAGTGTAATTTTTGATAAGCCTTGAGCCGTAAACAAAAAAAGCTATACTATATATGATCAAAACAGCAAAGGATATCAGCCCTTCGGTATCAAGCGCCGCTTTTCTTATGACGATATTCGTATGCGTCAGCGGCATGAGATAGATAATGGGCTTAATGAATTGAGGGATCTTGTCAACCGGGAAAAATGTCCCGCTGAAAAATGCCATCGGCGTGATGAAAAAATTTGAATAAGTGGCGGTATCTTCATGGGATTTTGCGAGCATGCCTATGATGACGCCGAGGCTGGAAAACAGGAAACAGTTTATAAATAAAGCGATGAGAAATAACGGCGTGATAAAAAATTTTGTTGATACAAGAAACCCCACCAGGATAATCAGCACTGACGCAAAGAGACCCTTCACCATGCCTGACAGTACCTCCCCGATCAATATAGATGAAGGGCTGATAGGTGCCTGAACAAAGATCTGAAAGGTCTTGAAATAAAGCCTGTTGAGGTTCAGGGCTGTGGAGACCCACGTATATGAGTTGTTCATGGAGCTCATCGCAATCAGACCTGGAATAAGAAAGGTCAGATAATCAGCGCCCTGTATTCGGACGCTTCTTCCTAGACCCAATCCGAAGGCTAATAGATAAATTATAGGCACAACCATCGAAGAGAAAAGATACCCCAGTCTCAGGAGCTTTCTCCTGAAAAGGAGCATCTCCCTGAAAAATATCGGATACCACCCTGCTGTAATCACTCTATCCGTTCTCCTGTCAATTTAATAAACACATCCTCGAGATTCGATTTTCGTATTGTTACAGGGGTCTCACTATCTCGGGCCAACCCGTGAGCTGCCTCTCGGTCCCTGCATATATGCTGTATAAGCCTCCCATTGCCATCCACACGCTCTACTACATATTCACCAACCATAGCCTTGAGGTTTTCAGGACTATCAAGGGCAATCAACTTACCCTTTGAAAGGATGCCGACCCTGTCACACAATGCCTCTGACTCTTCAATATAGTGTGTTGTGATGACCACCGTTCTTCCGTCTATTCTCGTCTTTCTTATCACATCCCACATCTGACGCCTTATCTGTGGGTCAAGCCCTATGGATGGTTCATCGAGGAACAGGATAAAAGGTTCCGTAAGAAGCGCCCTTGAAAGGAGCAACCTCCTCTGCATTCCGCCGGAAAATCCCGAAACGACAGAATCCTTTCTCCCCCAGAGATCGACCATCTGAAGAGCTCCTCTGATTTTCTTCTTAAGTTCCTCCACCTTGTGGAGCATTCCATAAATAAGCAGATTCTCATAAGCGGTAAGTTCCCTGTCGAGGTTATTCTCCTGAGGGACAACACCTATCCGTTTCTTGATTTCAAAGGGATTCTCTACGATACTTATCTTGTCAAGCATGCACCTGCCGGCATCAGGCCTGCTCAGTGTGGTAAGCATTTTGATGATAGTCGTCTTGCCTGCGCCATTCGGACCGAGGAGTCCGAAAACCTCTCCTCTGCTTATCTCAAATGAGACCGCATCCACAGCCTTTATGTTCCCGTATTTCTTTGTCAGGTTTTCTACTTCGATCATATGTTTTATTAACGGTCTCAAAATTGAATTTACATAAATCAGAAAATCTCCCCTTGCCCCTCTTTACCAAAGAGGGGTATAAAATCCTCCCTTTGGCAAAGGGAGGTTAGGAGGGATTTTATAAATAATGTTGTCATTATTATGAGCGCGTTATATCCTCGGATAAACCACCCGCGTTCCGTTCCAGGGTATTAAAGAAACGTCTATTCCATATACCCTCTTCATGGTATCTTCGGTAATAACCGCATTCGGGCTGCCGGTGCAGATAACGGAACCACCGTTCAGAACTACAACCTTATCCGAAAAAAGCATTGCGAGATTCGGATCATGAAGCGTCATGAGCACGGTCAATCCTCTTTCTCTGGTTATCTCTCTCACTTTTTTCAATACGACCACCTGATTCCTGAAATCAAGGTGTGATGTCGGCTCATCAAGGAGCAGAATGGGAGCTTCCTGTGAAAGGGCACGGGCAATCAGTACGAGCTGTCTCTCTCCGCCGCTGATCTTCGTATAGGCCCTGTCGCGCAGATGTGAGATGCCGACTGTCTGAATGGCCTTTTCTGCAACCTCATAATCATCAGATGTGGGCGATGCAAATAATCCCACATGAGAAACCCTCCCCATCAGCACAACATCGAGAACTGAATAGGGAAAAGGGGGTTCATGCTCCTGCGGCACAACAGCAAATATTTTCGCCCTTTCTGCATGTGAGATCCTTGAGATATCTTTGTCCTCGAATACTATTTTTCCTCTCTGCAGCTTCCACAGTCCGGTTATGCATCTGAAAAGGGTCGTTTTCCCCGAGCCATTCGGGCCGAGTATGGTATTCATTCCCCCGGCCCGCACGCTGAAATCAACCTCCTTCAGTATATCTGATTCATTCCTTTGATGCCTGAAATAAACACTTTTAATTTCTAACATGATCCTTTCCCTGATAGATTTCTATTTCCCCCAGCTTTCTTTTCCTCCCTTTTTCATGAGGTAAATGAAAAAGGGAGCGCCTGTTATTGCGGTTATTATCCCGACAGGGATATCAAAATCAGTCAGGCTTCTGGCAATCGTATCGGCAAATATCATGAATGCAGCTCCACCCGCCATGCTTAAAGGGACAAGGCGCTTATGGTCAGGACCTATTAGCATCCTCACAAGATGGGGAACCATCAGCCCAACCCAGCCTATAATCCCGCTTACAGATACTGCAATACTCACTGCAAGGGATGATGCTCCTATAAAAATAATCCTCTCCCTTTTTACATTTACCCCTAGTGCCTTTGCCTCATTCTCGCCCATGCTCATTGCGTTGAGTCGCCACCTCATAAGGAACACGGGAAGGAGCCCTGCAATAATGCCCGCCCCGGCAATCTTTACAAGCCTCCAGTCCGATAATGAGAAACTGCCCATCAGCCAGAAGACGATGCTCTGTAGTTTGTGAGGATCAACAAGAAACTTGACAATTGAAACCATGGCACTGAAAAAGGCGGAAATGATTACACCGGATAATATCAGCGGAAGCCGTGAAACCTCTCCCTGAGTTCTTCCGATGATATATGTCAGGATAACTGCCAGGATACCAAAGAAAAACGCCATGAGTTGAATGGGCAGATGAGGAAAAAATCCAACGGACAGGGCACACCCCAGCGCAGCGCCTGCAGATATGCCCAGTATGAATGGATCAACAAGAGGATTCCTGAATATCCCTTGCAGGGTAACTCCTGAACCTGAAAGTGCAATACCCACAAGTCCTGCAAGGATTACCCTCGGCAGCCTGATGTCAAGGATGATAGCCTTTTCAGGTATGTCTGACAGACCGGAAGATTGTACGATTCCATTAAAAAGAATTTTGAGAACCATAACCGGTGAGACATTGAATGCCCCGACAAAAAGGGCGATCCCGCTGGCCAGAAAAGGTGAAATCAATATCAATACATATTTCAGTGAGTTAGCCTTCAATCTTTTTCACCTTGCTATATGATATGCCGAAGACCTTCCGGTAAAACTCATCCGTAACCTTATACAGATTTATATCCCTGAAATACTCCGGATAGGTCTTCATCGCCATCCACAGGGCTATGGGAGCAAGCCTCGGCGACCAGGTGGACCATTCAGGAGCCTTGTACACCCGGCCTTCTTTTACTGCCCTGATGAAACGCCACTGTGGACTCTGGAGGATGCTCTGGGCTGTATAGCCGGCATTTCCCCAGATAAAGATCACATCCGGATTCCAGGCAATTATCTGC
>Ga0210023_1001590_pt1 | contig 15712 bp, 13 predicted proteins | sample CryGeymeta201524_FD_183987 | JGI IMG/M metagenome (GOLD analysis project Ga0210023, IMG submission 183987) | Groundwater microbial communities from Crystal Geyser aquifers in Utah, USA - Crystal Geyser metaG 2015-24 (SPAdes) (version 2) | ecosystem: Environmental > Aquatic > Deep subsurface >... | reverse complement strand
CGACAAGCGCCGGCAAAAGGCGCTGGCCGGCCTCGGGGTAGCGGAAGAGGAGGGGGAGGGCGAAGAGGTGTTGATCGCGGAAGACGAACCCCAGATGCCAGCGGCCAAGAAGGCACCGGCGCAGAAGAAGGTGGCCGCCAAGAACGTGGCGGCGGCGAAACCCACCGCAAAGAAGGGCGGAAAGAAATAGGGAGCCGCACCCGGCGGCCAGTGCGCGGCAAGGGCGCACCGGCCGACCCGCGCTGCCGCGGGGTTGCCCGGCGTGCGGGCAGAAGCGGGCGGGGAAGAGCTGTTCTCGTCCCTTCCCCACCCCCCGCGCGCCGCCTCAGAGCTCGCCATGCCCATCGAGCAGATCCACCCCGTGGTGGTCCACTTCCCCATCGTCCTCCTCCTGGTGGGCTTTCTCCTCGACGGCATCTTCCTCCTCCTCCGCCGCACCGCCTGGGCCGACGTCACCTTCCTCCTGGTGGCGGCGGGGGTGGTGGCCGCCTTCGCCGCCGGCCTCACTGGCCAGGCGGCGGCCCACGCCATCGAACCCCTCGCCCCGCCCCTCAAGGCGGCCCTGGAGCGCCACCACGAGTTCGCCGGGGTCATCAACTTCCTGGGCACCGGCATGCTCGCTTTGCGGATGATGGTCCGCTTCCGCCGCCAGACCGTGCCGCTTGTGGCCTACCTCGCCATCGGTCTGTTGACCCTCTCCCTCCTCGCCCTCACCGCCCGCCGCGGCGGCATCCTGGTCTTCGACCTGGGCGCCGGCGTTGCCCTCACCGCACCCGTGGGCCCGGCCATCTGAGCTTGCAGGAGACAGCGGGAGGAAAAATGGCAGCCGGAGACTGGCCGCCGTTTGCCCCCCTTCCCCCCACCTACTACCTACTGCTGCCTACCGCCCCCATGCTCTTCGACTGCCACACCCACCTCACCGACCCGGCCTTTGCCGGCGACCTCGACGCGGTCCTCGCCCGCGCCCGCGCCGCGGGGGTGCGGTGGATGGTGACCAACGGCACCGACGGCCCCACCAACCGCGCCGCCCTCGCCCTCGCCGCCACCCACCCCGAGATCCTCCCGGCCCTCGGCATCTACCCGGTGGACGCGGTGGCCAATGAGGTCCTCGCCAGCGGCCCCACCCTGCCGTGGACGCAGGCGCCGTGCGACGTGGCGGCCGAGCTCGCCTTCATCGACGCCCACGCCAGCGCGGCGGTGGCGATCGGCGAGTGCGGCCTCGATGGCCACTGGGTCGCCACCCACCTGGACCGCCAGCGCGAGGTCTTCGCCGCCCTCATCGACCTCGCGCTGCGCCACGACCGGCCGCTCATCGTCCACTCGCGGCGCGCCGAGGCCGAGGCGGTGGAGATGCTCTTGGCACGCGGCGCCACGCGCGTCGACCTGCACTGCTTCAGCGGCCGCTTCAAGCTCGCCCAGCGGGCCTGCGCGGCCGGCTTCTACTGCTCCATCCCCGCCACCCTCCCCCACCACGAGCTGTTCCAAAAGATGGCGCGCGACCTACCCCTCACCTCCCTCCTCACCGAAACCGACGCCCCGTACCTCGCCCCCGTGCGCGGCGAACGCAACGAGCCGGCCCACGTCGCCGCCACCGTCGCCGCCATCGCCGAGCTCCGCCACCTGCCGGTGGACGAGGTGGAGGCGACCCTGGAGGCGAACTTCTGCCGCCTCTTCCGCATCGACCCGCCACCGGAACGCGGCAGGTAGAGGGAGCAGATCGAGAGCAGAGGAGCGCTCCATCCCCGCGGTGAGGATGCCCCCGTTGCGACCTTCAACTTCCGCTTTGGCCCTGGCCGCGGGCACGACCGGTCCCCCCCGCAGGGGCGGAGAACCCCCCACCCAACGCCGGCCGAACCCAAAAAAAGGGGGCCGTGACCCCCTCCGGATCACGGCCCCGATACGCCGCGGCTCCAGCCCGGAGGCGAGCCTGCGGCGACAAGCGCCCCACCCGCCTCCGTAGCAACGAGGATGCCACCTCTCCCGCTGGCCGAGGGATGACGCACAACACATTGTTTTAGAAGATGTTTTGTAAGCTCACATGGAGTGTGACGAGGGGTAACCCCGGGGGCGGCTGGCCCCCCCGCCCCGAGAGCTGTCGCAATCCCTGACACCTTTTCCAAACCCCCTGACCCAATCTCCGTAACCGCAAGCAGTTACGGCGTGTCCGCCGGCTTTACACTCGCCATCTCACCCCCCAGGGCCGCCCCCACGTGGTCCACCTGGTGGATCCATGGAAGGCGCGCCACATACTCCGCCGTGGTCACCGCGCTCTGCCAATGGCCGGTGCGGCGGGCCACGCCGATCCCGACCACGAAACACCCCACCAGCGCCACCGCCACCACCCACGGCGCCGCCCTCCGGCGGCGAAGGCCAAAGGCGAGGGTGGCGGGGGCGGGGCAGGCGTCGACGCACGACTGGCAGGCGGTGCACTCGGCAGAGCGAATGGTAAGGCGGTCGTGGACCGGCAAGAGCTGCGGGCAGGCGTCGGTGCAGGCGCGGCAGCCGGCGCACTGATCCGGGTCGCGGCGGATGCGGTTCGGGCTGACCAGGGCGATGAGGCCGAGGAGCGCGCCGTAGGGACAGCAGTAGCGGCACCAAAGGTGGCGCACGAACAGCGAGCCGCCAACCAACCCCACCACCACCGCCAGCCCCCCCGGCCCAAGCTCGCGGAAGAAGAGGTACATCTTCACGTCTGCCACCCGGTGGTAATCGCCGTCGAGAAAGGGGGCGAGGGCGCGCGCCGGGAGGACGAAGACGATCCACAGGAAGAAGCCAAGGAGGAGGTACTTGAGGCCCCGCAGGGCGACGTCGAGGCGGCGCGGCAGAATCAGGTTGCGGCCGACGAGCCGCTTGCCCACCCGCGCCAGCCCCTCCGACAGGGTGCCGACCGGACAGACCCAGGCGCAGAAGGCGCGGCGGGCGAGCAGCGCGGTGGCCACCGCCACCAGAAAGAGGACGACCGCCGCTGGATGGATCGCGTTCAGCTCGCCGGTGGCGAGCCAGTGGCGCAGGCCGAGCATCCCGGAGATCGGCAGAAAGGCCTCCACCCCCGGCGGCCTGGGAAAGGCGACCGCCGCGCCGTGGCGCGCGGCCTCCACGAACAGGGCGAAGCGCACCCCGATCCACAGGATGATCGCCAGAAAGAGGACTTGGACGCCGCGCCGCCACAGCAGGGCACGCCGGCGGGTAGGACGCAGACCACCCATCCACAACTCCTTGGACCACGACCCCGCAAGAAGAGACCGGCACAACCGTAGGGTTTCTTCGTGCACTCCGTAACCCGCGTGGCTTTGCATCCTTGCCCCGCCCTCCGACAGACTCCCTTCGCGCCATGGCGACCTCGCGATTCCACCTCCTGCTCGCCTTGATCGCTGGCCTCGGGGTGGCGATCTACCTCCTGGGCAACGGCGCCACCTCCCTGTGGGACCGCGACGAGCCGCGTTTCGCCGAGGCGGCGCGGGAGATGGTGGCCACCGGCGACTACCTGGTCCCGCGCTTCCACGGAGCGGTGCGTTACGACAAGCCCCCCCTCATCTACTGGCTCATGGCGGCCGCCTACCGGGTGACCGGCCCCACCCCCTTGGGCGCGCGCCTGCCCTCGGCCCTCGCCGGGGGGATCGCGGTTTTTCTCACCGGCCTCCTCGGCCGGCGGCTGGTGGGGGCGGCGGCGGGGCTGTGGGGGGCGCTGATCCTTGCCCTCTGCCTCCAGCTCACCGTGGAGGCCAAGGTGGCGACGGTGGATGCGACGCTGCTGGCCACCATCTGCGCCGGCATGGTGGCGGTGGTGCGGAGCTGGCAGGGAGAGGGTGGCTGGGGAAACCTCCTGTTCGGCTGGGGGGCGGTGGCCCTCGCCATCCTCACCAAGGGGCCGATCGCGCCCCTGGTGGTGGGGGGCACCGCCCTCGGCCTGAAGCTGGCGGGCGGCCGGCCGTGGCCGTGGCCGGGGCGACGACTCGCCGCCGGCCTCGTGATCCTCCTGGCAATCTGCCTTCCCTGGGTGGTGGCGGTGCAGGCAGCAACCGACGGCGACTTCCTGCGGGTCGCCATCGGCCACCACGTGATCGACCGCGCCGCCCACCCGTTGGAGGGCCACCGCGGCCCCATCTGGTACTACCTCGCCACCCTGCCGGCGAGCTTCTTCCCGTGGGCGCTCCTCGGCTTCGGCGCCCTCTTTGACCTCATCCGCCGGGCGCGCGAGGCCGCGAGCCGGCCACTGCTGCTGTGGCTGGCCATCCCCTTCGCCCTGTTCACCGCCACCGCCACCAAGCTCCCCCACTACACCCTCCCCGCCTACCCCGCCCTCGCCCTCGCCCTCGGCCGAATCGTCGCAGCGCCCCGCCGGCCGCCCTGGTGGGGGTGGCTCGCGGCGGCGAGCGGGCTCTTCGCCCTCGCCCTCGGGATCGGCCTGGCGGTGGGGGCGCAGCGCCAGTTGCCCGGCGGCGCACCCGTCGCGGTGGGAATGGAGGCGCTGCTCCTCCTGCTGGTCGGCGTCGCCCACCTCACCTTTCGCTGGCGCTACCACGCCGTGGCGGTGGCCACCACCGCCGCCGCGGCGCTCCTCTGCCTTGGCGGCGCGACACTTCCCGCTCTGGAACCCTTCAAGCCCTCGCCGCCGATGGTCGCCGCCCTAGAGGCGGCACCCCCGGCGGCGCGCTACAGCTACGGCTACTTCGAGCCCTCCCTGGTCTTTGCCAGCCACGACACGGTGCAGGAGGTGAGCGACCGCGCCGCGCTGATCGCCCTCCTCGCCTCCCCCACCTCGTTTGCCTGTGTCCTGCCGCGCACCGTGTGGCACGAGCTCGCCCCCGCCCTCACCTCCCCCCCGGCGGTCCTCGCCGCCTTCCGCGGCTTCAACGTGGCGCGCGGCCACTGGGGCGACTGGGTGGTGGTCGGGCGTTTGGCGCCCTCCCCCCCGGCGGTCCTCGCCGCCTTCCGCGGCTTCAACGTGGCGCGCGGCCACTGGGGCGACTGGGTGGTGGTCGGGCGTTTGGCGCCTCCCGCCCCGGAGGTGGCCCGCGGCGGGCGATCGCGGCCTGAACTTCGGCGGCGCGCGGGCGGGTGACCCCCACCGCACCGCGGCACGATTGTCAGCGGCCACGCCGATCCCCTACAACACCCCCCTCGCCTCGGCACGGCCCGGCACCGATTAGGCTGGCGACTCGCCCGCCACCCTTCAGGAGGAAGATCCCATGTTTCACACCCTGCTCGCCGCCCTGTTCTGCCTCATGCTTCCCGCCCTCACCTGTGCCGATGAAATCGTCGGGGCACGGGTGGAGTACTGGTCCATGGGGCTCAGCGGCGATTCGAGCGTCAGCAGCGGCGACTTCACCCTGCCCACCCTGTCGCTCACCGACTCGACCGACGGCCTCGGTCTCGACAGCGACAATCCGGTGGGCGGCTCCGCCTGGCTCAACCTCGGCCCCTTCTTCCTCTTTGGCCGCTACACCCCCATCGACATCGCCGGCCAGGGCTCGACCACCTCGGAGATCACCCTCGGGGGCGAGACCCTCACCGGCACCATCGACCTCGACTCGTCGCTGACCTTCAACATGTTCGACGCCGGCCTCGGCCTCAACCTCCTCAACCTCGACGACCTGCCCATCCGCGTCCAGGTGGGGCTGCTGGTGGAGGTGAAGCTCCTCGACGGCACCCTCGAGGTCACCGGCACGGGCACGCCGAAGGGGAGCTCGGCGACCGGGACCACCACCGACACCCAGGACTTCACCCTGCCGATCCCGATGGCCGGCGGCCATGTGAAGCTCGGCCTCGCCGACTTTCTCGCCATCGACCTCCGCGGCGCGGCGATCGGCTACAGCGGCAACCACCTCTACGATGCGGAGGCGCGCGTCGAGCTCTCGCCGATCCCCTTCGCCGGGATCAGCGGCGGCTACCGGATCATGGACCTGGCGATCGACGAGTCAGACGTGAACCTCAACGCCACCTTCGACGGACCGTTCGTCGAGGCCTTCATCCGTTTCTGAGGCCACCAGCCGCAGAAACGTTCGACCGCCCCCGCGGGCGGACGACGGGGGAAGGCCCCACCGTTCGCGGTGGGGCCTTTTTCTTGCGCCGCCTCACGAGCAGGGGATCGTCCCGCCCCTGCCCGGGGGCAGGCGCCGCCCTTGCGCGCGCAGGAAGGCGCCCGCGCCGGTCACAAGACGACGACCTGGTAGCCCTCGCGGATCAGCCCCACCAGGCTCGGATGGCCCTGGTACTCCTTCACCAGGGGCAGTCCCGACGCCTGCACCTGCGAGGTCACCCCGAAGGCGCCGGCGCAGTAGTCACACACCCCGGCGATGAGGCCGGCGTCGCGCACCTGCCGGTAGAGGGCGGCGTAGGGAAACTCGGGGTCCGCGAAGCGCGCGACCCACAGGGTGCCGGCGCCGTCGAGGACCACCTGGACCTGCCCGCCCGCCTCGTGGACCTCTTGGGCGTAGAGCAGGGCGTGGACCGCGCGACCCAGGGACTCGGCCCGCTCGGTCCCCTCGTGCAGGATGATTGCCACCTTCATGGTTCTACCTCCCAATGGGGGGGATTCCCCTTCGTAGTAACGCCTTCAGCAATCCCGATGCCACGCCGTCCTCGGCTCGGGCGGAAGGGGGCCTGGCGCTGGCCCGATCGAGCATTCCACCGATTGCGGCCAGCCGATCGGGACGGTCACCGCGGAAACGAACAACGAATCCGTCCACCGGCCGGTAGCGCCGATGCGCAAGGGCAGTGCGGGCCGACCCTCACCGCACCCCCACGCGCCCCTCCAAACCTCCGCCGGGCGCCAGACGCCGAGCGCCGAGCGCCAGACGCCGAGCGCCGGGCAGATGGTGGCCCGAACCGCCGCCCCGGTTCGCCTCCGCGATCCCCACGGCCACCCCCGGCGAAGGCACACGGGCCACGGTGGCGACCCCAAGCGCGGCGCGCTGCGCATTGCGGAGCAACCCGCGGCGCGCTGGACCCGCAAGCTGCCGCACGACACCCTCGTTGGGTGCGCCTCCTCTACCTCGACCCGTACCACGGCGGCAGCCACGCCGCCTTCGTCGATGGCTGGCGGGCCCACAGCCGCCACCGCTGGACCGTGCTCACCCTGCCGCCGCGCCACTGGCGGTGGCGGATGCGCCACACCCCCCTCACCCTCAGCCGCGCGGTGGCGGAGCAGGTCGCGAACGGTGCGGCGTGGGATGCGCTGGTGTGCACCGACATGGTCGACCTCGCCGCCTTCCGCGGCCTCTGTCCCACCCCGGTCGCCGCCCTGCCCGCGCTCGCCTACTTCCACGAAAACCAGCTCACCTATCCGGTGCAAGAACCGCGCAATCGCGCCGCCTGCGGATTTCCGGCCACCGCCGCGAACGCCTCGTCCGCCGGCGATGAGTCAGCCCGAACCGGGGGTCGAGCCGCGAGGGAGACCGCGCCGCTGCCCGCCGAACAGGCCCAGGCGCGCGACCTCCACTTTGCCTACACCAACGTCACCACCGCGCTGGCCGCAGACGCCTGCTGGTTCAACAGCCGCTACCACCTCGACGCCTTCACCGGCGCACTCGCCGCGTGGCTGTCCAAGATGCCGGACTTCCGCCACCCGGAGGTGGTGGCGGAGATCCGCGCCAAGGCGGCGGTCTTCGCCCCTGGCATCGCCCCCTTCCCGCCGCGACCGCCGCGCCCCGCCGGCCCGCTGCGCCTGTTGTGGGCCGCCCGCTGGGAGTACGACAAGGGGCCCGAGGAGCTGCTCGCCGCCCTCACCCGCGCCGCCGCGGCGGGCGTTCCCTTCCGCCTCGCGGTGATCGGCGAGGAGTTCGCCAACCACCCCGCCGCCTTCGCCACGATCCGCAACCGCTTTGCCGAGCGCATCGACCACTGGGGGTTCCAGTCAAGCCGCGCGGGGTACCGCGCCTGCCTCGCCTGGGCAGACGTCGTCCTCTCCACCGCCCGCCATGAGTTCTTCGGCCTCGCGGTCGCCGAGGCGGTGGCCGCCGGCTGTCTGCCGCTCTTGCCCGACCGCCTCGCCTACCCGGAACGGTACGCCCACCACGATCCGCCCTTTCTCTACGACCCAACGCCGGCGGGGCTCGCCGCGGCGATCGGTGAGGCGGCCACCCGCCTCGCCGCCGGTGTGCTGTGGGGTGGCGACCCGGAGGCGGGAAGGGGTCGCGTCGCCGACCTCCTGTGGCCCACCCACGCACCGCGCCTCGACGCGGCGGTGGAGGCGATCACCGCCGCGACCAGCGCCGACTAAGCTGCCGGCGCCAAGGCGCGAGTTTGCGTGTTTGCAGGACTGACCCCGCAGTGCTGAAGCCACGGAGGGCGAATGACGCCTACCCGCGGATCACCGCCAACAGCTCGTCGCGGTGGCGAGCCATCTCGGCCTCGGTGCGCGCCTCGAGGTTGAGACGCAGGAGCGGCTCGGTGTTCGACTTGCGGACGTTGAACCATCCCCAGGCGAGGCGCACGGAGAGGCCGTCGAGGTGGCTGACCTCGCCCGCGCCGCCGAACTGCTGCTCCAGGCGGGCGAGCATCGCGTCCGGGTCGTCGACCCGCGAGTTGATCTCGCCGCTCGCCGCAAAGCGACGCAACCCTGCCAGCCGCTCAGACAGCTTCGCCGCGTCCTCGGAGAGGGCGGAGAGGAGGCGGAGCATGGTGGTGATGCCGCAGTCGGTGAAGAAGTTGTCTTTGTAGTAGAAGTGGCCGGAGAGCTCGCCGGCGAAAATCGCGTCCACCGCGCGCATCTGCTGCTTGATGAAGGCGTGGCCGACGCGGCACTGGATCGCCGTGCCGCCAGCCGCCTCGATCTCCTCCTTCACCACGTCGGAGGAGCGCAGGTCGTAGAGGATGGTGGCGCCCGGCCGCTCGGCGAGGAAGATGCGCGCCAGCATGGCGGTGGTGAGATCGGCGGAGACCACCGCGCCGCGGTCATCGACACAGATCACCCGATCGGCGTCGCCGTCGAAGGCGAAGCCCACCTCGGCACCGGCAGCGCGCACCCGCGCCTGGAGGTCGCGCAGGTTCGCCACCGTCAGCGGGTCGGCGGGATGGTTGGGGAAGGTGCCGTCGAGCTCCAGGTAGAGGGGCTCGACGGTGAGCTGCGGCAGCCGCGCAAACAGCGCCGGCAGGACCATCCCGGCCATGCCGTTGGCCGCGTCCACCGCCACCCGCATCGGCCGGATCTGCTTGGCGAACCCCATGAGGTGGTCGACGTAGCGATCGAAGATGGCCTCCTGGCGCACCGTCCCGGGGGTGGCCACATCCGCGGGTGGGGCGCTGGTGGCGAGGCGCTCGATCTCGGCGATCCCGGTATCGCCGCTGATCGGCACCGCGCCGGCGCGGCACATCTTGAAGCCGTTGTACTGGGGCGGGTTGTGAGAGGCGGTGATCATGAGCGAACCGCCCGCGCCGAGGGAGGCGACGGCAAAGTACGACATGGGGGTGGAGGCCAGCCCGATGTCGATCACGCTGGTGCCGCGCCGGCAGATGCCGCGGGTGACCGCCGCGAAGAGGGCATCGGAGGAGGTACGGCAATCGCGCCCCACCACGATCGCCTCCACCTGCAAAAGGTCCGCGAGGGCCATGCCAATCCGTTCGGCGATCACCTCGTTCACCTGCTCGGGGTAGGTCCCGCGGATGTCGTACGCCTTGAAGATGGTGGCCATGTCGCGACTCCAAGATGGGGTGCCAGGGATGCGCTCGCCACCGGCGAGCGGGCGCGAGTGTAGTGGCCACGACCACGAAGGTCACGAATCGCGCAACCCGATGCGGCACCAGGCTCAGCCGATCCGCAGGACCTTGGCGCCGCGCAGGGTGCCCGCGCTTAGCTCAGCGAGCGCCCGGTTCGCCGCCTCCAGGGGGTAGAGCTCCACCTCCGGGCGGATCCCCGCCGCCGCGGCGATGGCCAAGAAGTCGCGCACGTCGCGCCGGGTGACGTTGGCCACCGACTTGATCTCCCGCTCCATCCACAGGTGGGTGGGGTAGTCGAGCTCCAGCAGCGCCGCTTGATCCACCGCCTCCTTGCGGATCGCGTTGATCACCAGCCGGCCGCCCGGGACGAGGTTGGCAAGCGCCTCCACCACCGGCCGCCACGCGGGGGTGGTGTCGATGATCGCATCGAGCCGCTCCGGGGCGCGCGCCCGCGTGTCGCCCGCCCACACCGCGCCGAGCTCCCGGGCGAAGGCGCGCTCACCCTCGCTGCGCGCGAAGCAGTAGATACTCGCCTCCGGGTCGAGGTGGCGCAGGAGCTTGAGGACCAGGTGGCCCGAGGCACCGAAGCCGGTGAGGCCAAGGCGGCCGCCGCGCCGCAGGTGGGCGAGGCAAAGCGACCGGTAGCCGATGGCGCCGGCGCACAGCAGCGGCGCCGCCTCGACATCGCTGAGCGACTCGGGGAGGGGGTGGACAAAGGCGGCGGGAGCGACCATGCGCTCGGCGTAGCCGCCGTCAACATCGCGGCCGGTGGCGCGAAACTCGGCGCACAGATTCTCCTCGCCACGCTGGCAGGCGGGACAACGGCCGCAGGCGGAGTTGATCCACGCCACCCCCACCCGCGCTCCCACCGCCACGGTCGTCACCCCCGCGCCCAGCGCCGCGACCCGCCCCACCGCCTGATGGCCGAGAACGACCGGCAGGCGCGGCGGCGGAGTGCGCCCCTCGATCTCATCGAGCTCCGTGTGACAGACGCCGCAGCAGCTCACCGCCACCACCACCGCGCCGGGCCCGGCCACCGGCTCGGGAACCTCCGCCATCGCCAGGGGCTCGGGGCTGTTCGCGATCTGCACGATCCGCCGCAGGACCATCGCCCGCATCGTCGCTCCTCCTTCGCTCCGGCCGGCGCCGGGTCGCTTTAGGGTAACAGGCCACGGCACACGACTCGCGGCAGGCTACGCGTCGGGCAGACGTTGGCGAGGGTAACGAAGCGAGGCTGCGCGACGCCGCATCGGGACCAGCTCGTCGCGCTACGCGGGGCTCAGCCACGACCTACGGCGCGCCCCGCGCTGTGCACCGAGCCACGCAACTGGCCGCGGCCCCGTGCGTCGCCTCAGGCCCGGCAAGGCAATCGATCGACCCAGACGACCGGCTCGTCGCGCGCCCGCACCGCCGATCTGCCTTCGACCCAACCGCCTTCGACCGCTTGCGTGTCGCCGAGCGCGGTTGCAGCGCGACTCAGGCGGCTTCACGACCCAACCGCCTTCGACGTGACTGCGTGTTGCGGGTGCGGCGCAGCGCCTGTAATCACCCATCCAACCCACGCAGCCGCTGGCGGGCGGCGCGATTCTGCGGGTCGGCGTCGAGGGCCTTGCGGTAGTTGAGCTGCGCCTTGGCACCATTGCCGAGCCGCTCCCAGCACATCCCGCGCCACACCCGCAGGTCGGCGAGGTAGGGCGGCTTCTTCTCCATCACCACCCCCATCTCGCCGAGAGCCTCCTCGTAGCGGCCGAGGTGGTAGAGGACCTTGCCGTAGGCGAAGCGCGCCTGCAGGCGGCCGGGCTGGCGGCGCAAGACCTCGAGGTAGTCATCGCGCGCCGCCTCCCACTCCTCCTCCCTCGCGTGCAGCTCGCCAAGCCGTTCGTAGACGTCGGTGTAGTCGGGGGAGAGCTCAAGGATGCGGGCGTAGTGTTGAATGGCGGTGGCCGGCGCACGGCTTGCCACCTCGCTCGCGCTCGTGAAGAGGAGCTGGACGTACGCCGCCTTACGCAACCGCACCACGTTGGGCGCCAAGCTCCACGCGTGGTCGAAGGCACGCAGCGCCGCCTCCCCCTTGCCGTCGCTCACCAGCGCCTCGGCGCGGGCGATCTCCTCGAGGGTGTCGCGCTCGGACACCGACAGGGGGTGGTCGCTGAGCGCCTCGGGGGCCATCACCACCACGTCGTGGCGACCAAAGGACAACCACGAGGCCACCACCGCAATCACCATCAGCACCGCCGCGACCCACGGGGACCAGCGCTGCCACCAGGTGGGCGGGCGGTGGTGGCGGCTCAGCTCCATCAGGCGGCGCAGCTCGGCGGGATCGAGGAGGACCTTGCGCAGGGCGGCAACTAGCTCCGCGCCGGTGGCGAAGCGCTGCGCACGGTCCCGCGCGATGGCCCGCTGGAGGATCTTGCGCGACGCCTGCGGCAGCAGCGGGTTGAGGTGGATCGGGTCCGCAGTCTTCCCCTGCATAATCTTCACGATCAAGGTCGCCACCTCGTCCGCCTGATACGGCTTCTCGCCGGTAAGCATGCGGAAGGCGATCACCCCAAGGGCGTAGAGGTCGGTACGGCCGTCAAGCTCCTCGCCGCCGAGCTGCTCCGGCGACATGTAACTCGGCGTGCCGAGCGCCGTGCGCGTTTGGGTGAGCTCGGTGGCGGAGAAGCGGGCGATGCCGAAGTCGGTGATCTTCACCTGCCCATCGGCGCGGATGAGGATGTTCGCCGGCTTCACATCCCGGTGGATCACCCCCTGGGCGTGTGCGGCGTCGAGGCCGGCCGCGATTTGCGCCAGGATCTCCAGGGTCTCGTCGAAGCGCGGGGTGGCGGTCGTCGACAGGTACGACTCCAGCGTTCGCCCCTCCACGTACTCCATCGCGATGAAGGTGGTGTCGCCCTCCTCGCCCACGTCAAAGACCGTCGCGATGTTCGCGTGCGACAGCCGCCCGGCGGTCTGCGCCTCCAAGACGAAGCGGTGGCGCAGGGCGGCCGAGTCCATCGACGACCCCATCGCCCCCATCTGGATCGTCTTGATCGCCACCTGCCGATCGATCTTCGGATCGAAGGCGCGGTAGACCACCCCCATCTGCCCGCGCCCAATCTCCCCGAGGAGTTGGTAGCGACCGAGGGTGTCCCCCAGCGCATCGCCACCCGTCGAAGGTGGCAAGACGGGGGCGTCTGAAGTGGAAAAGACCGAGGGAAGCATGGATCCAAATCAACAGGTTTCCCGCCCTCATCGGCCCCGCCCAGGGTTTGGGTAAGCAATGCGCCATGGCCGGCGCACGAGTTGCCACCGACCGGCCAACGGAGGGGCGAGGGGCTGGCCGGCACGGCGCGCACGCCAACCCGCAGGCGTCCCCCAAGCGCCCACCGCGTGAGCGACCTGCGTGGCCGGCTTGCCACCGTGGCACCGGCGGGCAAAAGACAGTGGGCTGACCAGAACGCCAACGCATCCGTCGTCACGGACGCCGTCCACCGCCACTGAAGCGCCGCGTCTACGGGCGGAAAATCGCGCAACGCTCCCCTCGTCACCGCCCCTTCAATCCCAACCTTGGCGCCGCGCACCGCGGGCGAAGCCGCTCCCGCAGGATGGGTCACCCACCACCCGGCGCGGTTGGGCGCGTTCGCGTCGTTGCGTGATCCCCACCGGTAACGCCGCCACCCGCCCGGATCACCGGCAACCAACGCCCGCGGGATCCTACCGGCCGGCCCCACGTCGCATCCCCCCGCCCGCACCCACAGCATCGCTTCCATCGTGACTTAGTTCACGGTCGGCGGCGCGGCGCCGCCCGGTCCCCCATCCGCCCCTACGGCATCGTTTCCATCGTGACCCCGCCCGGCAAAGAGATCACGTTGCCATCCACATCCCACACCGTGGCGCTCACGAGCTGCAAGGCAGGGTTGCCGGTAACCGTTGGTGGATAGACCACGTAGGCCTGCAGATACTGGGGCGCAAGCCCCTGCGGCGCGGCCACGTCCAGGTAGAGCCGCTGCCCGTCCTGGTGCCAGTAGACCATCCGCTGGGTCGCACCAAAGGGGCCGGTCGTACTCGACGTCCCCCGCACCGTCGACTCGGGGACGTAGACAAAGAGGTCACTGGGATCCACCACCGTCTCGTCGAAGTCCACCACCAGCGACGCCGCTCCCAAACGCAGGGTCGACCAGCCACGACCGAAGGTGATCTTCGCCCGCGGCGCCGCCTCCAGGGAGGGGAGATCCGCTGGTGTCGGCCCGGTAAGCATATCCACGTACTCAAGAGAATCTGAGTGGCCGGTACCCGGCACCACCTCCAACGAGAGCGCCATCACCGAACCACCACCACTCGAGTCGTCGGTGTTGAGATTCACCTCCACCGTCGCCAGCCCCACAGGAACGTCGCCGGGGAGATCGGTCACCAAGACGGTCTGGACCGGCTCATGGCCAAAGACCCACGGCCAGAAGGTGTGGAAATAGGGCCCATAGAGCGTCCCTACCGAGGTCCCATCCGGGCGGACGTTAAACACTGAACGCACCAACCCCAGGGCCTGAAGGTCCCACACCTGGCCAGTCGCGGCGGAGGTCAGGGTGACGGCCACAGTCTCCGTAGTCGCGCGCTCCGAACCACCCGCCATCATCGTCACGGTGTCCCCGGCCCGGGCCACTGACGGAAAGGTGCGCACACCCGCGCAACCGTGAAGGAAGGGGAGCGTCGCCAGCGTGATCGTCGCGAGCAGCCAACCACTGGAACGGGAAAGATGAGACTGAAGGGTCTTCATGGCGTACCTCCTCCAAGGCCAAGGGTGTGCATCAGAATGACGGCGTCGCGCAGGTCGACCACGCCGTCGAGGTTGAGATCAGCTACCACCGCCTCCTCCGGGGTTGGGGTGGCCAACCCTTCGATAAAGCGCAACAGGACCGTCACATCCGCCATGGTCAGCACCCCGTCTGGGGCACCGCGCGGCGCCAGATCACCCAGCAGGCCGACAGGGCACGGGAAGTCAGGATCACAGGCGTCACCCACACCGTCGCCGTCGCAGTCCGCCTGGCCAGGATTCACCTGCATCGGGCAGTTGTCCGCCCCGTCCACCACCCCATCGCCGTCGCTATCCGTGACCAGGGGGTTGCTCCCATAGGTCAGCACCTCCGCACCGTCGCTCAGGCCGTCCCCGTCTGTGTCGGCGCGCAAGGGATTGGTGGTGTAGGTCAACACCTCCTGCCCGTCGGTCAAGCCATCCCCATCGGTATCCGGCACGCGAGCCTTCGTCCCCAGGACCGCCTCGTCCACGTCCTTGAGTCCGTCACCATCCGTATCCGGGTTTGTTCCCGTACGCGTCACAATGTTGCCCACCTCGTCGTAGCTAAATCCGAAGCTCGGGCCATCGTTACGGGCCACCGACTGAACCCGGTTCAGGTCGTCGTAGCTGTACGTAACCACCACCACCGCCGCCTCGGCCGCCGCTCCCAGCCACCCCCACCCCACAACAACCCACACCATCAAAAGTGCTCTCATACCACCTCCCTTACCTTTTGACCCAACACCACGCGCGGGCGGTTATCCTACGAACGAACCGCAAATAGACGGCGACTCCGGTCGCAACTCCACGCCCACAGGTCGTCGATAACTCTTTGGTAGCAATACACGGGGTTGGCCGGCGTCACCATGGCCAGCAGCCCCTGGCCGTAGACGTAGTAGCGGAGGATCTGGTTGCTCCCATTCGCCTCCGCCAACAAAATGCCGGCGACGTAGGTGTTGCGAGCGCCTTCTTCATTCTCACCGCCGAAGACACCGAGGAACGCCGACGCCGCGCCCAAACCCGCTGCGCACCTCCGCGGCCGTCGCGGTAGACCCCCATCCGCTTGGGACGAGACCGCAAACGGACGCAGATCCGGTCGCAAATCCACACGCATGGGGGTTGGCTGAATCGAAAACCTCATGGCTCCTCTCGGTGGACTCTGTGGACTCTGTGGCAACCAAGTGCACCTTGGCATCCCCGACTCCGTGCCGAACATTTCAAGACCTGACCCCGAGTTTTCTATCGGCTCGAAAAGGGCCCGCGCTGGGATGCGACTCCGGTCGC